>Ga0074044_10002351_pt1 | contig 16574 bp, 17 predicted proteins | sample BogForMeECP23OM1_FD_94443 | JGI IMG/M metagenome (GOLD analysis project Ga0074044, IMG submission 94443) | Bog forest soil microbial communities from Calvert Island, British Columbia, Canada - Bog Forest MetaG ECP23OM1 | ecosystem: Environmental > Terrestrial > Soil > Wetlands ...
GAATAGGGTAGGTCTTCACTACAGCCGCTTTTCGGTGTTTTTGCCGGGTCCCCTGCCTGAAAATCAACGACTTACGTCACGAAAATAATTTTTTGCGCCGCGAATCCGCGAAGTCGGGTTAGGGGCGGGAAGCCGGATTGAAGTCAGCCGATCGCACCATCCTTCGATATTTGGCCTGTCCCTTTGGGCCCCATTTCCCTTTCGGACCCTTTGGGATTCTCTTCCCTTCGGAATTCTTTAAACCTGTGCAATAAAGCTGACAGGAATATCTTTGACGACTTTCGTCGGGCGGTAGTAGTCGGACTCTAAAGCGCCAACCTTTGGCATTTGCTTTACCGGCTTCCTTCCCGGTGAGAGAAAATAGGAGTCTGAGAAGCGATTGAAAGACCATTGAAACACCCACCATGCGCTGCAGCCAATGACATTATGTTTTTCCCGGATCGAATCAATCCTTTGCCTGGCGATCGCGTGCTGGAAGTTGGTCCGGGAGCCACGCCCCATCCTAGTTCCCAGATCTTTCTCGATAAGCGTTTTGCCGATAGCGAAGCCTTCCGCCAAAGGGGCGGGTTACCTCCCGTGGAATTCACAAAACCCGTGATTTATTACGACGGGGGAAAATTCCCGTTTCGTGATAACGAGTTTGATTACGTGATCTGCTCTCACGTCCTCGAACATACCGAAAATCCGCAAGCATTCCTCGGAGAATTGGGGAGAGTCGCTGGGCGTGGTTACCTCGAGTTTCCCACTATCCACTATGACTACCTCTACAATTTCAAAGAGCACGTCAACCTTCTGCTCCACAAGGAGGGTGAAATCCTTTGGATGCCAAAGGATCAGACCGCGCTCAACGATTTTGACGCGATTCAAGAATTCCTGCGTGCCACTCTCGATTCAGGCTATCACGAGCTGGTCCAAGCGATGAAAGACTTTTTTTTTCAAGGCTTCGAATGGATTGCCCCGCTCCGCGCGCGGAAGGTCGAAAACGTGATAGAACTCGTTCCATCTCGCGGCGCATTAACCCCCCGGTCCGATCGTTATCCGCCGCCCTCCGGCCAGGAACTGGCAAGAGAACTTGTCCGACGCGTATGCCGGCGAATCAGACGCGCCGGCAAATAGCGGCGCCTAATTGATGGAGCGGCCGAGATCGCGGATTTGCTGTCTGAGTTCAGGAATACTCGGAGTTATCGATTCGTGTCGATGCACAGAACCGATGAAACCAGGAGCCCAGCTTTGGTTAACTCGGAATATTCCTGCCAACCAACTGGGCCGCAGCAGTAGAAGGAACTCGGAGATATCAACCAGTATTCGATTGGCGGAATACCGGTTGTATGCGTTAACAACCGGTGTGGCGGCTCATTCTCGGAGTGGGGCTCGCTTCCAGTAGCAACGGCTCGGCGTCGATTGCGTATGCCGACCTTAGCGCAATATAAGCGTCCAAATGGGTGTGTTCCGAATCCTACGTATGTTTGTTTGTCAGTGAAAAACTTGTGATGAATCCTGCGCCAGACGCTCGGTGCGGTTGCCCCCCCGACTGCGACGTCTGCAATCGGTTTGCAGGATTTTTCGGGGGGAGAATGCAAAGCGGGACGCTTCGCGTTTCGCGTATGATGTGACGCTAAAAGGGCTGATGATATCGCCAGTCCCGTTGATCATCGGAAAGTTTTCGGAGGAACACCAGGTTGCCGACCAGAAATGTCGACCAAGGACGTAAGATGTTCGCATTCAATAATCGCCCTGCAACAGGCATCTTGCCCAGACATCGAGCAGCGGTCTGTTCCCATCGCTGCCGCAGGGACAATTCGGGCTCGTCCCGCGAAAAATCTCTGCAGATTTCATACGGGCGATTCCTTAGGATGAATCGCAGTACCGCCTGGATGGAGGGCATCCAAGTATCGTGCAGAGCAACCATCCCACCTACCTCCAGTTTCTTATCGATTAAGACGAATTCGAGGAGGGTGAGATCGAAAAGGTGAGAGGAATCAATAAATCCGAACTTGATCGCCGGGAGACTTGGCAGAACTTCTTCCGGGAACCGCTCCAGAAACGAATGCAAATCACCATAGCCGGCTCGCTGAATCATTGCTTCGCCGCAATAGCCGTAGTTGGCCTGGAACGGATCTATCACGTAATGATGCCCCTTGCCGTTTGCTGAGATCGCCGCGAGAATCGCTAGCGCTGAGATGCCGTGCGCCAATCCGATCTCGACCGAGTGTTCCGGGCACAGGTTCCAGACCGCCACGTAGAGTGCCAGCGCTTCCGCCTGCGAGATATTCGATTCCAACGGTTGCGCTTTCCCGTCCGGAGCAAAGACCCGCCTCGTTTGGAAAACTTCGAGGACAGCCTGCGGCAAATTCTGCATTTGGATGAATTACCGTCCCATCGGTTTGCAAGATTTACAAAATACTTCAGTCGCAAACCCGTATCTGATTCGCTGCATTGCCGGGATTGATGCGAAGCAGCTCATAAAAACCGATCATCGTTCCGAAAATACTCTTTACAGCAAAAACCTGAGGCGGGACTTTCTATGATTGTGGAGATCCCCAAGACGTTGCTCCGCCTAGGCCTGATCGTGGCGGCTTTGATTACAATCGGTGGCGTGGGTTTGCTGGGCTAGCGGTCTTACAAAGCAGAGCAACATAGGAGGGTACTCGCTAACGCTCGTAGCGCGCTCGCCAAGGGACCCAGCTCAACGGCAGCATTGCGGGTCGTCGAAGCACTGAATGGAAATCCCAATGGCGCGGAGGAAAACCGGTTGATGGCCGATTTGGCGGATGCCGCAAAATCTCCATCCGTTCTCCAGTGGCGAATCCGCGTTGTCCAGTTGGACCCGACGAATTTGAAGAACTATCTCGCATGGGCGAACTCAGAGCTGGAATTAGGTGAGCCGGAGATGGCATTGCAGGCGCTGCGGCAAGCTCCGGCTGGTGCAGAGGTGGACGTAGGACGGCAAAATTTGAGCGCGGTTGCTCTTAAACAGACGCTGCGCGTCTGGTTAAGATTAAGAGCCAGTTTTGAGAATAAATGAATCGAAACAGACTGCTTTTAAACTCTTCTCTCCAAAAAGCAGTGGAATCCGCCGTCGCTTCGCTATGGCGCGACCTTTTCCGGCTTTGCGGACGCGCCGTAGCTCGAAGAGCGGAGGAGGTTTTCCGGCGTAGCCGGAGAAGTCTGCTGCCACAGCCTGCATCGCTCACAAATCTCTAAGGATTTGTGAGCGATGCAGGCTAAGGGCTTACCGGTGGCGGGGTGGGCGGCGGCGTGACCGGGGGTGGCGTTTGGCTGGGGATGACAGGCGGATTCTTTGTAATCGGATTAGGTAGATCTGCCGGGGCCCATGTGCCAAGGGGATTGGTAAGACCTAGTAAGATGATGTTGACAATGTCCATCAGCGTGTCAAAGCCCAACGTCGAGCCACCTTCGAGCGCGGCCAGGACAATTGCTTCGGCCAATGTAATGCTTCCCGGGGCAGTGCTCGGTTCATAAGTTATAATCTCGGGGCCGACCGGCTCTTTACCCTCCGTTGCCACCGTTTTTCCTACCGCCACCACAGACTTACCGTCTGAGACCGCAGACTTGCCGTCGCTAACGACGGCTTTATCTATGATGTACGAGTTCGATTTTTCAATCGACTTCGGCGGCTCAGGAGCGCCCTCTCGTCGGTGTACGATTACGACTTCTTCGTACGGGTCTGGCACTTCCGCGACCGCTGCGGCCACAACACTTGCATGAAATTTAGGAGGAACCTCTCCAACCGCAACGCGGACGATCTGGAGAGCTGCTTGCGGTCGGGCGTTAACGGCGGCCGCGATCACTGATGAAATTTCGACTTCTGAGATTGAACTGCCCAAGCCTCGAAGCGCGTACCGAACCACTTCGCCTGCATAAGAAATCAATTTTTCTGGATCGGCCTGAATCGCTTTCGCGACAATGTCCGGCGCGTTCAGGCGATTGCTTTGGACCTTCTGCTGAAGCTGAACCAGAGCATCGGTTCTATTGGGCGCGGGACCAGGACCAGGACTGGGAGACTCTTGTGATAATGCGTCCCAAAGAGGTGCAATAAATCCAGAAGCTAAAATAATGTGAAATGTTATAAGTGCGCCCAGCTTCATCGGCAATCTCTTCGAACCCTACATGACATCCGCAAATTCTCGTTCGGCACGCCGAAAAAGGAACAGCCCAAACACCAGAGTGAATGCTGACACGAATAACGAGTAGGCCACTTCCAACCCTCGGAAATGGCCTTCGCGTAGCAAGCTCCAGCGCAAACCTTCAAATAGCAGCACTAACGGATTCAGCAGGAATAAGCCTCTCCACTTCTCGGGAACCGCGGCAGATTGGTAAGCTACCGGACTGGCATAGAATGAAAGTTGCAGAAGGACTGGAGTGATGTGCTGCACATCGCGCAAACGAGCCGAGAGAACAGCGCTGACAAGGCCCAGCCCAAACGCGAATATCAACAAAATGCCGAGCCAGACCGGCAAAGTGATAATTTCCCAACCGACGGAAGGGCCTCCTACGCCCAACGCGGTTTGACGGTACCGAAGCTTGATGTCCCGGATGGCGAGAGCAGCAAGGAGCCCACGAAAATCCCAGAGCTCTCGGAGATTGAAACCTGCGAAGCCTCTCGATGAACGAATACGAAGATGGTAGGCGCCAGCCATTTCAGCGTTCCGCAAGGCCGCGTTTTCTTTCGGCTCGATCAAACACTAACTCTGTTCGAACTCCGCGCGCCATCATCACATCGTTGGAGGTGTTCACACAGGTTTGGCTCGTGCACACTTTTCAAACAGCGCTCGTCTGTGACCCATAATATTCGGGGTATTTGTATTGATAGGAGCGAAAGAGGGACGGTCAAATCTCGAAAAGTTCTGAGTCTTTCACCGATCAAGCAATTGACAGAGGAGGTTTCATGATACATTTTTATATCATGAAAGTCGCAACGGTAGCAGATCTGCGCAACCACTTTCGGCGTATATCAGCATGGATTGAAGAGGGCGAAGCCGTCGAGATAGTGAAACGTGGCAAGGCGTTTGCCCGGCTTATACCAATCGCACAACCGTCAAAGGCTGCGCAGGTAGATTTTCAATCGCAGCGAAAGAGGATCTGGGGCAGCCGCGTCTTCTCGTTAAACGAGGTGAAGGCGATGGGTGACGCAGAGATCGAAGGCGAGGAAGGATGAACGCCTTCGCCGATACCTCGTTTCTTTATGCTCTGTACCGTCAGCAGGAGAATTCGCCGGTCGCAGATGCTTTGGTCGAAAAAGTACGCGAACCCGTTAATGTTTCGTCGCTTGTGCTCTTCGAGTTTCGCCAATCGGCCCGTGTACAGGTTTTCCGGTTCTCGAAGGATAGGACACAGGGGTTTTCGAAGCGGGAAGCGCAACTGATGTTGGCGATCCTTGAAGAGAACATTTCGATCGGCGCGCTCGCGATAGTTCCAGTGGATTGGCAGGACGTTCATAGCGCGGCGGAACGATTGAGTTCACAGCACACAGCGAGCGGAGGACATCGCGCGCTGGATATTCTTCACGTTGCTACGGCGATTCATCTCAAAGCACGGCATGTGCTCACGTTCGACAAAAACCAAACCTCTTTGGCGAAGGCTGCTGGCTTGGAAGTAAGACCTTGATACTCTACATCTCGTTGGTCTGAGGCGCGGCCTCGCTAGATAAGGTTGGCGAACTCTCATTCGCCACGACGGAAAAGCATCAATCCGGCTTCAGAGTGAACGTCGAGACCGATATCGAATAGGCTACTTGGAGTCCTCGCAGGTCGCCTTTCAGAAGCAGGCTCTGCCGCAACCCTTCAAACAACGGCGCTAGCCGCGTGACAGGCAGTCGATTCGAAAATCGGGATCAGACCACGATTTTGCGCTGCACCCTATTCAGACCGCGCTTTTCTGCGATCCATAATATTCTGTGTACTTATATTGATAGTACTCACCGTGGACCTGTGAAACGTCGTTGCAAACGATCCCGATCACATTCGCTTGGCGATCTCGCAAGAGTTCGAGCGCTCGTTTGCTGACCCGTGCAGACGAATCGTAGAAGCGCACAATGAAAACTGACGCGTCCAGTTTCGGGGCCAGGCTCGTCGAGTCGTCCGCAGCCATTACCGGGGAGGAATCGAAAATAATATATTGGTAAAGACCGTAAATCTCGCGCAGCACTGCATCCAACTGTGACCCGACGAGCAGTTCACCAGGGTTTTGCACCTCGACCCCGTGCGGAAGCAGGTCCAGACCGGGCACAGAAGTGGGAACGATACAGTCGTCGACCCTCGATTTCTCCAGAAGCAAATCGCTCAGGCCCGGACTGCTTTGGCGCTCAAGCAGCCGATGCAGCGATCCGCGACGCAAGTCACCGTCGACGAGCAAAACACGCACCTTCGCCAGCGCCATTGTGATCGCCAGATTCAAAGCGATCGTCGTCTTTCCTTCGTTAGGAACGGCACTCGTGATTAGAATCGTCTTGGGCCGTTCGCCTTCAATCGGCAAGTAGATTAGTGAAGAGCGCAACCCCCGAAGGGACTCCGCAAATGCGTGCCGCGGATCGTTTTCACGCAAGGGTACGAGAGTCCCCTTTTGTTTCTGGGTCGGAACCTGGCCCAGAATATGTTCGTCGAGCCTTGACTGCGTATCGAGGATCGAGGTGATGCGGTCGTCGATAAAATCCAGGAAGAAGATGATGCCAAGCCCGAGCAGCAATCCACCGCAAACGCCGACCAAAAGGACGCGTTCAAATCCAGGTTTGATCGGTTCCGCAGGGGTCGCTTTTTCCAGGATCGATATCAGATCTTGATCGACGTTTCGGGTTATATCGACTTCGTGAAGGTTATTCACGAGACGATCATACAGACCCTTCGTGCGATCAAAGTCCCCCTTGATTCGGTTGTATTCAGCGAGCCGCTCGCTGAGAGAAAGGGCCTTATTATCCCACTCAGCGATAACGTTCGTCAGGTTATCGATCTGCCCTTTGATTGAATCCCGCACATTTTTGAACCGATCTAGACTCTGGTGCCGCAGAGTCGCGATCAGGATCTCTTGCTGCGAAATTTTATCGGCCAGGTCCACCATCCGCGGATGCTTCGGGCGCAACGTCTTCGCCAACTCGTCGCGATCGGATTTCAACAGGGCAAGCTGCTGCCTGGCCGCAAGATATTGATCTTCCGGTTGCAGCCCTGTCCCGAACAATCCCTCAGACTGCTGGTCACTCGCTCGTGCTGCAAGGTCTCCCGCGTGCCCTGGATCGTTTTGCGTCTTGGCGATGATCTCATCGAGATCCATTGTACCAAAAAGCTGGTACTGCGTTTTCAGGTCGGCCAATTGCCTGTTGAGGTTGGCCACGTAGGCGCCGGCGCTGTTTCCCTCCTGTTCAAGATATCCAACGTTGTTCGCTTTTTGAAAATTCAGCAGATCCTGTTCGCTTTGCTTCATCTCGCGTTCCACGCGCGATATCTCCTCAATAATTGCAGCCTGGGTGTCCTCCGATTTGCTTGACCGCATCTCTTTCTTCGTCGCAATGTACTCGGTCATGATCGCGTCCAATAACTTCCGGACATATTCCGCATCCGACCCGGTTGTCGACAGGACAAAGATAGAAGCCTGTGGCACCTGCGAAACCGTCAAAGATGCGGGAACCGGCTGGAGCTGTGGGTCGGTTGACGCAAGAAGATCGACCGCTTTTGTCCGAACCTCTGAACTCTTCATCAGTTCAGTCTGAGTTCCAAAGAAGTTCGCGAGTTCCTCGCTGAAAACTGCTCCCTCCTGGATGTTGATCCGCCCACTCACCATCATTCGGCCGGAGGAGACATAGACCACGCGTTGTTGAAAGATCAGCCAGGATGCAATCGCCAAGCCGGCCGCAGTGGTAAAGAAGGGAACCCACCAGAAGTGGGCAAATGATCGCAAAACTCTGAACATTCGCGCCCGGAAGCGCTCCCAGGAGCCATCGTGCCGTCCGCTAATTTTCAATAAATCTTCCATTATTCGGACCGACGGAATTCGGCTTAAAAATTGATGAGCCGTTCAGGAACGATTATGGTATCCCCATCTTCCAATACGGGGTCTTTGTCGGATCTCCCCTTGTTGACGATTTCGTCCACGTTCACAAAAATGGTCTGGTTGGAACCTCCGGATTTTCGGATCAGTTTGACTTTCCGACGATTCGCAAAGTCTGAAAACCCCCCGGCCCGAAGAATCGCCCTGCTGACGGTAAATGTTTCGTCCGGTGGAATATCAAGCGGGCCCTGGTTGCGGACTTGGCCGGTAATATACACTCTCCCCGGCGATTTCAACCCAACGAAGTCCAGCGCTACTATCACGGTCGCCTTGTAATAGTAATCGCGCTCAAGCGGCCCTTTGATTTCGTAAGCCAGGCGCTTACAGGTCGTGCCTGCGGCGGGCACCCTGCCGATCAGCGGAACCTCCACCTCTCCGGAATCGGTAACCATAAGCTCGACCGGCGGTTCTTTATCCTCCACCACACGCACGCTCAGCCGATCGCCCTTTTTCAGAATGCGGGTATCGTCGAGAACCTCCATGGAATTTGTATACGCGGCTGCGGGAGCGGAATCGCGGACTGATCGGTCCTGGTCCGCTCGAAGCGCCTGTTGCGCTGCCAAACTGCTTACGATTCCGAAGAATAATAGAGAGAAGACGGCAAAGCGGTTGAACGGATCAAAACACATAACCGATTCCCAAAAGGACCTGATTCTGGTAGAAGCTGTGTCCTATCAAATCGGAGGCATTGTTCACAAAATCGTAGCCGAAGTGAAGGTTGGCTTTCCTCCCGAGCGCATAGCTCCACCTGATCCCGAATCCAACTCGGTTGATGTGCTCAGATTGTTCTGGGCCGGGCGAATCCATCGAGTGCTCGTAATAGCCGGTCACGCCGGCGGTTGTACGGCTGTTCACGCGCCAATCTGCGTCATAGCGAACGTACGCTACTTCCGTGTAGTTCGTCGTAAGGCCAAGTTGAGTCTCATAACCGCCCGACAGGTGTTCGGTCCAGTAGCGATTCAATCGATGATCGAGCTGGAGGTGGAAATAGGGTGCGTTCAGTTGCGAATCATCACCATTGCCGCCTCCGGTATCGTAATGCGCTCCCTGATATCCGGCTTCAGCTTCGGCCCTTATATAGTGAGTCAGCTGAGCCGTGGCGAACACTCCGGCGCTATAATTGATACTATTGTTCTGGAAATCCTGCTGGTACTGGACGTCGCCAAACGTCCCCCGCACACCCACAGTCACTGCATCATTCAACCGGACACTCGCCGATAAGTACACCTGGTTTTCGTTCTCATTCAGAAAATCGTACGCCGAATCGAATGAGTAAAAAATGTAATGAGCGTATCCCCCGAACAAGATGACTTTATTCAAATCCCAGGTCACGTTGATTCCCGCAGCGTTCTCCAGGCGCAGGAGATTGGCGATCTCGTGCAAACCGATGATTCCCAGGGGATTCTGCTGAACGGAAAGTTGATCAAAAATCGTGAATTTGAAATCACCGGCATAAATGTCGAAAGCAATTTGGGAATCGGGCGTAATCGACAAGGTCAACGAATCGTAATGTTGGTTTGCGAAGTATTTGACATATCCTGCGCCAAGCGTAAGACGGAGCGCGTTTTCGGGAGTGACCTGCCAAAGCACATTCGCTGTGACGCCAGGTTCGACGAGAAGACCGGCCTGACGGTCAGTTTCAGACAAACTGATATTGTCGTTGTATGCTACGTCAATATTCGCCGAAAAGCCGGCGAGAACGGGACCAAGTTGAAGATTGTATTGTCCGGCGTTAATCACCGGTTTATTGGCTTCTGCGCTTTGCGCACTCGCTAAAGATGGCCGTATCGATTCCTGCGCGTCGGCCCTCTGCCAACCGACGAACCCTATGGCAATCATTACCATTACCGGAGCATGGTGCCGCATCAGCTTTCGGGTTCACATGACTAAGCAATTAAAGCAAGCAAAAAACGCAGCCGAAAGAGCTTCTTGAACCGCGCAATCCGACCGCGCTGATAAAAAATTGCCGTTGAAAAAATGTCACAGTTAGCTTCTGCCAAGATTCGCTCGCCAATTGTCTTAACAATGTTTTAGTCTCGGGCCCGCACCACGCAATGGCTCCAATGAAAAGTCTTCTTTATCTGCTGGCGGTAATCGCAGGCCTCCTGGCTCAATTTCAATGGGTCGCGATCGGAAACGAAGTCAAGGCCGGCCCGGCCCAAGTTCAGAGTGCTCTCGGACAGGCTACCGCCGGTAGAGAGGATCCGGCCGTATCGGCCGAGGATGAAGCGTTGCAAGAGGTTGAGACCGCAGTTCGAAATAATCCGGCGAATGCACCGCAACTTACTGAGCAAGCGATCAAGAGTGATGTCCCGCACCCGGTTCCGCGAGCGTGCGAAATTGTGCGCGCGACGATTGCGGGTCTCGGAAATCAGGCGACCAATGTCCTCGTTGCACGGATCGTCTACGCCGCGGTGACTTCCGATCCGGCCGAAACACTAAGCATAGAGTCAGTCGCGATTGAAGAAACTCCCGCGTCGTTCCATCAGGATATCGTGACCGCAACCATTGCCGCAGTTCCAGATCCGTACGAGTGTGTTGAGCCCGCCAGAATTACAGAACCTTGCCAAAATGTCGAGCCCGGCAAAGCGGTCGCCACACCGGGCCGGGGCGCTTTAAACCTGACCGGCCAGAGCAACGCCGATCCAGACGGCAAATCAGTTGTCGGCAAAGGGGTGGTAGAGGGCAAGCAACCGATTACTCCGCAGCCTTGTTACGGCCCGACGATGGCTGAAGCGATTTATCAGGAAGCCCTCCTCAGCGGAGCGACAGAGGCCGATTTTCTGTTTAATCCTTACCTCGGCTACACAGGCGATTACGGAGTTACCGGAATCGCAAATGACGAACTGATCAACAAGCAACCGCCCCCGACACCCCCACCCACACCAACCCCCGTGAGCCCGTAGGGCGCGACGTTCAGCGTTCCGCGTTTGGTGTTGGGGATTCACCCAAATCGAAGCTGAAATCTTCCACAACTTCTCGACCGGAATCTTTCAGAGTTTTTATCGACCATTACGGGCTCGCAGTCGTAATGGGACGAAAACTTGCGCTAACCGACCTGTAGCAAAAGCGTGTCGACAACCTAAACTTTGCAAATTTCGGAGTCGATAGTGCGGCTGACGCAACACGATTCCAGGATGATTGTGCGCGATTCGAAATTCTCTGCTAAAAATTTGAGCATACTGACTCAACGACTCAGCACTATGATTCAGCGCGCGACTGCTTCCGTTTCCGGCGTTTGCGAAGCACTTCAATCGCACCCAGTGCGCCAATTGCAACGGCGACAACGGCGGTTGATCCTTCGGGTACGGGCGGAATGATAATTGCAAACCCTATCCCCTGGCGGCCGCCGGAAGATGTATACCCCGCACTGATGCTAGTCGGTGCGGTCGTACCCAACAGATAGTCCACTGCGCCCCCACCTCCCGTGCCAGTGATAGTAAAGCTTGTTGTTCCAGTTCCCGACAAGGTCGGTGTTGACCCGGCCCCGCTCGAGACGCTATCAATCAGTCTCCAATTAGGTCCATTCGTGGTTCCAGTGATCGTTTCAGGAATTTCATCTGTTTCCAAGTTCGTCGACTCAACGTCTGCTTCAATAAAGGTCCACCCTGTGGTGACGACATGCCCCAGCGAGTTTTTCAATACGATGTTCGTTATCAGGATTGTCCCGGTGACACTTTCAGTGCCATTCGATACCGCACTTGAATAAAGCGCGACATTTCCGGTTATGCCCGTATATCCCCCCCCGACGTTTCCGAAGCGCGCCCCGGTATAAGTTGGGATTGTGGTGTTTTGATTTGTGACGGTTGTGCCTCCCGATGAGGTCACATTCACACTGATTGTGAGGGTCAGAGTATAACCATTCGCGAGGCCGAATGTGTAGTCGACGGCGGTGCCGCCATTGAGGTTAGTGGAACCCCATCCCAGCCATTGCGCAGACGTGCCCGGAGTGGACCCAGAAACAGCACCGGTTCCGGCAGTAGAAAAGCTGGTCGTCCCCACGGTCTGCGCATTCGCGGTACGAAGCGATTTGAAAAGAGCAAAAAGCACACAAAATGACAAAATATTCTTTGCCGCAACCAAATACCTCGGAGATCCACTACTCATGGCTCTTTGACCCAGCTCGGGATCTTGCCTACCGAGAACCCTGGGCTACGTCAAGCAAGAAGAGATCGTTGGTTTCCGCCGCGGACTATTCGTCCTCGACTCTGGCCACGACCGCAGCCATTTCCGGGAATAGGATACTTCGATCTGTCTTAGCGAGTGCCCGGCGCGCTTCGTCATGACGGCCGACGGCGGCCAGAATAATCCCATAGAATGGTTCGCAGTCTGGACTAGCTTTTTCAATTTCGGAGCGACCATCGAGAAGCGCGGCCGCTTCCTGCGCATGGCCCGTCGCATAAAGGCTGTAAGCGTATACGGCGGCATTGATCATTAAACTGGGCTTAGCCTCGTAGACTTCCTGTGCGAGGCGGACCGCACGGTCTTGATTCCTGCCCAAAACCAGCAGTAATGTCGCAACGGACCGCTTCGAGTCGAGATCATCCGGTTGGAGTTCCAGCCCCCGTTGCGCCCATCGCAAGAGATTCGCCGCGTCATTCTCAGCGCGATAATACCGGAACAGGGTTTGTTGAGCCGCGTTACATCCTGGATCAGCAATCGGAACGTGCCAAAGTGCATCCATGGCCTCATTTGGTTTGCCTGCACTTTCGGCAATAGCGGCAATCGTCTCGAATGCTCCTGGCTGGTCACGGGCTGCCTCCAGCGCTGCATGCCAGGAAATGGCTGCTTGGTCTGGCTGGGCGTCGCGAGAATAAAGTCGAAATAGAATCGCGAGCCGCTCCGATTCGATGCGCGCATCCCAGGCAGGCCCGGAAAGTACCTGCTCAGCTTCTCCAAATGCGCCGTTCGATTCGTAAGAGGCGACGAGAAGAAGTTTTACATTCGGATCTTGTTGGATCTGAGGCGACATACTCTTGAGCCATTCGATCGTATGGTCTTGCGATCGATGCGAGTTGAACCAATTGCCGAGCGCCACGACTTCCGCGGGAGTTTTGCAGGATAGCTGGAGCGACATCAACGCCCGTTCAGCTGCGATTCTGACAACCGTCGAGGATGCGGAAGAGAGCAAGTCGAGCTCCGAAAGACGATCACCAAAAGATACAGTGGGCCGGACTTCAAGCGTCCGATAAAGACGCAGAGCAAGCATGGGATCGTCGCGACGGCACGCGGCGTCGATCTGGGCTCGTAGCGCATCGGCACCGAAACGCGGGTCGTTGGCAATCGAACGAAGCAGTTCAATTCCGGTGCAGGATTCGGTGGAGTCGGAAGATTGAATCAGGAGCCGGCCCAGATTCAGTTTTGCGAGAACGCTGATGCGACCTTCGGGTTGCCGTCGAATAATCTCTTGCAAAATCTTTACTGCTTCATCCCGTTCGCCGCTGAGTGCGTCGAGACCCGCTTCGACCTCCAGGCACTCGGGTCGCAGACGATCTGACTTCGGAATCGAATCGAGAGTCTGCTCGGCGAGAGCCGGTTGCTGAAAACGCAGTGCTGTTCTCGCAAGGCTGAGTTCAGCATCAAATTTTTTGGGTGTTCCGCTAAGCGCTTTCTGTCGCCAGCCGATTGCAGTAGGAGAGCCGGCGGCCTCCAATAGGTCGGCCATCAATCCAATCGCAGCCGGATCGTCCGGCTTAGATTCAAGAGCGGCGAGGATCGCAATTTGCGCCGTTTGAAAATCGCCTCGGTTGAGAGCTTCCCGAGCCTGGTTAAGCGAGCGCCCAACGCGCCAACCCCTGTACCAATCAACTCCTTTCCAAGAACCGAACAGCACAAGCGCGAACGCACACAGAGCCGCCAGAAGCCAGACCGTTCTAGCCATTTCTTGCCTCTAGAGGAAATGCACCATCTTTTCAATCCCCTTTCTCAGGGCTGTTCGCGCTTCCCCGTCGCTGGTCGCTCCGAAAAGAACGATCTCGAGACTCTGCTGGCCCAGATTTCTTTGGCCCGACCAGACCCGCTGCAACCGGCTGATACCCGACCAATCCTGCCCAAGAATATTTCGATTGACATCGCGATTCCCTTGCTCCCAAAGGACGTAAAAAACATAGAGTGTCGTCCGGTTCCAATCAAACAAGTAGGAGCGGAAGGCCAATGGTGTGCCTCCAAGGTCGACGACCGCTGGGTCCAATTCTTTCTGCAGGATCGCACCCGAACCCTGAAGGCAGTTTTCGGGACGATGAACGCGAGCGGATTGAGTGGAAGTTCTCCCCGAGTTCCAAGTGATCGAGTAAACCGTCCAAGCGAGCCCATTTTGATCATGCCAGGACGCGCATCGCGCGTCATCACACAATAATATTCTTCGAGCGGAGTCCGGAATCGAACCCTTCAAAATTGCGCCAACATCGGTTGGCCAAACGATCGAGAGGCGCCGGATATCAGCCAGGTTAGTTTCATGCCGTCGGTACCAAATTTCGGTTCCAACGAGGAAAACCAAAATCCAGCTAGTGAAGCTGAGAATTATCGGCAGCGGGAGCGGCTCCGCCCGAGGCGCGCTTTCTTTTGCATGATCGGGCGCCGCAGAACCACACAACAGGCGAGCAAAGAGCCAGAGGAACAACACCGAAAGGCCTAGAACACTGAATCCCGCGGGATCATGCCATCGCTCAAAAGCCGCGAAGCCCTGGGCGTGCGCGATCCAGACCAGAGCGACCGTGCGAACCAGATTGAAAAACAATGCGAGTACAAATCCGATGCAAATAAGAATCAGACGCGCCCAAAATTTCATCCGTAACAGTTGGCCCAGAAAAAGCGAGGCCATCAGGGTCGCCTGCAAAGATCTGATACCGCTGCAGGCTTCATCGATCCCGACAGCCCCGGTCGGCAACCAAATGATGTTGCCGGACGCCAGCGCTGGAACGTTAGGCCAGGCGAGTAAGTCCGCAGTCGCAGACGCAACGCCTTTCATTAGGCCCTGAACCAACAGGAGTTCCAGACGCTGCGGCCAGGGCACCGCGCACAGCAAGAAGGCTACCGGGAAGAGAAAGTACCGGGCAATGCGGAAGCCCCATTGAAACGCAATTAGTGAAAATTGGTAAGCCACGACCGCCAACGCGAAAAACCAGTTTGCTACACTCCAATCTGGAACCGCCTCGATCACAAACCATGCGAGACCGAATAGCACGGCCGTCATGCCTGCTCCCATCAGTGGGAACAGTCTTCCCCTGCGGTTTGGATCGGCCGGCACCGCTCTCCACTTTTCCCAGAGGATGAGCGCTGCCAGGAACGGCACGACCCAGCCGTAGGCGTATTGGGGATCGACCGACCAGAAACTGCTCAAATGCAGAACAAGCAGAAGCCAAGGCGTGAAAAGAACTAGCAGAGTACCGATCCATTGTAGCGAAGTTCTGGAAATCGATTTCACATTGAGTCGGTTACGTCCGCAACGGCGGTTGCCGGTCCAGCTTCGGAGCCGGACCTGATCAACATTCAGGACAATAATAGACAATAAGGCATAATCACCCAATAGTCCGTCGTTCGACGCGGCACTCCCTGCAGGTGAAGCCGGGAGCTTGCGCCAAATTAAGCCTCGGCCGACGGTTCCGACGTGGGAAAGACTACCGGCTCAGGCGCGGATTTACAACCTCGATCTGCCTTTCATGGCTCCAGAGCGCGGCGGCCAATACTTCTTCTTCGGGGAAAAGCCGTGCGCTATTAAATCCTTTCTGGATATTACTCTTTGTGGCATCCCGTTGACCTGTTGCAGCCAGTGCTAAACCATAAAACAGATCGATCGACGGGTCTGCCATCGCGGTCTGAGAAAGCTTTTCCAAGACTCGCAACGGTTTCTCCGACTCGTGCTGTCACAGCATCGCGAACGCATAGGTCGCCGCAAACATGCTGACCGACAGCTCTTCCGCGTACACTTTCTCTGCGTCGAGGGTTACCCGAACTGAAGTTGAAATCTTTCTGGTTTCCCTCGCCGTCTGCGGCCTGGATGCGACCGGCGCCTATCCGGATTGGATCGAAGATCTCCGCGCCCACCCGCTCAAGTCCGAGAGCAACGAGGTTTGGATCTGCCGTGCGGCCCAAAGCCATGTCCCGATCACGGTCCTCGGCTCCCACGCCACACTTCCCGGAGCCCACGCCGGCGCCGTCCTCACTCTCGTTCCGCCGCAGATGCTCCGCAACGTCCTCACCGACGCCATCCTTACGATCGGCAACTCCCGCGAAGCGGCGTATCTCTACCGGCTGCTCCCCGGCGAAATCTCCAGCTCCGCCCTGGTGGAAATCATCCTGAGCATTCTGTTAAACTACTCCTATGTCCGCTTAACGACTTAGAATCTGCCGAACGCGTCGCCCTGGATGAGGTCAGAGATGCGGTCCAGGCGGACCCGGTTAATGCCCCAGACACCGTTGCGCACTCGATCAGAACCGATGTGCCGCACCCGATACCGACGAGCTGCGAAATTGTGAGGACGGCCATCCGCGCAGTGGGAAAAAAGGCCACGAGGGTA
>Ga0074044_10002352_pt1 | contig 16573 bp, 12 predicted proteins | sample BogForMeECP23OM1_FD_94443 | JGI IMG/M metagenome (GOLD analysis project Ga0074044, IMG submission 94443) | Bog forest soil microbial communities from Calvert Island, British Columbia, Canada - Bog Forest MetaG ECP23OM1 | ecosystem: Environmental > Terrestrial > Soil > Wetlands ...
GCTAGCAGCCTGTTCCGCAATCACAAATCTTTACCGCATGGAGTCAAGCGAAGGTGTTGAATGACTAGAAGAATGGATCACGTGCTGGTGGTGGATGACGACGTTGAATTGTGCGGGCTGGTGCAGGAGTATCTGACCGCCGAGGGGTTCAGTCTGAAGGCTGTCCATGACGGCGAACAGGGGCTGCAGCAGGCGCTGACCAACGAGTATGCGCTGGTGGTGCTGGACGTGATGCTGCCGGGGATCAACGGCTTCGAAGTGCTGCGGCGGATTCGCAGCGTATCGAAGATTCCGGTGTTGCTGCTGACGGCGCGTGGCGAGGACGTGGACCGCATCGTGGGACTGGAAATCGGGGCGGACGATTATCTTCCGAAGCCGTTTAATCCGCGGGAACTGGTGGCGCGAATCCGCGCGATCTTGCGCCGCACCAAGCCGGTCAGCGCGGCGGACGTGGTGCCGGAAGTGCTGAGCGTCGGCGACGTGGAACTGGATCCGGCAACGCGCAGTGTGCTGCGCGCGGGGCAAGCGGTCGATCTTACTTCGGTGGAATTCAATCTGCTGGAAGTTTTGTTGCGCGAGGCGGGGCGAGTGGTGACGCGGGAGCGGTTGGTGAATGCCGTGCTCAGCCGGAAGTTTATGCCGTTCGATCGCAGTATTGATATGCATGTCAGTAAGGTGCGGCGGAAGCTGGGCGACTCCGAGGAAGACGGGGACCACATCAAGACGATTCGGGGCGTGGGGTACATGTTTGCGCGGCCGGCGAAAGCGAAGAAATGAAGATGGCTGCTAGCTTCTAGCTACTGGCTTCTAGCGAGCCCGGTTTGCTAGCAGCTGGGAGCCAGGAGCTAGGAGCCATTCTCGGAATTATGAAAAGCCTCTTTCTGAAGATTTTCTTGTCGTTCTGGGCAGCCTTGGCGCTGTCGATGGTGCTGGCGATTCTGGTGACGATCGCTTTGCGTCCGGCGCGGCATGGGATCGAGAGCGAGGCTCCGCAAATTTTGGCGGAAGCGGTGAATGCGTACCAGAGTGGCGGACAGCCCGGCGCTCACGACTACGTGGAAGAACTGTGGCGCACGCAGCACGTGCGGGCCTTCGTTTTCGATCCGGCGGGCCACGAACTCTCTGGCCGGCATGTGCCACCCTGGATCGAGGATTCACGGGAGGGCGGGACACAGCAGGGCGGAGCGTCGCGGAGCGGTCCGGCGCGCCACCGCAGTTGGATGGACAATCTGATGCCGGACCGCATGGTGCGGCAGGCGCTGACGCTGGATGGAAAACGGTACACGCTGGTGTTGGAGTTGCCGCCGGGACCGAGAGTGGGGTTCGGGTCGCGTGATATCCCGGGTTTGGGAATCACGATCGCGGTCATCTCGTCGGGGCTGATTTGCTACCTACTGGCGTGGTCGATGACGAGTCCGGTGACGCGCTTGCGGAAGGCGGCCCAGAGCCTGGCGGAGGGCGACTTGAGTGCGCGCACGGGCGCTCCAGCGGGTAGGCGGCGCGACGAACTGACGGAGCTGATGCGCGATTTCGACCGCATGGCCGAACGGATCGAAGAGCTGGTGGATTCGCAATCGCGGCTGCTGAAGGATGTTTCGCATGAGCTGCGATCTCCGCTGGCCCGACTGAGTGTGGCGCTGGGGCTGGCGCGGCAGCGGGCGGCATGCGACGCAAGGCCGGAGGTCGCCCCGGAACTTGAAAGCGCGCTGAACCGGATCGAACTCGAGGCCGATCGGCTGAATCAACTGATCCAGCGGCTGCTGACGATTTCGCGGCTGGAGTCGGGAACCGACGGCCTGCGAAAGACGCAGTTGTCAGTACGGGAGCTGGTGGAGCAGGTGGCGCACGACGCCGAGTACGAGACTCCGGGCCGGGGCTGCAGAGTTACGACGTCGGCCAATCTGCCAGCCGATGCGGCGGACGAATTTCTGGTGGAAGCCGATCCTGACTTGCTGCGGAGCGCTTTGGAGAATGTGGTGCGCAACGCCACGCGGTATACTGCTGAAGGTACGACGGTGGAAGTGCAACTGGAGCGGCAGCGGGCGGCCAACGGCGATGAGATTGTGGTTCGCGTGCTGGATTCGGGCCCTGGCGTTCCGGACGAAGCGCTGCAAAAGATCCTGGAGCCTTTTTACCGGCTGGACGACGCTCGCAACCGGCAGACGGGGGGAGCGGGGTTGGGCCTGTCGATTGCGGACCGGGCGATCAGGTTGCATGGCGGGCACCTTCGCGCATCCAACCGTAAGCAGGGTGGGTTAGAGATTGAAATCCGGATTCCGGCTGTTTCGCCTGTTCAGGGGTTTGCTCTTCCCGCTGGTTCCTGATACACAAATATATTTCAGCCACAAGCTTCAATCTCCGTGACGGCTGGCGGAAGATCGCCTGCGGACGGGAAGCGGCTGACTACCGCGATCGGCGAAGAACCCTCCGATTGAGGACCCCTTTGGGAGAATAGATGTCGAAGAAAACAGGTGTAGCGGTTGCGTTTGTGGGCGTGTGCGTCCTGAGTTTGTTTCTGCTCAACTGCGGCAGTTCGTCTTCCCGGCCCGCGGGAGTTTTGTATGTGCTGACCCAGGGGAGCAACTTTGTGGGGAACAACGTGAGTTCGTTTGGCATCGACTTGAACAGCGGGGGCCTGTCGCTGATCAATTCGAACGCGAGCACGTGCCCTACGGCTGGGAGTACCGCCAATCCTGAACCGTGCGGACTTCCACTGGACATTCTGCTCGACCCGACGGGCGCGACAGCGTTTGTTCTGAACCAGGGCATACCTTCCGCGTCCGTGGCGCCCACAATCTACTCCTATAAGGTGAACTCCGATGGCAGTCTCGGAGCACCGACGCTCGCCGCAACCCTGGCGACCGGAGATCTGCCCATAACCATGGTGCGGGATGCCGCAGGATCGCTCCTGTTCGTGCTGGAGGCGGGGACGAACCCGTTGCCGGAGACGGGCTGCCCGCTGACCAGTTCGAGTAATTCGAGCTACGCGGGTTGTCCTTCGATCTCGACATTTACTGCGGGCGCAACCAGTCTGGCACTGGCAAGTGGGAGTCCGCTTTACTTAGGCAAAATTCCAACGGCGATGTCGGCTCTTACGTTTCCTGCCCCTGCGACGGGTAGCGGCACCATTCCCCCTCCTTATTGCGGTTTTACGGCAGGGGGATCGGAGGAGTTTCTGTTCGTCACGAACAGTCAGGACCTTTCCACGCTACAGGATGACAATACGCTCAGCGTGTACTGCGTGGATTCAACCGGCACCCTGACCGACGTAACACCGACTCCGCCTTTAAACCCGCAGCCCGGTCCACTCTCGGTGCAGGCGGTCAACACCAGCCCGGCAGGGCAGAATAGCGGCGGCGTTTTTGTGTATGTGGGCAGCCAGACGAATGTGACCGGATCGTTGAGCGTGTTTCAGATGTGCACTGCGGTTGGGATTGGGGGATGCGGGCAACAGGATGTGACCAATGTAGTGCTGAAACAGGTGGGAACGACGCCAACCTCGACCGGGCAAAACCCGGTGGGCGCGGTGGTGGATCCGATGAACCAGTTTCTCTACGTTCTGTGCAGCCAAGGATCGAGCCAGGTTTATGGATATCTGATCAACGCGAGCGGTGCGCTGAGTCCGCTAAACCCGCCGTACTTGCCGACCGGATCGCAGCCGGTGGCCCTGGCGTTGCACCCGACCGTAAACAACACCGGCCAGTTTCTCTTTGTGTCGAACGCCGGGTCGAGTAGCGTTTCAGGCTTTACGCTGAACACGACGAGCGGAGTCATGAGCAGCAGTGGGGACCCGGCGAGCACTACGACGACGCCGAGCGGGATCGCAGTGCACTAACCAATCGGGTGATCGGGTCATCGAAAACCGCTGGTAACGTTGGGAAGGTTTTTTCGATCACCCGATGGTCAGATCGTCCGATTCTCAGGTGGGCATGCGGAGGATGAGATAGCCTCCGATGCAACCAAAGACCAGGTCTGGGGACCAGGCAGCGACCGCGGGCGGAAGCTGACTCAAGTTGCCCATCGCTTCGAACAAGCCGGAAATCGTCCAATAGACAACGCCGATGCCAATGGCGGTCGCAACCCCTGCTACCGCGGAGCGCTTGCCGGCGGATAGCGCGAAGGGAATGGCGAGGATCGCCATCACCAGCGTGATCAGCGGGTAGGCAATTTTCTTTTGCAACTGCACGCGCAGGCGCACCACGTCAAAACCACTCTGCTCGAGATCGTGAATGTAGCTGCGTAGTTCGTCGTAGCTCATTTCCGACGATTGTTTAATTTCCTTCTTGAAGTACGCGGGCGCTTCCGCCAGTTCAGGGTAAGTGGCGACATCAAACTTATGGTAGTTCTCGATGGCGGCGCCGCTCAGGCTGCGCTCCCATCCCTGCTCGTAAATCCAGCGGCCCATGGCGTTCGACCAATGCGCGCGGTCGGCGGTGATGCGGTGCGTGATCTGGAAAGTGTGGGGATCGAACTGGAACACGGAGACGCCGCCGAAAACGTCGCGGTCGGGATCGAAGAATTGATAATAGTAAATGTCAGAGTGCTGGCCGAACATCCACTGGCGCTCGGGGCGCAGGTAGGTTTGCGCGGGCTTGCCCTTGATTTGGTTGCGGAGCGCGTCCTGACGCTTGTTGGTGTAGGGGAGATAGAGCTGGTCGGAGAGAAAGAGCACACCTGCGACCAACGTGGAGGCGATCAGGACCGGGACGACGATGCGGTAAAGACTGATGCCGGTGGCCTTAATCGCCGTGATTTCGTTCGACTTCTGCAGCAGGCCGAAGGTGACCAGCACCGCCAGCAGCATGCTGAGAGGGGTGGTGTTGTACAGGAAATATGGCACCACGTTCAGCAAATATTCGCCCACGGTCAGGGGCGAGACCTGGTTCCGCAGGATGTCGCTCAGCAACTCGAACAGGGTGAAGACCAGGAGCAGCATCAGGAAAGCGGCGACGATCATCGACAAATAGAGGGTAAAGTCGCGCAGCACATAATCGTCAAGGATGGTTGGGAAACGAAGATTGAACAAGCGCCAACGCCGGGGCCAGCGGGTGAAGATGCTTTCGCGGGAGGCCGGGCTGGGCGCCTCGACGTTCAGTGGCAGCGCTGGCGCCGGGTGGCCGGGCGTCGAAGCCTTGAACCTTGCTGTTTTAAACCAGGAGCGCATCGCCGTCAGTTCGATGGGACGGCGCTCCGATTGCCAGAGCAGAAAAACTCCTCCGGCAAGAAATGCGAGGTCGGCGAGCCAAACCCCGGCGGCGGGAGAGAGGCGTCCTTGCTTGGCGAAGGAGACTCCGATCAAAGAAATCGAATAGTAGAGAAAGACGAGAAGAATGGTCAGGACAAATCCGCTGGACTTTCCGCCTTTCTTGGAAAACAGGCCGAGCGGAATGCCGACCAGAGCCAGGACGATGCAGGCGGTCGGCAGCGCGAGGCGGCGATGGTATTCGATCAGGTGCCAGCGGCGGGTAACGGGGTCGGCAGTTCGGGCGCTGCGGAGGAGGTCCGGAAACTTGATCTCACCGAGTGATGTGGGTTCGTGTTCCTGATTGTTTTGTGTCGCGGGGATCTGGATGGGGATGTCGGTGGTCTGGAAGGTGGAGATTTGGTACTGGTCAGGATTCTTGGGATCGCTTTCGTGCGTGGAACCGTCGGTGAGATGCAAGTCCAGAGTATCGGGCCCCTGGCTGACGAGCAGACCCTCGCGGGCCAGGCTGATGCGCGGCGCGGCGGGGTCGGTCAAATCGGCGAGGAACACGCCTTTCCACAGGGCTCCTCCAGACATCGCTTTGACGTCCTGTACATAGAGGATGATCTTCGGGAAGCCTTCGTTGAACACGCGGGGCTGAACTTCAAAAGAAGCCTGAGAAGACTTAAGGTTGTCCTGGAGTTGTCCGAGGGCGGCGAGCGAGCGAGGCGCGAGATAGACGCTGTTGCCGAGAGCGAGCAACCATGCCACCACCACGAAAATTGAAATCACACGCAGGAACGTCCAGACGCCCAGGCCGCTGGCGCGCATGGCGGTGATTTCGCTGTCCGCGGCCAGGCGGCTGAGTCCGATGAGAATGCCGACCAGCACGCCCATGGGAATGGTGTAGGTGAGGGCGACGGGGACGGTGAAGAAAAAGATTTCTGCCACGCTGGGCAGCGGGGCGCTGTTGCGGACCACCAGTTCGAGGATGCGGCCGAGGTCGCGGGTGAAGAGAACGAAAGTGAAAACCGCCGCGCCGATCAGGGCGTGGGAGACGACTTCTCCCAGGATGTAGCGGGTGAGGATGCGCATCCGCAAGGTTGGTAGACTCAATTGCGAGTCTAGCATGAGAGCGGGAGGGCTGCGCACATGGAGTGATGGAAGTGCCGCGTTTGCCACCCGCGGAAGCTGTGCCGTAGCTTCTAGTACCGTGGCCGCGCGATAGGTCATAGGATGGAGCGACGGGCGTCTCGCCCGTCCGCCGGGCGGGAACAGCCGGCTCTCCCCCGGCAGTTTGAATCGACGGCTACTGGAATTTATGTTCTCCCACCGCACCAACTGGCGGCTCGCTCCGAATGCGCTCACGCGCGCGATCGAGGAAGCGCACGCTTCGGGACAAGAGATTCTGGATCTCACGGTTTCGAACCCGACCGAAGCTGGGATTCGTCCCGATGCTGAAATCGTGCTGGCCGCGCTGGTGAATCCTGAGGCGATGCATTACGACCCGCAGCCCCGGGGTCTCAGCGGAGCGCGCCAAGCCGTGTGCCACTACTATCGCGAATCGCACGACGTTTTCGATCTCGATCCCGAGCGCCTGATTCTGACCACCAGCACCAGCGAAGCCTACTCGTACGTTTTCCGTCTGCTGTGCAATCCGGGAGACGAGGTTCTTGTACCCAAACCGAGCTACCCGCTATTCGAGTTTCTGGCCGGTCTTGCCGACGTTAAACTTGTTCCGTATCCCCTGCTCTACGATCACGGTTGGCAAATCGATTTCGATTCGCTCTACAAGACGGCCACGCCGCAGTCGCGGGCCGTGATTCTGGTGCATCCCAATAACCCAACCGGCTCCTACGCGTCAGCTTCAGAAACTTCGGCGCTCAATGCTTTCTGCCGCGACTACGGGCTGGCTCTTATCGTGGACGAAGTTTTTCTTGATTATGCGCACGACGGGGCGCGGCGCGACAGTTTCGTGACTAACGCCGACGCGCTCACGTTTACTCTCAGCGGAGTTTCCAAGATTTCCGCGCTGCCGCAGATGAAACTTGCCTGGGTGGCTACGAGCGGCCCGGAAGAAGCGGTGGCTGAAGCAGGAGCGCGGCTCGAAATCATCGCCGATACGTATCTCTCGATGAACACGCCCGTGCAGCCGGCCGCGCCGGTGCTGCTCGATCAGCGCAAACAGATCCAGCCCGTTGTTGTCGATCGTTTGCGGGTGAATCTTGCGGAACTGGATCGGCTGCTGGTCGACCGTCCCTCGTGCACGCGACTGCAGGTCGAGGGCGGATGGTACGCCGTGCTGCGGGTTCCCGTGCTTGGAACCGACGAAGATCTGGCCATCGACCTGCTGCGGAAGATGGGTGTCATCGTGCATCCCGGGCACTTCTACGATTTTCCAAACGAAGGGCATCTGGTGCTGAGTCTGATCACCGAGCCCGGTGTTTTTTGCGAAGGGGTTGCGCGACTGCTGCAGGTGGTTGGGGCCTGAACGCGGGGTAGAGGGTCAGTTTCCGAGTAACCCGTCATCGGCGCAGCGGCAGCGCTATGCCGCAGCCTGTCGGGAGTACGATTCAGGGCTATAATCGCTGCTGTTTTCGTCGCTTAAAGACGAAAGGATGCTCGTGTTGATTCAGAAGCGCCTCATCCCTCTGGTTTTGATTTGCTGCGCAACGGTCAGCGTACTTGGACAGCAAGCAAAAAAGAAAATCGAAAATGCCGAGCAGCTACCCGTTCACAGCTATCCGGTGCCGGGCAAAGCATCAGTTCTGCTCACCGACGATGCGGCTTTCAAAGTCTTCGTAGCGGCACTGCAGAAAGATCTTGAGAATGATTTGCGGAACTATGACATCGAAGACAAGACTACGCTCAAGAGGTATTACGGTCCGCTCATTCAAATCGCGATCCTGCAGGGAAATTACAACGACGCGTTGACGTATTTGCGGAAGAGGAACGCGCTCGAAGATAAGCCCGCCGCGAAGGCCATGGCGGGCATGCTGAATCAGCCGCTCATCGATGCCAAGAAGGCTGGTGCGGGACAGGCACAGGCGATCTTTGAAGCCGAATTCAGGGAGCGAGTGCAAAAACTCCCCTACGAGGTGGTGCAGAACGAAGTGAAAGAGATGAAAAGCGGCTTCGAGACCATCTCCCGGAATTTACTTACCGGACTGATCGAACAACAGTACGACACGCTGGCGCAAAAGACCGGAACCGTTCCCAAGAATGCCGCCATCGACATTCTCGATGCGCGCTTCACCATCAGTGAAGTCCTTTCCTACAAGGAATTCGTGGTGGCACAACTGGAGACGCTCATCGACGCTCATAAGATCGAAAAACAAGATATTTGGGGCGCTCGTACGGTAACCCTCACCGAAGCCGACAACCTCACCACGGTAGTTACGGCGATATGGGACGTGGGCGTCGATCCCAGCGTCTTTCCGGGAAAGATGTGGATCAACAGGAAGGAGATTCCGAACAACGGCAAGGACGATGACGGCAACGGATACGTGGACGATGTGTATGGCATCGGCTGGACTTGGTATGGGAAAAAGGACGTGGGACCGCTGCGCAAGCTCAATGTGACGCAAGCTCAAATCGACGCTGACAAGCAGTATGCGAAGGGTTTCAGCGATATGCAGGCAAGTCTGGATACGAGGGAGGCGCGGGAACTCAAGAAGAAATTTTCTGAACTGCCGAAGGATGAGGTCAAGCCATTCATGGAGGGCCTTGGATTGTACATTGACTACGCGCACGGAACCCACGTAGCTGGCATTGCCACAGCGGGTAACCCGGCGGCGAGGATTCTGGTGATACGAAACGATTGGCCCTACGAAATGATTCCGCCGCCTCCCAACCGGGAGTGGGCGGAAGGCTGGGCTAACATGCTCCGGGACTCTGTTCGATACATGCACGACAATGGCGTGCGGGTCGTGAACATGAGTTGGGGAATCTCACCGCAGGAAATCGAAGACGACATGCAGGCCAGTGGGGCCGGGGGAACCGTGGAGCAGCGTCATGCGGCCGCGGCCCAATATTTCCAGATGTTGAAAGAGAGCTTCGTCAAAGCGATGCAAGGGGCGCCCGATATTCTGTTCGCAGCCGCAGCCGGCAACGAAAATAACGACGCGCGATTTGACCAAGATATCCCGGCTGCGATTGATCTGCCGAACACGATGACGGCGGGAGCGGTTGACAAAGCGGGCGATGAAGCGGCGTTCACCAGTTTCGGCAAAGTCGATGTCTATGCCAACGGATACGAGGTGGATAGCGTGTTGCCAGGCGGCGATCACCAAAGCTTCAGCGGGACCAGCATGGCGTCACCGCAGGTTACGAATCTGGCGGCGAAGTTATTTGCCAAGTATCCGCAGCTCACCGCCGTGCAGGTGAAGAAGCTGATTGTTGACGGCTCGGACGAAAAAGAGATAACCGGACGCAAGATTCGCCTGCTCAACGAGCGCCGGTCATTTGAGCTCGCCAGTCAAAACACGAGTGTGAGGTAGAGGCAAGGCTCCTGATCAGCGAGCCCGAGGCGATTCGAGAAGGGGGCGCGGCTGCGGCTGGGAGCCGTGTCTTCATCCTCGGGCCTAAAGCATATACTTGGACTGGCTGTAAGAAAGGATATGTCTTATGAATCGCAAGAGCCTTTTGCTGACCGCGATCTTGACTCTGGCTTCTCTGGCGTGGGCGCAGACGCAGAGCGCGCCGCCACCGGCGACTCCCCCCAAGGGCGGGCCCGGCCAGATGGGCATGGAGCACCACCATAAGATGATGGAAATGGACAAACAGCACATGGAGGCCATGAAGGCCGACGTGGACAAGATGAAGGCATCCCTCGACCAGCTGAAAGCCAATGTGGCCAAGATCAGTGAGCCTAATGAGAAGGCGCGCTGGCAAAGCAACGTGGATCTGTGGACGGTGATGGTTGGACACATGGAACAGATGATGAAACACATGGAGGCCATGGGTCCCGAGGGCATGAAGCATCCCGGCATGATGCACCACGGCGATATGGGAGCCCCGCCTCCACCTCCGCCAACCGAATCGAAACCGCAGTAAGCTCGTGTTCCAGTGGGGTTGAAATCCTCTAGTGCCGCGACTGCGTGATGAGTCCTGCTGGTGGAGGGACGAGCGTCATACCCGCCCGGCCGGGCGGGGACGCCCGGCTCTCCACCAGCAAGCGCCAATGCAGCTTCGTGGTATCCTTCTCGCCGTTTCCTGGTGGAGCATTCATGTCGATCACCCGTCGTGGGTTTCTGGAGTCGGCCGTTGCCGCATCGCTGGCCACCGGCTTAAGCGCACAGGATAAGGATGAAAGCCCGCGCCCTGGCAAGCGGCCGATCATTATCTGCGCCAACAATGGCGTCAAGTACCTGGACGACGCTTTCGCTTTCCTGAAAAGCGGCGGGGACACGCTGGACGCTGCTCTCCGCGCTGTTAAGGGACCGGAAGACGATCCGAACGACGATAGCGTCGGACTTGGCGGGCTTCCCAACGAGGAAGGCGTGGTCGAACTCGACGCCTGTTGCATGCACGGGCCCACTCGCCGCGCGGGGTCGGTGGGCGGCGTCCGCAACATCAAGAATGTTTCGCTTGTCTCCAAGGCTGTGATGGAGCACACCGGCCACGTCATGCTGGTGGGCGAAGGCGCGGAACGATTTGCCGTGGCCATGGGTTTCCCGCGCGAGAATTTGCTCACCGAACGCTCGCGAAAAATCTGGCTGTTGTGGAAAGAGAATCACTCGACCGATGACTGGTGGGGACCGGGAATGTCCGATCCGCAATGGAAGCCGCCTGCGTTACCGTCAACGACACCATCAACGACGGCGCCGCAAAGTGAACTTTGGGAACAGCGCATCCAGCGCCTCGAAGAGCACGCCGCCCGGATTGGCATCGAACCGGAATTTCGCATGGCCGCGATCCGGCGCGTCCTTTCTCCGCCGACCGGCACGATTCACTGCTCCGCTCTCAATGACAAGGGGGAAATCTCCGGCTGTACTACTACCAGCGGACTGGCCTTCAAACTCCCCGGTCGCTGCGGCGATTCTCCGATTATCGGCGCCGGTTGCTACACCGATCAGGATGTGGGCTCCGCAGGCGCGACCGGCAGCGGGGAAGAGAACATCAAGATCGCTGGAGCGCACACCATCGTCGAGAACATGCGGCGCGGCATGTCGCCGCTGGAAGCGGGCATGGACGCCCTCAAGCGCATCGTCCGCAACTACAACAGCGATATGAGCAAGCTTAAGTTCATCGACATGGCCTATTACATCCTGCGCAAGGACGGCGCTTACGCGGGCGTTTCTCTGTGGAGCGGCTATTCGGAGAAGCCACACAAGATTGCGGTCCACGACGGCACCAGACGGTCGGAGGTTACGGTTTCGTTGTTCAAGGGCGTCTCGCATGAATTCCCGCCGTTCCCGGTGGCGATGCCGAAGGAGTTGACGGAGGATTCGGTGTATGTGAAATAGCGCGCTGCGAGCATCCGCCGTTCAACTCTCAACTCACCATGGTTTGTCATCCTGAGCGGAAGCGAAGGACCTATGCATTCCGGCGCTGCAGGCAAACCCATAAGTCCTTCGCTTAGCTCAGGATGACAGTGGATGTTGAGATAAGAATGGCTGCGGGGTTCCAGAGGTCGTTTTCGGGCCTCCCTTCTGGTGTACAATGGCCTTGTTCGGACTGCAGCTTCACGGGCTTTTTCCCCGCGCTCGAGGCTCAAATGAACGTTCATGTCAGTTACAAGGTCCACAAAACTCCTGACATCGAAAAAGAAATCAGCCACCAACTTGAGAAGGTTCAGAAGCGGCTTCACGTCTTCCGGCCTGAACTGGTGCATCTGAAAGCCATCCTCGATCAGAATTCGCCGCGCGAGGGGACGCAGGTCTCCTTGAATCTGCGCTTGCCCTCGGGCCAACTGACCGCCCAGGAGAAAGCTCCCAGCGCCACTGCGGCCATCAAGGCAGCCTTCGACGAACTGATACAGCAAATTGGCCGGCATAAGGAACTGCTGCGCTCGAGCCACAAATGGCGGCGCTGGCGGGGCGGGCCGCAGGAATCTCCCGAACCCGGAGTTCCATTCGAGCAGACGCTGGCCGCGGTTCTGCCGCCTACCATTTCCGCCGACGACATTGGTTCCTATGTGAATGCGAATCTTGGCCGCCTGGAACGCTTCGTGGAGCGCGAACTCTACTTCCGCCGCGCCGACGAGGAAATTCCGGAGGACGGTCTTACCACCACCGAGGTCGTGGACGAAGTCATCGCACGAGCTCTTGGCGATCACGATCGTCCGGAAAAACTGGCGCTTGAACCGTGGCTTTATCGCCTCGCCCTCGAAGCCATGAACGAGATGACGGCACGCCTGCATGAGCTGGAGTCGCCCGTCGCTCTGCATCTTGAAGCCAGCCGCCGCCGGCAGAATGTCGAAGCCTCCGACGAAGCGGGATTGCAATTCCATCAGCCGGACGAGGGATGGACCCGCGAAAGCGCGATTCCCGATCGCCGCGTGTCGACTCCGGAACAGGCTGCCTACTCCGACGAAATGATTGCCCTGGTGCAAGCGGCCCTTCGTGGCGCCAGCCGCACCGACCGCGAAGCCTTCCTGCTCTACGGCATCGAGGGCTTTTCCCTCAACGAAATTGCCGCCATCACCGGCCGGCACGTGGAGGCGGTGCGCGAGTCCGTGCAGCGGGCGCGCGACTGCGTTCGCAGCGCGCCTTCCATCGCCAACGAGTTTCACCAGGAACGCTTAGTCAAAACTCGAATCTGAACATCTCAGCACCAGCATTTCAGTATTACAAGGAGCGTCGAGATGATGACCCGGGACGAAATCCGTGAGTTGGCATCTTTTCAAGCGGACGAAACGAAAGGGGCTTGCGCCCTGAGTTTTTACTTTCAGCCCGATCCTCCGCAAGATCGTTCTCATCGCCGCGAGGCGATTGTCGCCAAAGACGTCGTCAAGCAGGCCCTGAAGAGTGCTGCCGCGGGTGGCAAAAATGGATCGCTTCATGCCGACCTGGATCGCGTGCTCGACCTGGCCACGAACTTGCGCGGCAATGCCCGGGGAAGGGCGCTTTTTGCCTGCTCCGCGCACAATTTCTGGAAAGAGTACGAACTGCCGCCGCGTCTCGGAGCCACTCAAATTTATCTCCAGCCGCGCTTTCAGTTGAAACCGCTGGCGGCTCTGCTGGGAGCGCAACCGGCACTGTGCGTGGTCATGGTCGACCGCCAGCGCGCCCGGGTTTTTGATCTTCGGCTCGACGACCTGCGCGAACGGGGAGCCATCTTCCACATGCTCTCGCGCAATGCCGCCAGTTACGGCTACAACGGCTACGAAGGCGGCCATGCCGAACGGCGTGTGTCCGAGGAAGCGCTCCAGCATTTCAAGGCGGTTACGGAGCGATTGCGCACCGACTTCGAGAAAGGTATCTGGGAGCGGCTGATTGTCGGTTGCCAGGATGCCAACTGGCCCGAGTTCGAGGCCCACCTCCATCCTTATGTGAAGCAGCGTCTGATTGGGCGATTCTCAGCCGACGTTGCCAGCGTCTCGAATGAAGAAATTCGCGATCACGCCGGCGCGGTTCTGAACCGGTGGATCGCGGAACGCGCTTTTACCAAGGCCAACGAAGCGGTGGATTTCGCCAAGGCGAACGGGCGCGGTGTCACCGGCCTCCGCCGCGTGCTGCGAGCGCTGGAAACCGGGGAAGTGCAGACTCTGTTCCTGTCCGAAAACTATTCCGCGCGAGGGGTGGAGTGCCCGCACTGCGGCCACCTCGATGCCCACCTGGTCCCGTCGTGCGTGGCTTGCGGAAGCCCCATCCGCGAACTCGCCGACATCTCGGACGCCATCATCCCCATCGCCATCCGGCGCGACATCGAATTGTTCTATCTCAAGGAGCATGCCGATCTGGATCGCGCCGGCAGTATCGCGGCGCTGCTGCGGTTCCGGTCGGATCAGAGGACGGGGCAGATTGAGGTGGCGTCGTAGGAAAAAGGTCAGAGGTTAGAGGTCAGATTGCAGAGGTACGACACTTCGATCGAAGGCTCACGCGTTTTTACCTCTGACCTCTAACCTCTGCAATCTGACCTCTGACCTTCGCTCCGTGGCAGATTTTCTCCCGCTGAGCGAAAATTGAAGCGCATGATCCACAAGATCCTTCCCGTCGGCCCGTTGCAATGTAACTGCTCCATCATCGGCGATGAGAGCACGCACCAAGCCATGGTCATCGACCCTGGCGACGATATTGAAGACGTTCTCGCCATCGTCCGCCAGTACAAGCTGGAAGTGAAGCAGATCGTCATCACCCATGCCCACATCGATCACGTGGGCGGAGCCATGAAACTGCGGGCGCAGACGGGCGCGCCCATCCTGCTCAATCAGAATGATTACGCGCTGCTGAAGATGCTCGACGTGCAGGCTTCATGGCTCGGCATGGCCGCGCCGGGCGCGGTTGCCATCGAAGCGAGCATCGGAGATGGCGAATCGTTGCGGACGGGGAACTTGACGGCGAACGTTCTCCACACTCCGGGCCATACCGAGGGCAGCGTCTGCCTCTATTTTCCCGCGGAAAAAATGCTGATCGCCGGTGACACGCTGTTCGCCCGCAGCATCGGACGCACCGATCTCCCCGGAGGGTCGTTCGAGAAAATCATGCGCTCGCTGCACGACCGCGTGTTGACCCTGCCCGACGATACGGTCGTGATTCCAGGGCATGGCCCCCGTACAACCATCGGTGAGGAAAGGGAAGAGAATCCCTTTCTGGTGCCGTGATTTTGGGATGGGTCTGATGGCGGAGGGACGGGTTCTCGGCCGAGGCGCAGTTCGGCGGCCGGGCGGGGACGCCCGGCTCTCCACTGGCAAGTTATTTCTGGGTTGGCGCTTGGTTTTGCGGAACGGTCGGCGGCGCGGAGGGAGCGGCCGGCATCGCTGGCTGCGATTTTGTCTGCGACGGCTTCACTCCCGAGAGCACGGAGGTCGGTCCGGTTCGGCGCGCCGCAAAGATCGACAGCGTGATTGAAGTCACCATGAATATGATCGCGGACCAAGTCGTTGCCCGGGAAAGAACCGAAGCCGCGCCCCTCGGGCCAAACGCAGTCTGGCTACCTTGACCTCCGAAAGCAGCGGCCAGATCGCCACTTTTTCCGCTCTGCAGCAACACGACCGCAATCAGGAAGAAGCAAACAAACACGTGAACGATGGTGATTAGAACGCTTACCCACATGCAGACAACTCCAATAGAGCCGAAGCTCGGGTTCGACAATCTCTCTGTCGCGAAGTCCAATACGCGAAGCTAAAATCATGGTGCGGAAGGGGGGATTTGAACCCCCACGCCTTTCGGCGCCACCCCCTCAAGATGGTGTGTCTGCCAGTTCCACCACTTCCGCACTTTGTAAATTACTTGTAATCAACAGCTTAGCGAGTTCTTCCTGTGAGGGCATTTCCAACTGCACCGGATTTTGCACCGACTTCTTGCACGCGATGCGACCATCAGGCCGCTGCAAGTCTGCCAGTCGCGCAAACAACTTGTGGACTGCAGCCTCGCGTGGGTGTACGTAGCGCATCGTCGTCTTAATGTTATCGTGTCCGGCGACATACTGCAACGTAAAGGGGTCCGTGTACTCTCCGGCCTCGGTCAGAAAAGTATGACGCATAGCGTGCAGGCCGGCATCGGGATGAGTCTTGATCTTTTTCCGTATCTGGCCTATCTGTTCCTCCAGCACCCATGGCCCAAGAGGCTTTGTCGGATCCTGCGGGCTCGTGAAAACATAGTCGCACAGGGAGTCTTTCAGAAGCCGCTCGAGTACTTCCTTCATTTCGTGATCAATCACCAGCTTGCGCTTTCGCGCTCGCCGTTTCAGACCGCGCTTGATTATTAGCTCTCCGCAGATTTTCCGATCTGCACGCTCCTCCGAGTGGAGGCGAACGCAATCTTTCATCAACTTTAGCATCTCGTTGCGACAGATACCGGAGTGCCGCGCCAGAATGGAAGCGGATCGCAAGGGTTCAGCGGCGCACGAAGTCCATTGCGCATACTCCGCTGCGCTGAAGACGTAGTCCGTTTCACGCTCTGCTCCTTCGTCCTTAGTGTACTGTTCGACCGTCGGAACTTTCGCAATCAACTTAAGCTTCAGATGCGCATAACGCAGCGCCTTGCGGAAAGTGGCCAAATAGCGATTAACCGTGGTTTTGCCCACCGGCGTAGGTTTTCCGTCACGCCGTCGCCCCGCGTGCTTCAAAGCCCAAGCTTTGAATGCTTCGATGTGAGCTTCGTCGATCTGGTCGAGCGGGAGATCAGCCCAAGGACCGTAACTGAGCAGCTTCCGATAGCTCTCCTGATAAAACTTAACTGTGCCATTTTGTTCCGCTTTGGCAGTCGCAACCCACTCATCGAA
>Ga0074044_10002353_pt1 | contig 16572 bp, 13 predicted proteins | sample BogForMeECP23OM1_FD_94443 | JGI IMG/M metagenome (GOLD analysis project Ga0074044, IMG submission 94443) | Bog forest soil microbial communities from Calvert Island, British Columbia, Canada - Bog Forest MetaG ECP23OM1 | ecosystem: Environmental > Terrestrial > Soil > Wetlands ...
CCTCGTTTTACCCCGCTTGTGCCCAAGTGGCGGAACTGGCAGACGCGCTAGCTTCAGGAGCTAGTGGCCGCAAGGTCGTGGAGGTTCGAGTCCTCTCTTGGGCACCATTTCTTCTCATCACCCGTGCCGGCGGCCCTGCCACTCACACCCGGTAAATTCATTCTGCGGCCATATAGATGTACCGCAGCACAAACACAATCGTCAGTATCCACAGCAGCGCGCTCACTTCACGGAATTTCCCCGCAGCCACCTTGGCCACCGTGTAGGAAATCACCCCCAGGCTCAACCCCGTGGCGATGCTGAACGTAAGCGGCGTGGCCACCAGCGTCACGAACGCCGGAAACGCCTCGCTGAACTCCTTCCAATCCACTTGCGCGATGGATTCCGTCATCAGCGCGCCCACCAGGATCAGCGCCGGCGCCGTTGCGAATCCCGGAATCGCCGCGGCCACCGGCGAAAAAAACATCGCCGCCAGAAACAGCGCCGCCACCATAATGTTGCTCAGTCCGGTGCGCGCCCCGGCCGCTACTCCCGCGGCGCTCTCGATATAACTGGTCACTGTCGAAGTTCCCGTCAGCGCGCCGAACATCGTTCCCACGCCATCCGCCAGCAACGCGCGCCCTACCCGCGGAATCTTTCCTCCTTTAATGAATCCGCCCTGCTCGCACACGCCCACCAGCGTGCCCACGTTGTCAAACAGGTCCACGAACAGGAAAATGAAAATGATCTCCGCCAGCCCCAGATGCGCCGCACCGCGCAAATCCAGCTTCAGAAACGTAGCCGAGGGATGCGGCAGGGCCAACACCGCCGAAGGCCAGTGCGCCAATCCCCGGAAAATTCCGAACAGTGTGGTGCCCAGAATCCCCAGCAGGATCGCGCCGTTCACCCGCCGCACCATAAGCGCCAGCGTCAACACGATTCCCAGGCAAGCCGCCTGCACTTCCCGGTCAGAGAAGTTGCCCAGGCTGACAAACGTCGCGGGATTCGCCACCACCAGCTTTGCGCTGCGCAAGCCCACAAACGCAATAAACATCCCGATCCCTCCCGCCGTTGCGTGTTTCAAGCCGTGCGGAATGCCGTTCACGATTTGCTCCCGCACGCGCGTCACCGTCAGCAGCACAAACAGCACTCCCGAAAAAAACACCGCTCCCAGCGCTATCGGCCACGGAACGTGCATCCCCAGGCACACCGAATACGTGAAGTACGCATTCAGCGACATCCCCGGCGCCAGCGCAATCGGATAATTCGCGTACAACCCCATCACCAGCGTCGCCACCGCCGCCGACAAGCACGTTGCGAACACCACCCCATCCGCCGTCATTCCCGTTTGCGCCAGGATCTGCGGATTCACCACGATGATGTACGCCATCGTGAGAAACGTCGTGATGCCGCCCAGCAATTCTCGACGCACGCTGCTTTGGTTTTCCTGCAAATGGAAAAATCGCTCGATCAAGAAGGTTCCCTGCCGCCTGGGGTGATGGGTCGCGATTTCCACGCCACTCTAGTTTTCTCCGCCCCGCCTGTCAATCCTCGCTCTGCCCCACCCGCAAATTCTTCTGGCATGCTTGTCGCGCTTCGCTTAGAGTATGGGCCGGATTCCCGCGAAAGTGGCTATTTCGCATTGCCTGGGGTCGCGTGGCACGCGTTTCCTGCTCTTCCGTCCTTGAGCGCGTGTCTCCTCGTCTGGCCGCTTCGTGAGTTCACTTTTCTGTGGAGCACACCATGAACAAATACATTGTGGAGCTGATTGGAACCTTCTTCCTGGTTCTCACCGTGGGTTGCACGGTCATCGGAAATGGCGCCGGACCTCTCGCTCCGATCGCGATTGGCGCTGCCTTGATGGTGATGATTTTTGCCGGGGGCCACATCTCGGGCGGGCATTACAATCCCGCCGTTACTCTCGGTGTCTGGATACGCGGCAAGTGCGACGCCAAGGACGTCGCGCCCTACATGGCGTTTCAAATCGTGGGCGCGGCCCTCGCCGCAGCTGCGGTGAAATTCCTTAAGGCTGGAGAGGTCGTTCCCACTTCGCACCCTCCCGTCCTGGCATCGCTGCTCGCCGAGTTCCTTTTCACCTTTGCCTTGGTCTACGTTGTCCTCAACGTCGCCACCGCCAAGGGCACGGCCGGCAATTCCTTCTACGGTCTGGCCATCGGCATGACTGTAATGACGGGTGCGTTCGCCGTCGGCAACATCTCTGGTGGCGCGTTCAACCCGGCCGTTGCCATCGGCATGACGGTGATGGGCCTCTCCGCCTGGTCCAGCATCTGGATTTTCCTGGTTGCCAATTTCGCGGGCGGCGCCGTCGCGGCCTACACCTTCAAAGCCCTCAACCCCGGCGACTGATTCTTGTATCTGGGTGTAGATTCTCACTTCAAATTCAAGTGGCGTGTGCGGCTAGCGGTGTTGCCAGGGAGGCAGGCAACTGGAAGACGCGAGCGCCGTCGTAGGGCTGATCGGAGCGGAACATCCCATAGATGGCATGCAACAGCTTTCTTGCCACGGCCACCAGCGCTTGGCGTTTCTTTTTGCCACTGGCGAGCAGATGTTCGTAGAACGCGCGCAGGTGTGGTTCGCGCCGGCTGGCGACCAGTGCGTGCATGAACAGGGCCTGCCGCAGGTGCCGATTCCCCACCTTGCTGATGCGCGTGTACTTGCGCACCGATGTCCCGGAGCTGTATTCCCGCGGATCCAATCCTGCAAACGCCACCCACTGCCGCACGTCGAGGTCCTCGGGCAGCAGCGCCAGTTCCGCCAGAATTTGAATCGCGCTGATTTCTCCAATCCCCGTCACGCTTCGCGGTTGCTGATAGCGCCGCCGCAACCGGGCATCAGCCGCGATGCAGCGCAGCGCTTCCCCGCGCAGTTGTTGCATCTCGCGCTGGTGAAATCGTAAAGTCCGCGCGATGTTCCGCCGCACGCACGCGGGAATGGCTTGCGAAACCCTGGCGGCATGCAGGCGATTTTTCTCCGCGGTGCCCTCCTTCGTCAGCGCCTTCAAGCGCCGTGCAATGGCCCACAGCGCCAGCGTGTTCTCCGTCGGCCGGGCCCACGCCTGGAACGGCATGCGCGCCGCGAACTCTCGCAGCACCACCGCATCCAACTGATCGTTCTTGCTGCGCTGCATCATGGCCCGCGCGAAATTCCGCACCGCACGCGGGTTCGCCACCATCAACTCCACTCCCTCCTGCGCACTCAACAGCAGCGCCACGTCCAGCCCATACACGCCGGTCGCCTCCATGCACACTCTCACCCGCTTCCCCCCACGGGTGAGAGTGCGCAGCAACTGCCCGTGTCCGGCAGCGGTGTTCGCAAATCGCAGCAGCACCGCTTCTCCCTTTTTCCCCGACGACGCTATCACCAACTCCTGCGCACTCACTTCCATGCCACACGCTGCCATCTTGTCCATCACGCCTCCCGGGAGTAGGCTGTGACTCTGGCTCCCCGACCCTGCGCTATTTCCAACTGAGCTTGTCAATGCAGGCTCTTGTGGCCTGTGATTCTCTTCAGTTTCAGGAAATTAGGGCGGGGGGCCGATCTACAAAACCGGCTCATGGAGTTTGCACTCGCGGCCTTGTGGCCGCTCGGCCTCCCTGCCAGAGAAACTCGCCTCCTCAGCAAGTCTCTCCCGAAACCAAGATACAAGTGGCCGCCTTCTGCCTGCCCGCCGCAGGAGGGAGGCGGTCTGCTCTGGAATTTGCCCCTGTAGCTCAGGCCTTCAGGCCTGAGGTTTATTCTTGGGGTACTCTTCTCTGTGCCCTCTGTGTTCTTCCCTCTGTGCCCTCTTTGTGAAACGGTCCTCTTCTCTTCTGTTTTCCGCAGTCGGAGAATCGGCCGCTTTGCCTCCGAGCTACTTCCCCCCATAATCTTTTCAGGAGAAAACCCCATGCTCAAGATCGGCGACAAAGCCCCCGATTTCACTCTGCTATCCGACGAAGGCAAAGAAGTCTCGCTGAAGGACTTCAAAGGCCAGCGCGTCCTGCTCTATTTCTATCCCAGAGCCAGCACGCCCGGCTGCACCATCGAAGCCTGCGAATTTCGCGACCTCAAACCCAAATTCGATAAGGAAGATGTCGTCATCCTCGGCGTGAGCGCCGACCCGGAAAAATCCCTGAAGAATTTCAAGGCCAAGCAGAAGCTCAATTTCCCCCTGCTCGGCGATCCCACCCACAAAATGATCGAATCCTACGGCGTGTGGCGCATGAAGAAGTTCATGGGCCGTTCGTTCAAGGGCATCGTCCGCAGCACTTTCTTGATTGGCCCCGCCGGCAAAATCGAGCAAATCTGGGACGAAGTCAAAGCCAAGGGCCACGCCGCCGAAACTCTCTCCCATCTTTCCGCGTAATTCTCACTCCAAATCTCCCACAAGCCCCTGCCCTGTAGCTCAGGCCTTCAGGCCTGAGGCCTTTTCTTGGGTTACTCTTCTCTGTGACCTCTGTGTTTTTCCTCTGCTTGCCCTGAGCGCTTCTTGCGAAGGGTGATCTCTGTGGTAAAAATCCTCGTTCTCTTCTTCTCCCTCACAACTGCGTCCGCAATTCTTCCCCGTCCGTCTCAATGAGCAAATTGTCAATCAGCCGTGTCTTTCCAATAAAAACGGCCACCACCGCATAACTCCGCCGTCCCACGCGTACCAGCGGCTCAAACGTCTCCGCATCCACAATCTCCGCGTAGGCCACCCTGGCGCGCGGCTCGCCTGCCAGCACCTTATGCATAGCCTGCTGCAATTGCAGCGCATCGCGCACGCCGGAACCCACTTCCTGTGCCGCCGCCCGCAGCGCGCGAGACAGTACCATCGCCGCTTTCCTCTCTTCCCCATTCAGATACACATTCCGCGAGGACATCGCCAGCCCATCCGGCTCACGCACGATCGGGCACAGCACGATTTCCGTGTCCACATTCAAATCCCGCACCATTTGCTGCACCATGCGCGCCTGCTGCGCATCCTTGCGCCCGAAATACGCAAAATGCGGCTGCACAATCTCCAGCAGCTTCAGCACAACGGTGGTCACCCCGCGAAAATGGCCCGGGCGCGATTTGCCTTCCAGCCGCTCGCTCAACCCTTCCACTTGCACATAGGTCGAAAACCCGGGTGGGTACATCTCCGCTGCGTCGGGCAGGAACACCCCGTCAATCTTTGCGGCTTCCAGCTTAGCCGTGTCGGCCTCAATCGGCCGCGGATATTTGGACAAATCCTCTTTCGGCCCAAACTGTTTCGGGTTCAAAAATATGGACGCGTACACCGGCGAGCACTCCTTTTTTGCCCACTCCACCAGCGCCATGTGCCCTGCGTGCAGCGCCCCCATCGTCGGCACGAACCCGATCACGCGCTGTTCCAGCCGCGCTTCCTTCGCTTTTTCCTTCATCCACGCAATCGTGCGAATCGTTTCCATTCACCGCTCCCAAAAAAGAAGGGCGCAGAATCTCTGCGCCCCGCAGCTATTTCTTAAACGGTATGTTCCACCAGATGCTTCACCGCGCAATCGGAATCGTCTTGCGGCTTTTCACACTGGCCGGCGCATGATACGACTCCGCATCCGAGGGGAAGCTCCCGCTCTGCACGTCCGCGCAATACTCTTTGACCGCCTCCAAAATCGTTCCTCTGAGGTTGGCATACTGCCGCACAAATTTCGGCGGCTCCTGGAACGTCAGTCCCAGCATGTCGTGCAGCACCAGGATCTGCCCGTCGCAATCCGGCCCGGCGCCAATTCCGATCGTGGGAATCCGCGCATTGTGGGTGATCTCCGCCGCCAGTTCCCGCGGCAACGCCTCCAGCACGATGGAAAACGCCCCCGCAGCCTCCACCGCCCGTGCATCCCGCAATACCTGCTCCGCCGCGCCCGGAGTCTTCCCTTGTACGCGATAGCCTCCCAGGGCGTTCACCGATTGTGGCGTCAGCCCAACGTGGCCCATCACGGGGATTTCCGCCTCCGTCAGCCGCGCAATCAGCTCTAGCCTCCGCTCGCCGCCCTCGATCTTCACGGCCTCCGCCCCCGCTTCCTTCACGAAGCGTATGGCATTCCGCAGCGCCTCATTCATGTCGCCGTGGTACGAGCCATACGGCATATCCGCCACCACCAGCGCCCGTTGCACACCCCGCCGCACCGCCTTTGTGTGATGCAGCGCCTCCTCCAGCGTGAGCGGCAATGTGCTGTCGTAACCCAGCGCCACCATGGCCACGGAGTCGCCCACCAGCACCACGTCCACCCCGGCTTCGTCCAGCAGGCGCGCCGTCGGATAGTCGTATGCCGTCAGGCAGGTGATCTTCTTTTTGTTTAGGGAATCTGCAGCGTCGGTCTTCCTCTGCAGCAAATCGGGCACGGTCACTTTCCCGTCGCCCCCCCCCATCGGGATCGTACTCATGTCGGCCTCCGGTGCCGTTCCCTGAATTCGGGATACAGCCCTCTTCCAACGCCCTCACTATATCAAATTGTAATGCCCATCACCAACACCCGTATTCTGGGTTAGAGGCCAGGCTCCAGCAAATGTCTATGACAGCCCTTAGGATCAATTTGATCTTGGGGAATACTGCGCTTGGCGGCTACCATAGTTTTGCTGAATGGCTGTGGCGGTCTCAGCCAGTTCTTCGCTGGATTTCGCGGGGTACATTATGTCAGGCAGCCCGGAACTCGACTCACTGAATTCAGTTAAGTACCTTTATCTCCGAGAGCTTTCGGAACCTAGGGATAACTCTCTGCGGATTGTTGTTGTTGAAGCCGTAGACATCCGGACAGCCCCAAGTCCAATCCACCCTGATCTCCCCGAATTGGCGGAGATTCTCAAAGATTCCTGGCCAATTGAGTCAACTGCAAGCTGCAAGAGTTTCGAGCTCTCCTGGAAGTATTACGTCGCATATTTAGTAACCGAAGAATGCGTCGGTTCGTGCGGTGGCTATGATGATGAGGCATACACAGGCGAACTGTTCCGGGTTTATACCAAATCGCATTTTCTTGAGCATCTTGCGCGAGACACGGGCGCTCACGTCGAGCCGATCCAGCATTTCAAGTTGATTTGCCTGAACCATCTCATAGACATCGCCTCGTACGCGCCGCCCGAGATTCGCATGATTGACCCTGGTTCTCCGAGATCACCCCGAATCCAATAAGGTGGAATGGAGTGCGGGAAGACCAATAATCTAGCCGGACATGGGGCTACGCTGATTCTACAAGCGCGCTGACCTGGCGGCTTGCGCGCGGCCTTTCCATTGGCCTCCGCGGCCTAGCCAATAGCGCACCGCGGAAAGCCACGTCGCGTAGGAATAGAACGCGGCGGCTAAGGGAAGGAACGGTGCCCACAGCGGCGAAAGCCCGTAAAACCGCACCGTGGGTAGATACGTCAGCGCCATCAGCAACCACGCCGCCAGGCCCATTCGCCAGACCGCAGGTTGCCAGTGAAACGCCAAAACCACCGGCGCAACATACGTCAGCAGCATGCCCGCAAGCGTGCCGAGCAACAACAAGGAGGAATAGTTGAGCTGCGTGAAGGCCGTCCGCGCGATCAAGTCGCGAATCTCGCCAAATGTCTGGTACGCACGCAGGCTCACGCTTTTCCGCGTGAGTCCCATCCAGATTGCCCCGCCGCTGCGTTTCACGGCGCGCGCCAGCGCGCAATCGTCAATCACTTCAACGCGAATGGCCGCAAATCCCCCGATGCGTTCCAGTGCCGTTCGCCGCAGCAGGATGCACCCGCCCGCCGCGCCCGCCGTCCGCGCCCTGGTCTCCGCAATCCACCTCGGCGGATACAGCTTCAGAAAAAAGTGCAGGAAGGGAGGAATCAGCAAGCGTTCCGGAAACGATTTCGCCTGTAGCAGCACCATCAGCGACACAAGGTTCGCTCGCTGCTGCTCCGCCTGCGACACCAGCCGCGCCAAAGTGTCCGGCGCATGCACGATGTCCGCATCGGTGAACCAGAAATACTCCGGCGCGACGCCCTCGCAACTCGCAATTCCCTGCTGCAAAGCCCAAAGCTTTCCGGTCCATCCGCTCTGCAGTGCTTCCGCTTGCAGGATCCTTACGCGGTCCGCGGCGCCTGCTTCCTGCGCGGCGGTTCTTGCCAGATCAGACGTCGCGTCCCCGCTGTGGTCATCCACAACCACGATGCGGAACTCGCCGGGATACTCTTGCTTGGCAAGCGACGTCACCGCCCGCGCAATCGTTTCCGCTTCATTACGCGCGGGCATAACACAGAGCACGCGCGGCCAAACGGGCGGAGCTTGGCGCGGCAAGATGTCGTCGTCAAATGCGCGAAGTTGCCAGAACGCTCCGCGAAAAAACGTCAGCACAATCCAGATGAGGAGGGCAAGACCGGCGAGAATCAATGCAGCAGAGGCCACGCCCTATTCTGTCGCGAAATGTATCCCGGCCGCTAGGCCAGATCTTCCGCGCAAATCGAGGAAGCCCCTACAAATCAAATTTAGCCGCCGGCCTGCAGGCTCGCAGCGCGGTGAATCGCTTTGCGAATGCGTTGATACGTGCCGCAGCGGCAGAGATTGCCGTTCATGGCATCGTCAATTTCGGCGTCCGTGGGCTGCGATTTTTTGGCCAGCAATGCCACGGCAGACATGATCTGCCCCGATTGGCAGTAGCCGCATTGCGGCACATCTTCTTCAATCCACGCTTTCTGAACAGGGTGGGAGCCGTCGGCGGAGAGACCTTCGATCGTGGTGATCTTCTTTCCCTGTACGCTGGAGATGGCCGTGATGCACGAGCGCGCAGGTTCGCCGTCGATGTGCACCGTACAAGCGCCACACAGCGCTACGCCGCAACCGAACTTCGTCCCGGTCATATTCAGCGTGTCGCGCAGGACCCACAGAAGAGGCATCTGGGGATCCACATTGACGGTGGTGGCTTTTCCATTCAGCGTAAAAGTGACGGCCATAAGTCCCTCCCTCGGCGCGCCCGATATCGTACACCAACTCCCCGCATGGATGGAAATGCACGCAACTCCGCCGGGTCCGCGCCCCCTCGCATCGTGCCCCTTCGGCGGGTAAGGATGGTGGGCTAATCGGAGGCGGCTGGGGCGGTGGCGGGCTGAGGGGCGGGATGAGGAACGGCTTCACGGATGAGCAGGGGAAACCGCGGGAAGGAGAAGCTGCCGTCGACGTCGTCAATCACGTTGACCTGGCAGAGATACAGGCCGGGCTTCAAGGATTGCAGCGGCAAGTCCATCTGGAAGATGACGGCTTTGCGATCGGGCGCGGTGACTTCGTTGGCCTCGACCGGCTTGGATTCATAGACCTTCGTCGTGCCTTGGATGAATTCGATGCTGGTAAGGACGCGCACGGAGTCACGCGCGGGCTTTGCGGCCGCGGGAGATTTGGCCTCACCCTGCTGGTCCGGAGCGGCGGGAGCCGGCGCGGTTGGCGCGGAGTTCTTGCCCCTGGCGGCGTCATAGACCTCGTACTGCAGGTACAGATGCTGATCCGGCGTGAAGACGTGCGTGATATTGGGAACGAGCTCCATCTGGTCGCGTACCAGCGGATTGACGCCGGTCTTTTTGGCGGTGGCCGGGACGCGCAGGCTGCTCAACACCACGGAGCTCATTTTCATGGGCGATTTGCGCAGGTCCGGGATGCGCACATCGGTCTCAAACGAGCCCATGCGCCCAGTCTGATTTTCGCGGATTACGAATTTCAGGTGGTAGCTGCCGGGAGCCAGGAGGAAGCCGGTGTTGTACTGCACGTTTTTTCGGCGGACCTCGCGGGTGCTTTCGACGGCGAGCTTTACGGTGTCGCGCAAACGGCCGACGGGGAATTTGCCGCTCTCGAGAGCTTCCCCGATGATGTCAATGGTGGCGTTGTCCTTGTCCTTTTCGGTAACGAAGGGAATTTGCGAGCCGGGGACGACGAGGGAAACGGCGAGATAGTAGTGGGAATCGTCCTTGCGGAAATAGGAGGCACCGGCGTAGAGCGGCACATCCACACGAGGCAACTGGGCGGCCAGCTCGTCTTCGAGCTGCTCTTCCCGGTCGGCGCGGTTCAGGTGCTCGAAGTCGCGCCCAGCGTAATAGCCGGAGCGGAAATCGAGCTTCAAGTCAGGGCGGTTCACGGTGACTTTCAGATGCCGGAACCTGCCATCCTTAACCGGATTGCTGCTGGTGAATCCCAGAACGTAATAAACGGAACTGTCTTTCTGCACCTGGGAGAAGACGCCGCTGAAATCGTTGGAGTCGAAGAAGGCCTTGCCTCCCGTGTCCGCCGAAAGCGTGGCGAGAGTGTCTTGTGAAGCGGCGTTGCCGTTCAGATCGTTCAGGATGGACGCGCCCGTGTACGCGGATTGCCCGTGCAGGCTGGCGTTTTGCGCTTCGCCGCCGGGAGGAAAGGCTTGCAGGCCGCGGACGTCGAGGGAATAAATCGAGGCGTTGGACTTTACGGCGGCGGCCGTTGCGGCGCGCAAGGCAGACTGGTTGTCCACGCCGGACTGCGTGATGCCATTGCTGAAATAGATGACGCTCTTTTTTTGCGGGAGCTTGCCGAGCGCCTGCATCAGCGATTGAATGGCGAGGAGCTTGTAATCGGCGTTGAAGGTGTTGAGATCGGTGTCGTCTTCGGTGAAAGAACCGCCGGTCTCTGCGGCGCCCTCGGCGCTTCCCGTGGTGCCGTTGTCGAAGCCTTGCCCTTCGCCGGAGTTGTAGCTGGAGAGCACGGCGGCGAGCTTCTGCCGGTCATCGGTGAAATCGCAGTCCACGTGCATGTTGGTGGCGAGCGACACGATGGCGATCAGATCCGCGGGCTGCATCTTCTCGTGCACGAACTTCTTCGCGGCGTCCACGGAGCGGTCAATCTCCTCGGGCTGCATAGCGGAAAAGTCGAAGAAGAGGAGAATCAGGCGGCGATCGCGAGCATCGAGCGTGGGAGGAGCTTTCTTGCTGGAACGCAAGAGAGTGCCCGGCGTTTCCGGCGCCGCGCCCGAGACCATTGTGCCTGCAATGGCCGGCAATTCATCCACATTCTCAAAATCGAAGCTGGAGATAGCCTGCTTTTTGCCGTCTTCGTAAAGAGTAAAATCCTCTTTTTTCAGATCTTTGATTAAGTTGCCCTTTTTATCGTGGGCGACGACATTCACTAATACGAGTTCGGTAGTGACGCGAATGCGGCCCTGAGCGGTGACGGGTTGCCCGGGTTCCTGGGCGACAAGCGGAACACCCGGCGAGAGCAGCGCCGCGGCGGCAAGCATTGAGAGAATGTTTCGTGTGCGTAGCATCGGTGTTATCTCTCAGAAACGAAAACGGGCCTGCATGGTGACACGGCGCATGCCCCCCGCAGCAGTGACTTCCCCAAAGGTCAGCGAATTCACAGCCGTGCTGATGGAAGTGTAGTTCACATGATTAAAGACATTGTTGGCAGTGAGGCGCAAATCGAGAGAACGCGATTCCTTGAGCGGAATGGTGCGATTAATGGTCATGTCCAGGGTTACTGTGCCGGGCCCCTCGATGGAGTTGCGTGTGGCATCGCCGTAGGGTGAGCCGCTCGGGTTGGTGCAGTTGATTCCCGGCGTGCAAAACGCGGTGGTATTGAACCATTCCCGCGCGCTTGGATTTGGAAGTGAGATGGATTGCCCTGGGACAAGGTTTGCACGCTGCGATCCGCTGACGCCGCGCGCTATATCCACGGCGCCCCCGAGCAGGCTGGGAGTGAAATAGAGTCCAGATGCGACGGTGAAGTCACCACTCCATTGCCAGTTGGAAAGAACGTGAGACCAGGCACCTTTTTGGGCGAAGCGGCGGTTCTCACCGAAGGGAAGATCGTACATCCAGTTTCCAGTGAATTTGTGGGTCTGATTAAAACTCGAAAACCCCCGGTCAGCGGAGATATCGAAGGGATTCTGAGCTACAACCACGCCACCGCCGCCGATGGCAGAGGCGTCATCAATGGACTTGGAGAACACATACTGAGCGCCAAGACCGAGGCCTTTGGACATGCGCCTGCGAACGCGAATGGAGGCGGCATGGAGAATCGAGTTTCCTTCGGAGGACTCGTAAATGAAAGGTTGATTGCCCGCGACGACCAGAGCGCGCTCCGTGTCCAAGCGCGTGCCTTTGGCGCCGTTATAGCCAACGTTGAACATCACATTACCGGGCAATTCGCGCTGGAGGTCGAGATTCCAAATCTGCACATAGCCCAGGGCGTAGTTGGGATCGACGGCGAAATTATTGGTTACCGTGCTTTGGGAAGCGGCGGGGAAACCGTTCGTCAGAGTGAGCGGCGCTGGGCCAATGAGGCCGGCGACATTGGTGACATTTGTGGCCGTGTTGGCAAAGGGAGGTTGAAAGGCGAAGTTCTGAATCATGGTGCTGTATTGAGCGAGGTTGTAATTGATGCCGTATCCGGCGCGGACGACCGTCTTCTTGAGAGGTTTCCAGGCAATGCCGATGCGAGGTGCGAAATTATTGCGGTCCGGATGAAGGAGAGATGGATTGGAGGAGACGGCCAATGTCCCCGAACCTGGGGGCAACACGGCGCCGGCTGGAACGACCGGGACTGCAGTGGCAAATCCCGGGCCAACTTCCAAATTGGCGATACGGTCCTGGGCCTCGGTGTAGGGGCCGACGTACTCGTAGCGCAGACCAAGATTCAGCGAGAGAGTTGAAAGAATGCGCCAGTCGTCCTGGGCGAAAAAGTCGAACGAGTTGGCGCGAAAATTGTAAGAAGTGGCGCCGTACTGCAGCGATGTTTGCTGAGGAAAGCCAAGGAGGAAGTCCGCAAAATCGTAGCCCGTGTCCGGGAGAGGTTGTGTGCTGCCCGGTGCGTATTGAGAGGTGGCAAAGCCCGTGAATACGAAACTGCCCTCCGCATTCCTGGCAGAGTGAAAACTCTGAAGTATGCGCCGGTAGTCTCCGCCAAAGCGCCAATTGTGCTTCCCATGATTCCAGGAGATGGTGTCGGAGACGGTATAGGTTTGGTCAAGCTCGCGGCGGGGCATGGGATCGTTTAGCCCGGCAAACGAAGTAAAACTGATTCCCGGCAATCCCCAGTCAAACGGAGTGTTCGAGATTCCAGTAATTCCGGCGCCGCCAGGGCCTGCGACGTCTGCGGTGTTGGAATAAAGGTTCGTAGTGGAGACATGATTGTGGTTGTAGTTCACGCGGAAGATATTGGTCATGCGGTTTTTGCCGTAAGTCCAGCCAGCGCTGGCGTTCAAACCTTGCGTTCCCGTGCCTCCGGCAAGTAAGGGAAAGGGATTCACGATATTGGTCGAGGTGCGCGCCCAATTGAGCCCGAAATTGATGTTGTTCTGTTGCCGCCGCCCACCACTTCTACCCCCGCCGCCCCGTCCACCGGGGTTGGGGGTAGGGCTTGATCCGAAATTGTGGATCAGACGCAGGATCACCGCGTCGGAGCTACTGGCGGCCGAAGTGAGGTACTGAAAATTCTGGCCGGAAGCGGTGGGGGGCATGTTTGGCATGGGGATGTACTGCAGGAGGGCTTTGGCAGAGGCACTGATCAAGCTTGGATCCAGTACATTGGGGTGATTGTTGAATTGATACTGCTGCCCGGTGGCTGGATTGAAAAGCTGAACCGACGAGCCGTCGTTGTAGGTTGCCTTCGAAAAATCGCCATTGCGTTCGCCGCCACTGGGTCCGTCGTCAGTTGGCACTCGGGAGTAAGCAACATACGGGGAATCGCCGCGCGATCCGTTCCATCCAGCGAAGAAGAACCATTTGTTGCCACCGTCGTAAATCTTGGGAATTTTCAGCGGGCCGCCGACATTCGCTCCGAAGCGCGACTGGTTGTATTGCGGTTTGATAGTGGGGGTTCCGTTCAAGGAGTAGGGTACGGCGTCCAAAGATGCGTTGTCGTCCGAGAAATAAAGCAGGCCGTGCGGCTGGTTGATGTTGAACCCGCGGCCACCCAGCCTGCCGATGGCGATGGCTCCGCCGCCACCACCTGGGCCTCCACCAGGACCGCCGAAGCCGGGCCCGCCACCGAAGGGGCCACCGCCACTTTGCACACGGTCGCGAAATTCCTGAATGTGCTGTTGCAGTTCATCTTCGCTGCCGCCGCCGAAGTCCTGTGTGCGCCCTTGCGCACCGCTGATGCTGACGGATTCCGTGGGGCCTTCCGCGCCGGCGCCATTCAAGGGAAGACTTGAGAGATCATTGGTGTTTTGCGCTGCGCCGGGTGCTCCCGCTGCACCGAAGGCGGAATCACCACCGGCGAGAGAAGAGAGTGTGCTGTCCACGGCCAGGCTCTGAAATCCTCGGACCGCAGCGATACTCGCACCGGCATTGTTCGATTGCTGCTGTTGTCGGGAGGCGAGCAGCAATTCGGCGTCTACTTTAGCCGATGGATTCTGCGGATTGAGCAGGAGTTCCTGAGTGAAGAGAGAGAATCCCATGAACTCGATGCGTACAACGTACCGGCCGCGAGCGATGCCCGAGAAAGAGAACTTACCGTCGGCGTTCGTCACCGCCGCATATTTCTTGCCGGTCAGCGTGTTGGCGGCTGTGACGGCCGCACCCGGCAGAGGAGTTTTGCCGCTGCGTGCGGATCCGGATATCTCAAAAGACGGGGCAGCGGTGCTCGGTGAGGCGAGGGTCGCGGCGCCCGCTGGCGGTGCAGACGGTGCGCCTTCTTGCGCCTGCAAAGCCAGGGCGAAGAACATCGTAACGAAAGCAAATGCCAGCATGCTGCGAGAAATTTGCTTCAAACTGTGCTCCCTTGGTGAGCTACTGTTGCGGCGGATTGCTCGCAGGGGCATTAGCAGGGGCGCTTCCGGCAGGTCCTCCTCTAGCGTTACCCAGTTGCTGCAGGCGCTCCCACTGTTCAGGGGAAAGGACCATTACGCTTTTAGGAACGAAGACATTATTTTGCGGCGCTCCGCGGACCACCACATGGTCCCCGGGATGAATGTCAGCCATGGTGATGCTGTCGCGGCCTTTGCGCAGAGAAGTATCTTCATTGAGCTCAAGGGTCTGTGTGACATTGTCGGTCCGCAAGATGGTCAGCTTGGGTGCGTCAATGAACTTCACCTCGCCGGCGACAAAGTCTTTGCCCATTTCGCCGAAACCTCCGCCGCCGCCGAATCCCCCGCGACCGCCTCCTTGGCCGTTGTCTGTGCGCGCCCCGATCATCTGAGCGGTCACTGTGTGGTCGGCATTTTCGTCGCCGCGAACAATAACCATATCGCCGACTTTGAAGTCCGCAATTTTCGCGGGCTGGCGGTCCTTGCGGAATTCCGTTTTGTCCGTGAGCTTGACGGTTACGGATGTTCCGTCAGGCTTGGTCATCTCGATCGAACCACTGTTGATGGCAGTGATCTTTCCGAAAACGCCCCGACCCTCCATGGGCCCGCCACGGCCCTGCCCCCGGCTGCCGCGGGGGGATGTGCCCTGCTCTTGACCCTGGGGTGAAACATCAGGCGTCTGTGCCAGGCTGGTTGTGGCAATAACCAAAAACAGGAAACTCAGTAAGTAGAAACGCTTATGGTGCATAGGGCTTCTTTCCTTCGCTAACCTGCTCATTCTTAAAGACGCAGCCACAATACTAAAGTAACGCCACCCAAGCTCATGGGGTTGGGGGATCGACTCAAACTATACCCTTGTAATTCCGCAGAGGCAGCCCGAAAGTTCCCGGCGAATCCTGCCTGACAGCTTTAACAGGATAGCATCACTCAAACTGGTGAGGCGTCTCGAGTATGTGATACGTGGGCGTGTAGCTGTAAAAGCGGCGGCAAGCCGTCGCACTCCAAATTGGGCTAAAACGTGCCAAGCGCACACCTTAGGAAGCAAAAGAAAAGAGGCAGGAAGGTTGTGCTTCCTGCCTCTCGGAACTTTGAAACCGAACAGCCCTATTTTGCCTGGAGCGTTTCGATATAGCTCACCAGGTTGCTGATTCTCTGCTGCACAACGGCCTCGTGGTATTTGTCCAATGACTTGAACAACGGGCCCCAGACCGGCATCTCGGCCGAACCGTGGGAAGCGGGGCCGCTTCCAAACTTCAGCACGGAAGCCACGGAATTAGCCGGATATTTGCCGTCGTGTTGCTTGGCCAGTAGGGTCAGGTCGGTTGGCATCGTCTTCATCGATGACGCCGCGGGTCCTGTACCCTTACCGTCGATTCCGTGACACGGCGCGCAGTACTGGCTATACATCTCCTTGCCAGACGCGGCGCTGGTTTGCTTAATCGGGGTCTTCTTGACCACGGGTTGCTGGTCCGTATTCTCCTGTGCCAGACAGAAGCTCGTTGCCACGAGCAAACTTCCCAGCAAGATCATGCTCTTCTTCAACATGAGATCCTCCTTTCTATTGGGGATAGAGAATAGGTGAGTGGAGTGCCTGGTCTATCCGAAGTGTTACTCAAATAAATTGTATCACGGGTACCGGCCACAGGGCTGTGATGTGTGCACAGTATGCAACATCCGCCAGAAATGGCCCAATTCGGCCATTTCCCGGTGATCCACGTCAGAAAACCGGCCCCGGTCCGGCTCAGAAGTGGAAGACGACGCCGGCGACGGCCTGGAAGTCGTTCTGGTGCTGGCTGAAGAAGGTGTTGAACACGTAATCGCCTTCGGCCCGCAATGACAACCGCGCATTCACCCGGAAGTCCACCCCGCCGCCCGCCTGTACCATCAACGC
>Ga0074044_10002354_pt1 | contig 16565 bp, 16 predicted proteins | sample BogForMeECP23OM1_FD_94443 | JGI IMG/M metagenome (GOLD analysis project Ga0074044, IMG submission 94443) | Bog forest soil microbial communities from Calvert Island, British Columbia, Canada - Bog Forest MetaG ECP23OM1 | ecosystem: Environmental > Terrestrial > Soil > Wetlands ...
CAGCGGATCAAACGGCACCATCTCCGCGGCATAGTCGGGCGGCACCTGCACGGCCTCGGTCGACGCGAGGATATAAAACTCGTCGGGATCGAGGATCAGGCTTCTGTCGGCACGCACACCGATGGGCTCCCAGAAATCGGCAATGTTATAAGCCGCGCGGCGCTCGATTTCGATGACAGCGGTGTGGCGCTTGGCGCGGTAGCCGACGATGCCTGCGCCGTTGCCGTTCATCGCCTGCGTCGAAGTTTCAATACGCGCGCCGCCGCCGGAAAGATCGATGCTCACCGCGACGCCGTCGCCCATGACGGCCTCCGCCCGGTCGACCAGCCGTTCGCGCGCATGCAGCGCGCGCAACGCCTCGGCATTGAGCGCGGCGTCGCCGTGGCGCAAACGCAATTGCGACAGCCGCGAGCCCTCGCGCACCAGAACGGGAAAGGTTTTTGGGCTGATCTCGGCATACAGCGGACCGTGGTAGCCGCCTGCGACGCGGTCGAAGCCGCGCGTCTCGTCGGCAATCACGCGGGTAAAGACATCGAGCCGGCCCGTCGAGCTTTTCGGGTTGGCGGCCGCCGCGATCTCCGCCGGCAAGGCGAGGCTCTCGATCAGCGGCACGATATAAACGCATCCGGTTTCCAGCACGGCGCCGTCGGCGAGGGAAAATTCATGCAACTTCAGTTCAGCGATGCGCCTCGCAACAGTCGTGCCGGGGCCGGGCAAAAAACTCGCGCGCACGCGATAGGCGACAGCGCCGAGGCGCAGGTCGAGACTCGCCGGCTGGATCTGGTCGGGCGCGAACGGATAGCGAGCGCGAATCCCGCCCTGTTCCGCCAGCGCCGCGATCATACGGTCGGGCAGGATTCCCTTGTCCGAAGCTGAGAAGGAGAGCGGCACGCGATCGCTTTCACACTTTTTTCTCCCCCGCTGCGGGGGAGGGCAAGCGCGCAGCGATCTAACCCGATGCCGGGTTTGACGCAAAGCTGGGCACGGCGTATAAGGCATCTTATCCCGTGGTCATTTGAGCCGGCCGGCTTGCAGCCACGTAAAATAAATCGCTAAAAGGCCGGGGACGCGTGAGCCCGGCCCGGGGATTTGTCCTCCCGGCCGGGTTTTGTTTTTGGCCGATGTTGGCTGAAAATTGGAGGGCCACATGTCCGCGTCCACAAAGAAGATCTACCGCCCGGAAACTCGGCTGGTCCAGTCCGGCACGCTGCGCTCGCCGTTCGGCGAAACGTCCGAGGCGCTCTTTCTCACCCAGGGCTATGTCTACGACAGCGCCGCCCAGGCGGAAGCCCGCTTCAAGGGTGAAGATCCCGGCTATCAATATTCGCGCTTTGCCAATCCGACCGTCGACATGTTCGAGCGGCGTATGGCGGCGTTCGAAGGTGCGGAGGCGGCGCGCGCCACCGCGACCGGCATGGCCGCGGTCACCGTCTCGCTGGTGGGCCAGGTCAAGGCCGGCGACCATGTCGTCGCGTCGAAGGCCATGTTCGGCTCATGCCGTTATATCGTCGAGGATTACCTGCCGCGCTTCGGCGTCGCCTCGACGCTGGTCGACGGTTGCAATCTCGACGCTTGGCGAAATGCGGTGCGACCGAACACCAAGACTTTCTTCCTCGAAAGTCCGACCAACCCGGCGCTCGAAGTCATCGACATTGCCGCCGTCGCCGCGATCGCGCACCAGGCCGGCGCGACGCTGGTGGTCGACAATGTCTTCGCCACCCCGCTGTTCCAGAGCCCGCTCGCGCTCGGCGCCGACTGCGTCGTCTACTCGGCGACCAAGCACATCGACGGACAAGGGCGCTGCCTCGGCGGCGTCGTGCTGGGTTCGCAGAAGTTCATCATGGACAAAATCCACATTCTGATCCGCCAAACCGGCCCGTCGATGTCGCCCTTCAACGCCTGGGTGCTGCTCAAGAGCTTGGAGACGCTCGCGGTGCGCGTGCGGCGGCAGACCGACAGCGCCGCGACGGTCGCGGTGACGCTCGCCGAACATGCCAAGATCGCACGTCTGATCTATCCCGGCCGGCCCGATCATCCGCAGGCGGCGGTGGCGCAGAAGCAGATGCGCGGCGGCTCGACGCTGGTCGCCTTCGAGATCAAGGGCGGCAAGAAGGCCGCGTTCCGTTTCCAGGACGCGCTCAAGCTCGTCCGCATCAGCAACAATCTCGGCGATGCCAAGAGCCTCATCACTCATCCGGCGACGACCACGCATCAGCGGCTCACCCCGGCGCAACGCGCGGAGATCGGCGTCAGCGATGGTCTGGTGCGGCTCTCCGTCGGCCTCGAACATCCCGACGACATCGTCGAGGATGTGCTCGCCGCGCTCGATGCGGTGTAAATGATACGGTTGGCCCTGGCGTTTGCGGATTAATCCAAGAAACTTTCTCTGAGGCTCTGACGCAATGCCGGAGGGGTTCGGACCGGCATTTCGCTATGAATCCGTTGTCCTGTTCAATGAACTCCGCGTCGTACCGGGGATCACGGCCGGATTCAGCACAGTGACGAATTCGATTGGAGCGGAAGAGGGTCACGTCAATTTCTACAACGGCAACGCGACGTTTCTGGGCTATCTCGGCTTCGGAGTCGGTTTTTCGCTGGTCAGCGCGCCCGCGCTTGAGTTGGTAATTGAAGAGCACCACCGCTCCGGAGCCGATGGACTGCTGGGTCATATTCATGAGGGTTATAACGCCAACGTCGTCGGCCTGCGCTATCGATTCTGAACGCATCAAGGCTCGGCCCCGGAATGACGAGAGTGGAATGATTTAATGCGTGAGGTGGGCCGCGGCGGACGCGATCGGGCGGCTCGCCGCTTCGGCGATCGCTGCGGCGAGGAGTTTCGCCCAGCAGGCGTAGCCCCAGTCGTTCATGTGCAGCCCGTCCGGCGACACGAATGTATCGAACGGCAAGTGCTGCGCTTCGTACCAGTCCCGCATGGCCGCGAAGCGGCGGAACAGATCCACGTTCTCTTCCTTGGCGACGAGCGCGATCTGATCGAGCATGCCCGGCGTCTCAGACTTGACGAGAACTTTTGGCGCGAATTGCGGATCGATCAACACCACGTCGGCGCCCGTCGCTTTCAGTTCGTCGATGCCTTCGTGCAGTTGCGCGAAATGCGGCCGGAGCGGGTGATCGCGCAGCACGGAGTTCGTGCCGACCTGCCAGAGCACGAGTTGAGGATGCGCGGCGAACACGCCGGTCTCGAACCGCGCCATCATTTGGTCGGTCTCATCGCCGTTGACGCCGCGGTTGAGCACGGTGATGTCGTGGCCGGGGAAACGCTCCCGGAGCTCGACGGCAAGCCGGCTCGGATAGCTCGCCGCGGCGGAACTCGCGCCGGCGCCGGCGGTCGAAGACGACCCGATAGCGACGATCGTCAGCGGCTCGCCGCTCGCGAGACGCCGCGCCGTGCGCTGGAGCGGATGACCGAGCCGCGAGAATTCGGCCGGGGCGGTACAAGCGATCGGTGACGTCGCGATCGGTGCGGTTGCCGGCGGCAGCGCGGCTGGCTTCATCGGTTCGGTAGGCGCCGGCCGTGCCGTCGGAGTAACCGGGGTCACCACGGCTGCCATAGCAGCAGGCGGCGTGGCGGGTGTTGCGACGGACGTAACGGCGGGTGTGACAATAGGCGCAGGCTCGATCACCTGTGCGTGCGCCGCAGCAATAGTCGCAAAAACCGTAGTGACGGCTACGGCCCGCGCCAGGCGGGCGATCGTCGGTTGGCTGTTGGAAGACATCAACTAACGCGTTGTTTGCACTCTTAGGGCATCCAGATGCGACGCACTGATGATCTGAGACGCCAAAGCCCGGCCAATGCAATCGTGAACACGGCGCGCCATATCATAGTCCTTGGTTGCCGTATAGAGGTCGAACGTGCCGCTATCATTCCAGTTGCGCATGATTCCCAGCCGGTCGAACAACAGCGCAGCATGCTGCTGGGCTACCCAGTGCATGATATCCGCATAGGTCGAGACGTCCAGCATGGATTCGGTGTGCGGACTGTACTGCATGTTCATCAGGATGACGTCCGCGCTGCCGTTATCGATCGTGCCGACGCCGTCATCGAGGCTCGTGCGGAAGTCCTCTGGCTCGACGCCGTTCATGGCGTCGGCCGTGCCGGTCTGCCAGATCACCAGCGCCGGCCGATCATCGGCCAGGATTTTTGCCAGTCCCGCGGCCATTTCGGCGGTGGTCGCCCGCGGCGCAACATGCGCGGTAACCTTGACGGTGATGCCCGGCAGCTGCTGCTTGAGCGCTTGCTCGAGTTGTGCGGGATAGGCAAATCGCTCGCCGTCGGGACCAGGCAGCGCTGAAGAGCCCGTACCGACCACGCTGATATCCAACCGTTGTTGAGCCTTGATTTCCTTCATGACGCCCGTGAGGTCGCTGTCGCTCGACAGGAACGATTCCGGCACGTCGCACCGCTGCTCCGGTGCCGCAGCAATGGCGCCATCGATGAGCGCAACCGCCGCAAGAACGGCAATGATCAATGTCATGCATTGCCTCCCGCGAGGTCGGCGTCAGGTGGTTTGACGCGTGAGGTGGGGCTTCGCCCTTCTATCACCTTGTACCATGATATCAGGTTTGCAGTCGCAATCATGATCATAATCCCGATTAGGCTAATGGCCACCTGGATCACCGGACCGCCCGAATATTCGCTGATGATGAATTGACCGGCAAAGGCGAGAAACACGCCGAGGCAGAAGATTTCCAGCGAATGCTGTCCGCAGCGAATGGCGGGTTGCAGGATGGCCGAGTTAAGTCCGGGCCAGTCGCGCGGCACGAATCGCACCGTCACGGTGGCCAGCGCCAGGAAATGCGCAAAGCGCAGCACGTCGAGATTGGTCTTGTCGATGGGATACATCAATTCGCTCAGCCAATTCGGCACCAAACGTCCGAGCGGCTCGACATACCAGGTCAGCGTGATCGCAAAGGCGAACAGAAGATAAGCAATAGCGATCGCGAGGATGATGCGCGAGCGCAGCACCGGAGCGAGCCGCTGCGCGCCGCCGAGCGCGCACCAGGCGCCGAACACGAACAGCAATTGCCAGGCGAAAGGATTGAAGAACCAGACGCCGTTCGGATAGGCCGGCAGATTCCAGTCGAAATTCCAGATCAGCACATAGACCAGCGCGGAGCCGGCGAGCGCGAATGCCGGTTGCCACAGCAGCAGGAACAGCATCGGTGGAAACATCAGCAGCAGGACGATGTAAAGCGGCAGCACGTCCATATTGACCGGCTTGAACTTCAACAGCAGCGCCTGGAAGATCGTGACGTCGGGCTGCTTGAGGAAATCCAGGATCTTCATTTCCTCGGCGTAGAGCGGATTGTCGAATGTCGCCGCCACGTAAGCGATCTCGGCCATGAAAATCGTGAACAGGAAGATGTGCGCAACGTAGATTTGCCACGCGCGTCGCAGGATGCGCGCGCTGGAGACCAGGAAGCCGCGTTCGCGCATGGCTCGGCCGTAAACGAAGGCCGCGGTGTAGCCGGAAATGAAGATGAAGATTTCGGTTGCGTCGGAAAAGCCATAGTTGCGGATCGTGAACCAATTCACGACGTTCTCAGGAATATGGTCGAGGAAGATCAGCCACAGCGCCACGCCGCGGAACAGATCGAGCCGCAGATCGCGCTCGATCGGGACCGCAGCAGGCGGAGATCTCGTCGTCTGGGGCCTTACCAGGTCGAGGTTTGCAACCATTTTCGGCCGTCGCAGCGCAGCAGAGAGAGAGCCCAATTCACGAAGCACGCTTGCGCGTCCGCACGGTTATTGCAACAACGGGCTTTAGGCTATTCACTAATGCGTGGAATGGCCCGAAATTGAGTCGGCAGCACCGGCCCGCGCTTGAGCCCGGCGGAGCCGCGCCAAAAGACGCGCCAGGACCTGCACCATGTATCGTGCCGTCACCCGCAACATCGAGGTCGTGGTAAAACCGCGTTTCGTCGCCGACCGGTCGTCGCCGGACAATAATTATTTCTTTTGGGCCTATACGATTTCCATCACCAATAACGGCAGCGAGACGGTGCAGCTCAAGACCCGCCATTGGCGCATCACCGATGCCAACGGCCGCCGGCAGGAGGTGCGCGGCGCCGGCGTGGTCGGCGAGGAGCCGGTACTCAAGGCCGGCGAGTCGTTCGAATATACCAGCGGGGTGCCGCTGCAGACGCCGTCGGGCTTCATGGTCGGCAGCTACGGCATGGTGAGCGCGAGCGGCGAGCCTTTCGAGATCGACGTTCCGGCCTTCTCGCTCGACAGCGCCGAATCGAAGCGAACGCTCAATTGAAATCGGCGTCGCGCTGGAGCGGCTTCACGGGCGACGGACGGGCATGTGCCGATGAGCGCACGATCGCCAGCAAAAGTGAAAACGCGCTAGTGTCCCGATTCCGAAGTTCGCAGGCGCATGCCGCACGCTCTCGGGCGAACTTCGGACTCAAAAGGGACACTGCAATTGTATGATGCTCGTGTGGTTTTTAGATTTGAAGTTCCCACACGGGCGGGCGGTTGGACCGTAGGAACTTCAAATCCACCACACTAGGAGGCCGCCGCGTCCTGTGCCGTTATTTCACCCGGCTCGAACACGTAGGTCGAGCTGCAGAACTCGCATGTCACGGTGATGCGGCCATCCTCGACCATGTCGTCGCGGTCTTCCTGAGAAAAGCTTCCGAGCATGTTCTCGACGCCTTCGCGCGAGCACGAGCATTGTGCCTGCACGGGCGCGGGGCGAAACACGCGCACGCCGCGTTCGTGAAACAATCTGTAAGCCAGGCGCTCGCTCGAGAGCGCCGGATCGATCAGCTCGATGTCATCGACGGTGGCGATAACGGAGCGGCCTTCCACCCAGGCCTCGTCCTCGGGCAGGACGTGCGGCGCGGTGTCGGGCGGTGCGTCGCCGGGATCGAGGTCGGCCTGGCGCGCGCGGTCGACCGAGTTGGGCAGGAATTGCAACAAAATTCCGCCGGCGCGCCAGCGCCGGCGCGTGCCATTTTCGCCCGCCCGGAATTCCTCGGCGACCGCAAGCCGCACGCGGGTCGGAATTTGCTCCGAGCGCGCAAAGTATTCGTGCGCCGCTTGTTCGAGATCGCCGCCATCGAGCGACACGAGCCCCTGGTAACGGCTCATTTCGGGGCCCTGGTCGATGGTCATGGCGAGATGGCCGTGGCCGAGCAGCCTTCCCGGCTCGGCCGCGTTGGCGGCAACGGCGACGGCGACCCGTTCGGCGTCGAAGCGTGCGCACGCCCGCACCTTGCCGGGCGAAGTAAAGTCGACGACGAGCATGCGCACCGGACCGTCGCTCTGTGTCTGCAGGATGAAGCGGCCCTCGAATTTGAGAGCCGAGCCCAGCATCACCGTGAGCACGATTGCCTCGCCGAGGAGTTTGGCTACGGGCGTCGGGTAGTCGTGGTTTGTCAGGATCGTATCGACGGCAGCGCCGAGCCGCACGATGCGGCCGCGCAGGTCGAGCGCCTTCACGGCGAATGGCAGGATTGTGTCATCGCGGCCGGTTTGCGCCGGTTCGCGAACCGGAATGGCGAAGTCAGGATCGTTCATTGCGCCTGAATATAGGTGACGGCGGTGCGATTGTGAGGCCTTGTCTCCAAGCGCGAACAGGCGGAATTGTCGTTATTGGAGCCGGATCAGCGCCAAACCGACACCAATCAGCAGAGCCGCCACGATGCGCGCCGTGCGCATAGGTTCCTTCAGCCAGACCACGGCGATGCCGGTGCCGAACAGCACACTGGTCTCGCGCAAGGTGGCGACCACCGCGATCGGCGCCAACGTCATCGCCCACAACGCGATGCCGTAGGAGATAGCGCTCAGCGCCCCGCCAGCGAGGCCGCGCAGCCAATAGCGCCGTATCGCCGGCAACAATTTGCCGCCGTCGCGCCGTATGGCGTAGGGCGTGAGCAGCAGCGCGTTGCCGATAAACAGCCAGAGCACGTAGGATTCCGGATTGCGCGAGACGCGCGCGCCGACGCCGTCGACCACCGAATAGGCGCAGATGGTGAGCGCGGTAGCGAGCGCGAAGCCGACTGCGCGGCGGTCGATGGTCGCGAGCGACCGCCCGCCGCGCGCCGACAGCAGCAAGACGCCTGCGGCCAGCACCGCGATGCCGCTCCAGCTGGCTATGCTCAGTTCTTCGCCGACGAAGGCAGCGCTTGCCGCCGCCGTCATCAGCGGCGCCGAGCCGCGCGCGATCGGATAGACTTGGCCGAGGTCGCCGGTGCGATAGCTTTCGATCAGCGCGGCGAAATAGAACAGGTGGATTAGCGCCGAGGCGATCAGCCACGGCCAGGCCGCCGCGGCGGGCATGCCGGCGAACGGCAGGCAGACGAAGCCGACGACGGCGGAGCCGATCGCAATGAGGGTGGTGGCGGAGAGCGGATCGAGTCCGACCTTGATCAGCGCGTTCCAGCCGGCATGACAGGCGGCGGCGAACAGGACGGCGACGAAGACGATGTTTTGCATCAACGTCCGTCATGCCGAGCTTGCCCCGGCGCTCCGAGTTTATAGCGACCGTCGCGCGCCGCACTGGTCCGGGAAACGCGCAGTCTTCCTCAGCGGCCGTTGGCCTGGATACACCAGGTCAAAATTGCCTTCTGCGCGTGCAGCCGGTTCTCGGCCTCGTCGAACACCACCGACTGCGGACCGTCGATCACCTCGTCGGTGACCTCTTCGCCACGATGGGCGGGCAGGCAATGCATGAAGATGGCATCCGGTTTGGCCCGGCCCATGAGGCGCGCATTGACCTGGTAGCGCTTGAGCAGGTTATGGCGGCGGGCGCCATTGCGGTCGCCCATGGAGACCCAGGTGTCGGTGACGACACAGTCGGCGCCTTGCACCGCCTCTTCGGGATCGGCGCCAAGGCTGATCGCGGCGCCGGACGACTTTATCCAGTCGAGCAGCGGCTTCTTCGGCGCGAGTTCCGGCGGGGTCGCAATGCGCAGGCGGAATTCGAATCGTTCGGCGGCGTGCATCCACGAGGTGAGCACGTTGTTGGCATCGCCGGTCCAGGCCACCGTGCCGCCGCGGATCGGACCGCGATGCTCCTCGAACGTCATGACGTCCGCCAGCACCTGGCAGGGATGCGAGCGGCGCGTCAGGCCGTTGATCACCGGCACCGTGGCATGGCGCGCCAGCTCCGCCACGGCTTCGGCATCGAGTGTGCGGATCATGATGGCATCGATATAGCGCGACAGCACGCGCGCCGTGTCGGCGAGCGTCTCGCCGCGGCCGAGCTGCATTTCCTCGGCGGTCAGCAGGATGACGTCGCCGCCGAGCTGACGCATGGCGACTTCGAACGAAACGCGGGTTCGCGTCGAGGGCCGCTCGAAAATCATCGCCAGTGTCTTTCCGGCGAGCGGCCGATCGCCGCGCCGCCCTTTGGCCTTCATCACGCGCGCGGCCTCGATCATGTTGCGCAGGTCCGCGGCCGCAACGTCGATGAGGTCGAGGAAATGGCGGACGTCGCTCATCCGGCCGCCTCCTGCGCGCCCCCTGGCTTCCCTCCCCCGCGACCGGGGGAGGGTGGGGAGGGGGCCGCGCGGTCGAGCCGTGCGCAGGCGCGGTCGAGCCGTGCAACCCCCTCGGCGATCTCCGGTTCGCCGATGATGAGTGGCGGCAGCAATCGCATGACATTGTCGCCGGCGGCTACCGTGAGCATTTTTTCGGCGCGCAGCGCATCGACAAGTTCGCCGACCGGAACGAGCGCGCGCAGGCCGATCAGCAGGCCTTCACCGCGCACCTCGGCGATCAGCGAAGGATAGCGATCTTTGATCTCCGCAAGCCGCTGCTTGAAAAGCAGCGCTGTCTGCCGCACGTGATCAAAGAAACCGGGCGCGAGCATCACGTCGAGCACCGCATTGGCGGCGCTCATCGCCAGCGGATTGCCGCCGAAGGTCGAGCCGTGGGTCCCGGCGGTCATTCCGCTTGCTGCATCGCTGGTCGCCAGGCACGCGCCGACCGGGAAGCCGCCGCCAAGCGCCTTGGCGAGCGCCATAACGTCGGGACTAACGCCGGTGCGCTGATGGGCGAACAGCTCGCCGCTGCGTCCCATGCCGGACTGCACCTCGTCAAAGATCAGCAGCAGGCCGTGTTGGTCGCAGAGCTCGCGCAAGGCGCGCAGGATCGACGGTTCGACGACGCGCACGCCGCCCTCGCCCATGATCGGCTCGATCAGGATCGCCGCGGTCTCGCCGGTAATCGCGCGCTTGGTCGCAGCAAGATCGCAGAACGCCACTTGGTCGAAGCCGTCGACCACGGGGCCAAAGCCTTCCAGATATTTTTTCTGTCCGCCGGCGGCGAGCGTCGCCAGCGTCCGGCCGTGGAAGGCGCCCTCGAACGTGACGACGCGGTAGCGCTCCGGCGCCGCCTTCGCCGACTGGTACTTCCGCACCGTCTTGATCGCGCATTCCATCGCCTCGGCGCCGGAATTGCAGAAGAAGACGACGTCGGCGAAGCTTGCGTCGCACAAGCGCTGCGCGACGCGTTCGGCCTCCGGAATTTGGTAGAGATTGGAGACGTGCCACACCTTGTTCGCCTGCGCGGTGAGCGCGGCGACGAGGTGCGGGTGGCCGTGTCCCAGCGCGTTGACGGCGACGCCGGAGGTAAAGTCGAGATAGCGCTCGCCGTTCGTCGCTATAAGCCACGCGCCTTCGCCCCGCTCGAAGGCGAGGTCGACACGCGCGTAGGTCGGCAACAGGTGCGATGTCACGGTAGAGCCCGGAAGCCGCCGCGCAGCAAAAATCCGCGCGGCCGAAACGAAATGTGCCGCCTCTCCAGGCGGCACGTTCAGCATTTTATTTCCGCGCGCGCATCCGGTCAACACGAGAAAATGAGCGCCGCCAACTCGATTTACGCCTACATCATCCACACCGGACAGGAATGTGTGGACGCATGGTGGGCGACTCTTGCGCCCGACTCCCGCCATATTGTAGCCTTTTGATTGTCAAGTACGACATCTCGTGCGGCGGACAGTTTTCTAAAGCGTTGGGTGACGAGTGCGTGTTGGGCGGCTACGCGCTGCCTGGCCCAGTGGGGGATTCCGTGAAGGCGGTGCCCGCACGTTGCAGGAGGTTGAACCATGTCGTGGACTGACGAGCGGGTCGAACTGCTGAAAAAGCTTTGGTCCGACGGCCTTTCGGCGAGTCAAATTGCCGCAGAGCTCGGCGGCATCACGCGCAACGCCGTGATCGGCAAAGTGCATCGCCTGGGCTTGTCCGGGCGTGCCAAGAGCACATCAACCGGCGCGCCGCGTCCGCGCAAAACGCGTTCACCCTCGCACATGCTGCGCATCGGGCGCGCCTCGATCCGCGGCAACACCGCGCTGGCGCACGCCTACGATATCGAGCCGGAAGCCGAGCCGGAGCTGATCGACAACATCATTCCGATCGGCCAGCGCCGCACCATCCTGGAACTGAACGAGCAGACCTGCCGTTGGCCGGTCGGCGATCCCGGCAGCGGCGACTTTTTCTTCTGCGGCGGCAATACGGTGACGGGTCTGCCCTATTGCGCCTATCACTCGCGAGTCGCCTACCAGCCGGTTACCGACCGCCGCAGGGACAAACGTCCGCTGCGGTGAATTGATTATCGGCTTGTTGCGTTTCCCGGGCGCTGCACCGCATCCGGGAAACGCAACTGAGGTCAGCTCGTCTTGCCGAAGCGATCGTCGAGCGAATAGCCGGCGCCGCGCACGGTGCGGATCGGATCGACCGCATGGCCGCGGTTGAGCGCCTTGCGCAGGCGGCCGACGTGGACGTCGACCGTACGCTCGTCGATGTAGACATCGCTGCCCCACACGCCGTCGAGCAATTGCTCGCGGGAAAAAACCCGACCGGGGCGTTCCATCAAAAATTCGAGCAGACGGAATTCCGTTGGCCCGAGATCGACCGGGTGGCTCGAGCGCGACACCCGCTTTTTCTCGCGGTCGAGCTCGAGATCGCCGATGATCAGCACCATGGCGACGCGCTCGGGGCTGGCCCGGCGCAACAGCGCGCGGATGCGCGCGAGCAGTTCCGGCACCGAAAACGGCTTGACGATGTAATCGTCGGCGCCGGTCGCGAGCCCGCGCACCCGCTCGCTTTCCTCGCCGCGCGCGGTGAGCATGATGATCGGCAACGTTTGCGTTTGCGGCCGCGCCCGCAGCCGCCGGCATAGTTCGATGCCGGACAGGCCGGGCAGCATCCAGTCGAGCACGATGAGATCCGGGGCAGTTTCCCGTAGCCGGGTGTCGGCCTCATCGCCCCGGGTCACGGAGTCGACCTCGTAGCCTTCGGCCTCGAGGTTGTAGCGCAGCAGCGTCGTGAGCGGTTCCTCGTCTTCCACGATCAGGATGTTGGCTCCCATCCCGGTCTCCTATTTCTGCAGCACTGCTGCGCCAAAATTCGTTGAGTCACCCTTCGGACGCTGATCGGCGATGGGGCGGCCTTCGATCATGTAATAGACGGTTTCGGCGATATTGGTGCAATGGTCGCCCATGCGCTCGATGTCCTTGGCGCAGAACATCAGATGCATGCAGAAGGTGATGTCGCGCGGGTCCTCCATCATATAGGTGAGGAGTTCGCGGAACAGCGACGTGCACATGGAATCGACTTCTTCGTCACCCCTCCAGACCACGAGCGCGGCCGCAAGATCGCGGCTGGCATAGGCATCGAGCACTTGCTTGAGTTGGGCCGACACCAAAGTGGCCATGTGCTCCACGCCGCGGATCAGTTTTTGCGGGTAGAAGTCGCCGTCGAGCGCGACGACACGCCTGCCGACATGCTTGGCATGGTCGCCGATCCGCTCGAGGTCGTTGCAGACGCGCATCGCGCCCACGATCTCGCGCAGATCGACGGCCATCGGCTGCCGCCGCGCGATGGTGAGGATGGTTTTGTCTTCGATTTCGCGCTGCAGGGCGTCGATCGCGGGGTCGGTCGCCATCACGCGCTCGCCGAGCGCCACATCGCGATCCACCAGGGCCTGGACGGCATCGTCGATCTGCCGCTCCACCAAGCCGCCCATCTCGGCGACCTTGCGCATGATCTCCTGCAGATCGCTGTCGAACGCCTTGGCGGTGTGGTCGATCCTGGTGGTTTGATCGGTCATGGCGATTACCCAAAGCGGCCGGTGATGTAGTCTTGCGTGCGCTGATCGTGCGGCGCGGTGAACATTTTGCTGGTCGAATCGAACTCGATCAGCTCACCGAGATACATGAAAGCGGTGAACTCCGATACGCGCGCGGCTTGCTGCATGTTGTGGGTGACGATCACGATCGTATAGTCGTCCGTCAATTCGTCGATCAGCTCCTCGATCTTGGCGGTCGAGATCGGATCGAGCGCCGAGCAGGGCTCGTCGAACAGGATCACCTCGGGCCGCACCGCGACGGTGCGAGCGATGCACAGCCGCTGCTGCTGGCCGCCGGACAGGCTCAAGCCGTTGGTATTGAGCTTGTCCTTCACCTCATCCCACAGCGCCGCGCGCCGCAGCGAGGTTTCCACGCGTCCGTCGAGTTCGGATTTCGGCAATCGCTCATACAGCCTGATGCCGAAGGCGATGTTCTCGTAGATCGTCATCGGGAACGGCGTCGGCTTCTGGAACACCATGCCGATCCGAGCGCGCAACAGATTGAGGTCCTGTTTCGGCGACAGGATATTGTTGCCGTCGAACATGACTTCACCGGTCGCGCGCTGGTTCGGATAGAGGTCGTACATCCGGTTGAGCACCCGCAACAAGGTCGATTTGCCGCAGCCCGACGGTCCGATGAAGGCGGTGACCTTGTTCTGGTAGAGGGCGAGGCTGATCTCCTTCAGCGCCCGTGCATCGCCGTAGTAGAAATTGAGGTCGCGGATCGTGAGTTTCTCGGCGAGGCCGGCCCGATCGGTGGCAGCGTTGGTGACGGTGGGGACGGCAACGGAGGGGGCGACGTTCATGACTGTCTTCCCGATGGGGCAAGGGCGCGCGCGGTGATGCTCAAGGCAAGCACCGCAAGCGTGATGATGAGGGCGCCGGTCCAGGCCAGCGACTGCCAGTCCTTGTAGGGACTGAGCGCGAACTGGAAGATCACGACAGGCAGGCTCGACATCGGCGCATTGAGGTTCGGGCTCCAAAACTGGTTGTTGAGCGAGGTGAAGAGGAGTGGTGCGGTTTCGCCGCTGATCCGGGCGACGGCCAGCAGCACTCCGGTCACCATCCCAGCCTGCGCGGCACGATAGCAGATGTACCTGATCGTGAGCGAGCGCGGCAGGCCGATCGAGGTCGCGGCCTCCCGCAGCGCGTCCGGCACCAGCGTCAGCATGTCCTCGGTCGTGCGCACGACCACCGGTATGACGAGCATGGCAAGCGCGACGCCGCCCGCCCAGCCGGAGAAATGCCCCATCGGCGCGACCATGACTTCGTAGACGAACAGCCCGACCACGATGGACGGCGCGCTGAGCAGAATGTCGTTGATGAAGCGCACCACGCTGGTCAGGCGGTCGTAGCGGCCGTACTCGGCCATATAGGTGCCGGCGAGGATGCCGATCGGCGTGCCGATCGCAACCGCGAGAGCGGTAAGAATCAGACTCCCAACGATGGGATTGAGCAATCCACCGCTCGCACCGGGCGGCGGCGTCATTTCCGTGAACACAGCGACCGACAAACCACTGAAGCCCTTCCACAGCAGTGCACCCAGGATCAGCACCAGCCAGCCCAGGCCGAGCGTGGTGGCGGCCAGTGCAAGCACCGTCGCGACGGCGTTGCTGCGACGGCGGGCGGTGTAGCGAGCGGTCATTGCCTGATCCGACATGGCGTCACCCGATCCGGCGTTCGATCCGCAGCAGCAGGTAACGCGCTGCGGCGAGCACGATGAAGGTGATGACGAACAGGATCAGCCCAAGCTCGATCAGCGCGGAGGTGTAGAGATCGCCCACCGCCTCGGTGAATTCGTTGGCGATCGTGGCGGAGATGGTAGTGCCGGGTGCGAGCACCGATGCCGAAATGCGGTGCGCGTTGCCGATGACGAAGGTCACGGCCATGGTCTCGCCCAGCGCGCGGCCGAGGCCGAGCATGATCCCACCGATGACGCCGACCCGGGCATAGGGCAGCACCACATGGCGCACCACCTCCCAGGTCGTGCAGCCGACGCCATAGGCCGCCTCCTTAAGCACCGGGGGGACCGCCTCGAACACGTCGCGCGAGATCGAGGTCACGAATGGCAGCACCATGATGGCGAGAATCAGTCCTGACGTCAGCACGCCGATGCCGTAGGGCGGGCCGGAGAACAGCGGCGCGATGACCGGCACGTTGCCCAGCGTATTGATCAGGAAGGGCTGTAACGTGTGTTGCAGGAACGGGGCGAATACGAAGAGGCCCCAGATGCCGTAGATGATGCTCGGGATGCCGGCGAGCAGCTCGATCGCGATGCCGGTCGGCCGCCGCAGCCATGGCGGGCACAGCTCGGTGAGGAAGAAGGCGATCATCAAGCCCACCGGGACCGCAATGAGCATCGCAATGAACGAGGTCACGACCGTGCCGTAGATCGCTGGAAGGGCGCCGAAATTGTCCGTGACCGGGTTCCACCGCTCGCTGACCAGGAAGCCGAAGCCGAAAGTCCGGACGGCCGGCAGCGAGCCGTCGATCAACGAGATGATGACGCCGCCGAGGAGCAACAGCACGCCGACAGCCGCGGCACGCGTCAGATGGCGGAAAGCGGCATCGCCGAGGCGCAGGCGATCGAGTACCTTGGCGCGCTTGAACGCCTCGGCCGACACGAGCACGCCGTCCTGCAACGCAACGTCAACCACGGATCGCCTCCCCGCGGGGTCCATCAAGGCACTCCTTTCCCCCTCGCTACCCTCCCCCGCTTGCGGGGGAGGGTAGCGAGGGGGCAGCGCCCACTCAAACGACCAACCGGCCGCCGCGCAAGACCGCGCGACAAGCCGGTGAACAACGGGCAAGGCACTTATCGTGGGTGCCTTGCCGAGGTGCGTCTGGAGTCACTTCGAAGTGACGTGGAGCGGCTTACCGCTGTTGTCCTTGATGTCCTTGGCCCACATTGCCTCGACGTCAGTAGCAACCTTTTGCGGCATCGGGACATAGACGAGTTCCTCTGCCATCTTGGCGCCCTTGGCATAGGCCCAGGCAAAGAACTTGAGGGCCTCGGTCGCAGCGGCCGGATCCTGCGGCTGCTTGGGGATAAGGATGAAGGTCGCAGCCGTCATCGGCCACGAGCCGGCGCCAGGTTGATTGGCCAGGATCACGCCGTAACCGGGCACCGAATTCCAGTCCGCGTTCGCTGCGGCGGCCTGGATGGCTTCACTGGTGGGCAAGACGGTCTTGCCGTCCTTGTTGACCATTTTCGTGTAGGTCAGCTTATTCTGCAGCGCATAGGCGTACTCGACGTAGCCGATCGAGCCATCGGTCTGGTCGACATTGTTGGAAACGCCCTCATTGCCCTTGGCGCCGATGCCGACCGGCCATTCGACCGACGTATTGAACCCGACCTTCGATTTCCAATCCGGGCTGACCTGCGCCAGATAGTACGCAAAATTGAAGGTGGTGCCGGAACCGTCGGAGCGGTGCACGACGGCGATCGCCTGCGACGGAAGCTTGG
>Ga0074044_10002356_pt1 | contig 16550 bp, 10 predicted proteins | sample BogForMeECP23OM1_FD_94443 | JGI IMG/M metagenome (GOLD analysis project Ga0074044, IMG submission 94443) | Bog forest soil microbial communities from Calvert Island, British Columbia, Canada - Bog Forest MetaG ECP23OM1 | ecosystem: Environmental > Terrestrial > Soil > Wetlands ...
CAGGAGACTTTTGTTTGGGTTTCCGATAGGTTTTACACCCTGCCAAAACCGATTCAAGGTGATTTGAGCTTAAACTATTGAGTTTTGTTTTCATGGTTGCGTTTGCGAGGTATATAACCCCGCGCAAACCTTTGAAAACAAAGGGAAATCACTGAAATTTGGTCAACGGCGGAGAAATTTGGCCACAGCTTCGGTGCGGGTGCGGACCTGCAGCTTTTCGTAGATGCGGCGGATATAGGTATGCACGGTTTCATAGCTGATCCCCAGCTTCTCCGAGATTTCCTTGTAGAGAAGCCCCTGGCTCAGGAAATCAAGCACTTCCTGTTCGCGCGGGGAAAGATGTTCCGTGGGCTGCGCCGTGGCCGCCGTTTGTTGAAACGATTGCACGACTTTGCGCGCGATGTGCATCGTCATCGGCGAACCGCCCCGGTGGACTTCCTGAATGGCTTCCAGCAGTTCCTTGCTGGAGGTGCGTTTGAGCAGGTAACCGTTTGCACCCGCCGTCAGCGCGTTGAAAATATTTTCCGTGTCTTCATAGACCGTGAGCATCATGACCTGTATTCCCGGCACCAGCGCCTTCAATTGCCGGACGCATTGCACGCCGTTCATGCCGGGCAGATTGATGTCCATCAGCACGACATTGGGGCGGGCCTGTGGCAGGTCCTTCAGCGCGTCCTCGGCGCTGGCGTACTGGCTCAGGCAGCGGAACCCGTCCGACCGGTCGAGCAGACGGGCCAGCGTCCCGCGCAGCTTGTCATTGTCTTCGACGATGGAAACAGTGATGGGCATATCGCTGATTTCTAAACCGTTTTTCCAAAAGGAACGGTCAGGCACACAATCATTCCGCCCCCGGTTCCGGGGTTGATTGAAAATTCTCCGTGAATATCTTCCATTCGCTTGCGCATGTTGCGAAGTCCGTTTCTCGCCTGTGTCGCATTTGCGTCCCAACCACCCATGCCGCGCCCGTTGTCTTCAATGTTCAGCGCAAAATTGCCGGGCTGCAATTGCAATCGCACCCGGACTTCGGACGCTTGCGCGTGTTTGACCACGTTGTTGACGGCTTCCTTGAAGGCGAGGAAAACGTTATGGCGGACTTCCGGTGGAATGGTGATCGCCGGCAGTTGGGCCGGCACCTCCGCGCGGTAACGCAATCCGGCCAGCGCGAGATATTCCTGCGCGTATTTGCAGACGTAGTTGACCAGGCCTTCCAGCGTGTCGTTGAAAGGATTGACCGCCCAGACGATTTCGTCGAGGGAACGGGTCGTTTCGCGCGCGGTTTGGGAAATTTGTTGCGCGTGTGATTCAATTTCCGCCGGGGAATTTTTGTCGGCCTCCGCCATTTCGCCCAACAACGCCACTTGCGTGAGGTTCGCCCCGAGTTGATCGTGCAGGTCGCGGGCGATGCGGGAGCGTTCTTTTTCCAGCGCCTCCTGCTGTTCGAGCAATTGCAGCCGGCGCCGCAGCTTTTGCGTGGACAGGTAACGCACCACGGCAACGACAATTCCCACCAGGCACAGGATGACGGCGGTGCGAAACCACCACGTCTGCCAGAATTGAGGCTGCACCGTCACTTCAAGCGCATCGCCGGTTTCGTTCCAAACGCCGTCTTCATTGCAGGCAATGGCATGGAAACGATAATTCCCCGGCGGCAGCTTGTTGTAATAAGCCACGCGCGTATCCCCGGCTTCAGTCCAGGCGGTTTCGTGGCCTTCCAAACGATATTTGAATTGCACTTCCCGGGGTGCGGGAAAATTCAGCGCGGTATAATGAATTTCCAATTGTTCGTGGCCGGGGGGAATTGTGACGGACGGTTGCCAGGCCGAGCTAAAACGATTGGTTTTTTGCTCCCGACCACCGACGCGTACGGATTCAATCATGACCAGGGGGGGCTGGCGATTGGGCTTGAGGTCCGCAGGGTTTACCGACAACAAACCCTTGGTGGTGGGAAACCATATTCGGCCATCACGGGTGCCGTACGCAGCGGGTTGTGAACCAGCCGAACATTCGCGCGTCGGCAGTCCATCGGTTTCTACATAAGTCCGGCACGAAAGGAGGCCCACCGTTCCATTGGCAAAATCGTTCAGCGATTGTTTTTGAATTCGCATCAAACCCGCATTGGAGCCGATCCATAAACAACCCGTGTCATCTTCAATGATGTAATCAATGCTATTGCTGGCGAGACCGTTGTCCGTCGAATAGCGGGTCCACTTTCCTTTGTAAAAGCGGGCCAGGCCGTGGCCGGAGGTACCCACCCACAAGACGCCGTCCCGATCCAGGTAAAGACAGGAAATATCATTGCCGGGCAATCCATCCTCCTCTTTTTGATAGGAAATAAATTTCCCGGCTTCGAAAAAAACCAGCCCGCGGTTTTCCGTTCCAATCCAAAGACTGCCTTCGGCGTCCTCCGCGATGGCGCGAACCACCAGACCATCCGGGGTTGTAAAAATCTTCCAGTCTTCTCCGTTCCAGCGCGCCAGACCGTTCTGGGTGCCCGCCCACAGCCATCCCTGATGGTCTTCGAACAAGGCGAAGATTTGCTGGCCAAGGATTTCCGCGCCGGGCGCGGGTTGAAAATGGTTGGTTTGAAATTGGAAAAGCCCTTCGCCGCGAGTACCAACCCAGATTTGCTGCTTACGATCCACCAGCACCGTCCAGGCATTGGAATTCCGGCCGGCACCGAAATCCTGCGCGGAATTGGTGATAAAATAGGACAGACCGTGGAAGTTGAAGGCGGCCCACAAACCACCGGCCCCGTCTTCGGACAAGGACTGCGCTGCCCAAGGATGGAGTCCCGCCGGAGTGTCGAAAATTTTTCTTCTAATCCCATTCAGGCCTTCACCATCAGTCCCCACCCAAAGATTGCCATCGCGGTCCATGCACAAAGACACGACAAAGTCCGATGACAGCCCCTGCGCTTTTGAAACCTGCTGACAGCTTCCATCCGCCCCATACCAAAAAATGCCCGCGCCCAGTGTGCCGACAATCAGATTGCCGGCCTTGTCTTCACAGGCGGAGGTGACGGTCGCATTGCTCCACCGGTACGGTCCCAAATCTTTTTCAAGTTGAGTGGCATTCCATTTCTGGACCCGTCCATCCATCAGCCGCCAGGTGCCGCCGCGTTGCCCGGCGAGAATAAAATCGAGCCGGTGCGCTTGGAGGGACTGGTCAATGACGAGGGTCGGCGGATGAAAATTGGATGGGCGAAATGAAAGCATTTGTCCCCACGGCTCGCCGACGGCATATTCGCCGATCCAGAGCGGGCCGGATTTTTCAGCAATCAGCATGCGGCAAATGGCGAGGGGATTGGGGTTAGGATTCAGATTCAGAATTTCAAGCTTCCCGTTTTGATAACGGCCCAGATGAGCGTCCGCCGTGTAGAGCCACACCATGCCGGTGGCATCTTCACAGGCCGACAGCAGCCGTCCTTCATGGCCGGCGCGCCCGAGGTCAAAGCCTTTGATTTTTCCATCCTGCATCAGCGCCACCTCCGCCGTGTCCGTTCCGACCCAAAGATTCGTGTGACTGTCTTCAAACAGGTAAACAATCCTGCCACTGTTCAAACCCGGCGTGTTGTTTTCATCGAAAACGGTGAAATGATTTCCATCAAAACGCACCAGACCATTGAGCGTTCCAAGCCAAAGATACCCGTCTTTGGTTTGAATCACCGAAATGACTGAGTTTTGCGGCAACCCTTCCTTGCTGGTCCAGACATCCACTATGAACGGCAAACCGGACTGGTCGGCCGCGCCCGCCGGCGCGGAAAAAATGAAGCAACCAACGCACAGCAACAGCCATGCGAATTCCAGCTTCCTGTGTTTCTTGGGCATCGTTGATGGTCCGGGCGATCCGAACCGGATGTAAGGATGTTTGAAAAAAGATACGAACCCAATACTGAAGATGGAAATTATTTTTCCAAAATCACTTGCCAGACCGCCGCGATGGGTTAGGTTTGCCCTGCCCGATGAGAACTGGGCGCGTGGCGGGTGTGTGGTGATATTAAATCGTGTGTGATCGCCGCACCCGCCCGCTTTTTAACCCAATTTGGGCGGAGGGTTCAAATCCGCCCGCCGGTCGTCATGCCAAAATAAAGCTCCCACGGCCGGTTGGCCGTGGGAGCTGTTTTAAAAAATCAGCCGCTTAATCACTGACGATGATCTTGCGCGGCTTTGCGCCATAATTTACGTTCGAGTTGCTTCCGGTCTTGAAAACAAAAAACCCCAAGCCGGCTGGCTTGGGGTGTGGTGGAGAATCCAAGTTTTAGTCAAAGGCATGACCGGCGCAGCACAGAACATCTTTGACTTTGTGCCGGACCAAATCCTTGACACAGGCGCGTGCCGGGCCGAGGTATTTGCGCGGATCGAATTCCTTCGGATTTTCCGCAAAAACCTTGCGGATGCCGGCGGTCATGGCCAGACGCAGGTCGGTGTCAATGTTGACCTTTGTGCAACCCACGCGCCGCGCGACTTCGATGTCGGCTTCCGGCACGCCTTGGGCGTCGGGCATCTTGCCGCCGTATTTGTTGATCTCGGCCACGAGATATTGCGGCACGCTGGAAGCGCCATGGAGCACCAGCGGGTAGTCGCCGAGATTGGCGTCCATGAGCGCCTTTTTAATGGCCTTGAGGCGTTCGAGGTCGAGGTGTTGTTCGCCTTTGAATTTATAGGCACCATGGGAGTTGCCGATGGCGACGGCAAGCGAGTCCACGCCGGATTCCTTGACGAATTTGACGGCCTCTTCCGGGTTGGTGTAATGGCCGCTCGTGGAATGGCCGCCGCCTTCCTCGCCTTCGTCAAATTGCGCGCCGACCAGGTGGCCGAGTTCGCCTTCAACGGAGCAGTTGTATTTGTGCGCGTAATCCACGACTTTTTTGCAAATCTCGGCATTCTTGTCGAACGGCTCGTGGCTGGCGTCAATCATCACGCTGGTGAAACCTTCATCAATGCACTGTTTGCACAGTTCAAAGGTGTCGCCGTGATCCAAGTGGACGGTGATGGGGACGTTGGACAGGCTGACCGCCGCCTCGATGAGTTTTTTGAGATAGACCGGGTTGGCATATTGCCGGGCGCCTTTGGAGATTTGGAGGATCAACGGCGCTTTTTCCTCTTCGCAGGCCTCAACGATGGCCTGGATGAGCTCCATATTGTTGACGTTGAACGCGCCGAGCGCATATTTACCCTTCAACGCCTTTGCAAACAGCTCTTTGGTATGTGTCAGTGGCATAAGTTTTCGAATTTGATCGTCGTTATCAACCAACCGGGATTTCCCCGATGGGAAGGAATAATAAAACGACTTTTCCAAAAAGAAACAAAAAATACAGCCACCGACCGACCAACCTTTGCCAATTTTTGACAATAAATTGCTTTGCGATTGGGTGTCTTTGCGCGAAAAGAAGTCCGTGCAAGCGCATTTTCTCCTCGGTCCGGCCGGCAGCGGCAAGACGTTTTGCTGTCTCGCGGAAATCCGCCAGTCATTGCACAAGTCGCCGGAAGGCCCGCCGCTGGTTCTGCTCGCGCCCAAGCAGGCGACGTTTCAACTCGAACGCCAGTTGCTTGACTCCGAACGGCGGGGCGATCGTCCTCGCGAGCCGAAGGCAACATCGTCCGACGGCTCGCCGGGAGTCTCGCCCCACCAGATTTATGGTTACACGCGCTTGAACATTTTTTCGTTCGAGCGGCTCGCGCGGTTTGTCCTGGACGCGCGCGGCGTCCCGATGCCATCGGGATTGCTCGCCGAGGAAGGCCGGGTGATGGTCTTGCGCGCTTTGTTGATGCGGCACGAAAGCGAATTGAAATTGTTTCGCCAAAGCGCACGCCGCCCTGGTTTTGCCCAACAACTCAGCCAGTTGCTCGGCGAACTGCAACAGCATCAATTCACGTCCGCCAAACTGCGTTCGTTGTCCCGGCGCACCGGCTTGCGCCACGAACTTCAGGACAAGCTCCACGACCTTGCGCTGCTGCTCGACACCTACACGCACTGGCTCGCCGAACACGAATTGCAGGACACGAACCGCCTGCTCGACGTGGCCACCGAAACACTGCGTTCTGCTTTCGACTCTCGCCCCTCGCCCCTCGACTTTCAAAGCCTGTGGCTTGACGGCTTTGCGGAAATGACGCCGCAGGAACTGGATTTGCTCGCCGCCGTCGTTCCGTTTTGTGGTCGCGCGACACTGGCGTTTTGCCTGGAAAACGAACCCGAAGCCGAAACTTCATGGCTCTCCATCTGGTCGCCCGTCGGGAAAACATTTCAACGGTGCCGCCAGCGAATCGCAAATTTGCCGGACTGCGAAGTCAGCGTCGAAATCCTCGAGCGCGACCCGACCAAAAGCCGCTTCACCGAAAGTGCCGCGTTGCGGCTGGCGGAAAAAGGCTGGTCGCGGCCCGACGCTCACAAATCTGAAATCCCAAATTTCAAATCCCCAATTTCCGTCACTTCCTGCGCCAACCCCGAAGCCGAGGCCGCCTTCGCAGCACGCGAGATTTTGAAATTTGTCCGTCCGCAAAACCGCCGCAACCGTTTTCGCGATGCCGCCGTGCTCGTGCGGAATCTCGACGGCTATCACAAGCCGTTGGCGCGCGTGTTTCGTCGCTGCGGGATTCCGTTCTTTCTCGACCGGCGGGAATCTGTGGCGCATCACCCCCTGGCTGAACTGACCCGCAGCTCGCTCCGCACGGTCACGTTCGACTGGTTGCACGATGACTGGTTTGCCGCGCTCAAGGCCGGTTTTTCGTTCGCGGACGAAGCGGAAACACCGCTCCGCGCGTGCGGAGTTGACCGGCTTGAAAATGAAGCACTCGCCCGTGGCTGGCACGGCGCAAAATGGCTGGAACCCCTTCAAATCGCGGAAAACCCCGAATTGTCCAGGTCCCTCGAACGGCTGCGCGAAGTAATTTTGCCGCCCTTTCAAAATTTTGCCGGGCAACTCGCGCGTTGGAAAAACAAGCCGAACGGCGGGCAACTGACCAACGCCCTGCGAGAACTGTGGAATGAACTCGGCGTGGAAAAAACTTTGGAACAGTGGAACCTGGCCGGTTCGGAATCCTCAACCCCCGACCCTCGATCCTCGTCAATTCATCTGACCGTTTGGGAGCAAATGAACACGTGGCTCGACAACGTCGCCCTCGCGTTTTCGGACGAAGCGCTGCCGTTGCGCGAGTGGCTGCCGATTTTGGAAGCCGGCCTCGCGAACCTGACCGTCGGCGTGATTCCGCCCGCGCTCGATCAAGTGCTCATCGGCGCGATTGACCGCGCCCGCAATCCCGATTTGAAACTGGCGCTCGTGCTCGGCGTGAACGAGACGATTTTTCCCGCCGCGCCGGCCGCGCCAACGATTTTGACGGACGCCGACCGTGACGAAATGAGTCCACGCGCCGGCGCGACCGGACCCGATTTGCGCGAACGCCTGGCGCGCGAGCGTTATCTCGGCTACATCGCCTGCACGCGCGCCAGCGAAAAACTCGTCGTGACTTTTTCGCGTCACAACGCAGACGGCAAAACGCTGAATCCATCGCCATTTATCGCACGCTTGCGCCGGATTTTTCCCGGACTCGAAATTGAAGAATTCAGCGGAGAAATCAAATTGGCCGATGCGGAACACGTGAGCGAAATCGCACCGAGGCTGGTGGAAGTCCAGGTAGGGCGGGCTGTCCCCAGCCCGCCGGAGCGGCGCGATGAGGACATCGTGCCCTACCAACAAAAATGGTCTGAACTGTTGAAGCTCCCGGCGGTGGCGGAATGGGCGGGGAACCTGGCCGCCTTGCGCGAGCCGGACTTGGCGGAGCGTTTGTCGCCCGCACTCGCGGAAAAGCTTTTGGGCCCGATCCTGCACTCATCGGTGAGCCGGTTGGAGGAGTTTGCCGAATGCCCGTTCCGGTTTTTCGTTCATTCCGGCCTGCGCGCCGAGGAGCGGAAGGTTTTCGAGCTGGATGCGCGCGAGCAGGGCAGTTTTCAGCACGAGGTGTTGAAAATGTTCCACGGGCAATTGAGCGCCGAAAACAAACGCTGGCGCGACATCACACCGCCGGACGCCCGCGAACGCGTGGGCAAAATCGCCGCGGATCTTGCGTTGAATTACCGCGCCGGCTTGTTGCGCACCGACGAGCGAAGCCAGTTCACCGCGCGCGTGCTCGCTGAATCATTGCAGGATTTTGTCGAAACGCTCGTGACCTGGATGCGCGGGCAATATGAATTCGACCCGGCGGTGGCCGAACTCGAATTTGGTTTCGGCGCCGGCGGCGCGCCCGCGTGGAAAATTGATTTGGGCGCAGGACACAAGCTCGCGCTCCGGGGCCGGATTGACCGCGTTGATTTGTGCCGGGAAACCGGCGACCGCGCGTTATGTGTGGTGATGGATTACAAATCCGGCCAGCGAAAACTCGACAAAATTCTGGTCGGGCACGGCGTGCAATTACAATTGCTGGCGTATCTGGCGGCGTTGCGTCATTGGCCGGATCCGCGCGCGCTGTTTGGCGTGCAACAATTGATTCCAACGGGCGTTTTTTACGTGAACCTGCGCGGGCAATATGAAAGCGGCGGCACACGCGACGAAGCGTTGGCGGACGCGGACGGCGCTCGCAAACGCGCGTATCGTCACACCGGACGCTTTGACGCAAGCGCGTTGTCCAGACTCGACCGCACAAACGCGGCGGATCAATTTAATTACAAGTTGAACAAGGCTGGCGGCGTGCGGTCGAATTCGGTGGAAGCATTGCCACGCGCGGAATTTGAAGCATTGCTCGACCGCGTTGGGGCACAGTTGAAGGAAATGGGGCGGGCGATTTTTTCCGGTGCGGCGCAGGTGGATCCGTATCGCAAAGGCCATGAGACGCCGTGCGATTTTTGCGATTACCGCGCCGCGTGCCGGATTGATCCGTGGACGCACCGGTATCGTGTGTTACGTCCGGCAGCGGAGAAAGCTTTCGATAATTCACGCGTTTCATGATGCGACAAGACGTCGCTGCTGCCGGTCACCAGGCCCCGATTCCGTGCCCGCTCAAATAACACGACCGTAGCAACTTCATCCCTTGCGCTTTCCACCCGGTGGGGATAAACTGTTAAAATGAACACCATGAATCCAAATAATATCATTACAAATTTTCTGACTACCGAACACGCCGTGTTTTGCGAGTTGTTTGACGAGATTGATAGTCTCCTGCCAGACGTGCAGACGGTGGCCGAGGTGCGGCTGCTCGGCCGGCTGGTCGAAGGGGTGCTCTCCCGCCATGCCGATGTGGAACAGAACCTGGCCTATGCGGCGTTGGACCACGCCTTGGCGGAAAAGGGCGAGTTGAACCAGCTGTACCAAGACCATCAGGAGATTGATGTGTGCCTTCAACGCGCCACGTTGGCGGCGGAGTTCGTCGAGGCGGTGCGGTTCCTGAGGGCGGGGCTTAAGGCTTCCCGCGAGCATTTTCGTCGGGAGGAGGAAACGGTTTTTCCGCTTTTCGAGAAGCTGTTCGATCCTGCGGCTCTGGAGACTTTGGGGGCCGGGGCATCCAGCGCTTCGCTTCAGTGGCCACACGGCTTCGAGAACGCACTGTGCGGCCGATTGTGGAATCCAGAGTATCACTATCAATCGGCCTCATCGGCTGCGCTTACCCCGCGCCACAATCTCCAGCGTGCTGACCTTCGCCGCCGCAAAGAAGCCAGTCCTGACAAATAGCAAGATGGATGACGCACCTCGCAAGCATAATTACCACCGTCGTTTGACAGCGTGCTGGACACGAAGCACCGTTTGTTCGAATCATGAAAGTGATGTTTAACCTGTTCACGCTCGGCACGTTGATTTTGGCTGTGCTCTGCAATGCCTCACCGACGAACAACATCGCTGCCAGACCCGCAACCGCCAACTCAACCACTAATCAAACCATGAAATTTCCAGTCACCAAAACCGACGCGGAATGGCGCCAGGAATTGACGCCGGAACAGTATCGTGTGCTGCGTCAAGCCGACACGGAACGCCCGTTTACCGGGAAGTATTGGAACACCAAGGAACCGGGGATTTACCGTTGCGCGGCCTGCGGGGAAGTCATCTTTACCTCGGACACCAAATTTGACTCTGGCTGCGGCTGGCCAAGTTTTTATGATCTGGCCGCGGAGAAAAAAGTCATTCTGCGGGACGATGACAGTCTGGGGATGCACCGCACGGAAGTGCTCTGCGCGCATTGCGGCAGCCACCTCGGCCACGTTTTCGACGATGGTCCGAAACCCACCGGCTTGCGCTATTGCATCAACTCGGCGGCGCTGAACTTCGAAAAAACCAATCCGCCGCCGCCGAGTCCGGGAGAAAAAAAGTAAATCCGTCTGCACCACGGCCTGACGTGCCACTCGTCCCGGCAGGGACAACCGGAAATTGGTCTGGCACAACGTGCCGGGTTCACCGCCCCAAAACAAAATCCGTCCTGAAGGGACGGTGGAAATCCAGCGCTCCTTTTCATCGTCCCTTCAGGACGTGACCTTTGCTTTATGTTTACCGGGGACGTTGTCCCCGGCTGATTTCTATCCGTAGCTCCGCGACTGCCAAACGTCATTCCGTGATGTGGTAGGGCGCGTCACTCCGTGCGCGCCGTCGTCCATTTGCAATCCGTCGGCGGGCAACGGAGTGCCCGCCCCCACCTCACCTGCTCCAGGTTGACGCGGCGAACGAATCGTCGGCGAAAATCTGGCGCGGATTGGTTTGCGAATAGGCGGCGATTTCGGCGAGAAACACATCACCAAACTCGCGCAGTTTCTTTTCGCCCACGCCGCTGATGCGCGCAAACTCACGCTCGCTCGCCGGATAATCGCGGGCCATCTGCCGCAGCGCCACGTCGGAGAAAACAATGTAAGCCGGCACGTTGCGCTCATCAGCCAATTGCTTGCGAAGTTTGCGCAGCCGGTCGAACAACACCTCGTCGCACGCGATTTCACCCGCGCGATGCACTTTCGATTCAGGCGCAGTCACGGGTTTGGTGAGGGTCACTTTCCGGCGTTGCTTGAGCGCGGCCAGCCCGTCATTGGTCAACTCCAGCACGCTGAATTTCCCGGACGTTTGCCGCAAATGGCCAAGCCGGATCAACTCCCGGCCAATGGCCGCCCATTCCGGCCGGCTATGTTCCCCGCCGATGCCGTAGGTCGAGAGTCGCTCGTGATTCCACTTGCGAATCTTCTCCGTGTCCGCACCGGTCAGGACCTCGATAACGTGGTTCAAACCGACACCAAACCGGGTTTTCTCGCGGATGCGATAAACGCAGGAGAGAAATTTTTGCGCGGCAACCGTGCCGTCAAACGTGGCGCGTGGTGAAAGGCAGTTGTCGCACGCGCCGCAGTTGGCCTCGTTTGGTGTCCCGCCTTCAGGCGGTTTGGAAGTGGCGGCTGCCGGATCGCCTGAAGGCGGGACACCGAACACCTCGCCAAAATACGCCAGCAGTTCCCGTCTTCGGCAACCGGCGCATTCCGCGTAATGCACCATCTTCTGCAATTGTTCGCGCGCAATCTGTTGTTCCTTCGGGTCCGGCTTTTCGTCAATGAACTGCGTTTGCTTGATCACGTCACCCGCACTGAAGAGCAGCACGCAATCACCCGGCAGACCATCGCGGCCTGCACGGCCGGTTTCCTGGTAATAACCCTCGATGTTCTTCGGCAGATCGTAGTGCAAGACGAAGCGCACGTTCGGCTTGTTGATGCCCATGCCGAAGGCGATGGTCGCGCAAATCACGCGCACGTCGTCGCGCAGAAAAAGTTCCTGATGTTCCGACCGCTCCTTCGGCGTCAACCCGGCATGATATGGTCTGGCTTTTACTCCGTCCTCGTTCAGACGCCGGGCCACGCTCTCGGCGGTCTTGCGGGATTGGCAATAAACAATGCCGCTTTCCTTCGGTCGCGCGCGAACGAATTCCAACACCTGGTCATACGGTTTGTTTTTGGCCAGCACGCGGTAGGTGAGGTTCGGACGGTTGAAGCTGGCGACATAGCAGCGCGGCTCGCGCAGCTTGAGCAGTTTGATGATGTCGGCGCGCACGCGTTCGGTGGCGGTGGCGGTGAGCGCCATCATCGGCGTTTCCGGAAACAACTTCCGCAACTCCGCGAGCTGGCGGTATTCCGGGCGGAAATCATGCCCCCATTCGCTGATGCAATGCGCCTCGTCCACGGCCAGCAAACGCACGTTCCACCGCTGCAAATCCGAAAGAAATCCCGAAAGCATCAGCCGTTCCGGCGCGAGGTAAAGCAGGCGGAACTCGCCGTGGTGCAGGCCGCGCAGCCGCGCCCGCGATTCGCCTTGGGCGAGCGATGAATTGAGAAATGTCGCCGGAATGCCGCCGGCCTGCATCCCGTCCACCTGGTCTTTCATCAAGGCAATCAACGGCGACACCACGACCGTCAGGCCGGGTTGCACCATCGCGGGCAGTTGAAAGCAGAGCGATTTGCCGCCGCCGGTGGGCAGCAGCGCGAAGACGTCCTTTCCGGCCAGCGCATCGCGGATGATTTCCTCCTGCAACGGACGGAACGAGGTGAACCCGAAATATTGTTTCAGCAGCGGGAGCAGATTTGTTGTTCCAGATTTCACCGCCGCCAAAGTAGGACAGGCGGGTTGGAGTTCAAGCTTTAGCTTGCACCGCTGCCGGAACGGAATGGATTAACCACGAAATACACCAAACACACGAAACTTCGGAGGGTCGAGTTCCACGAGCCCCCAACTTTTATTCACCGCAAAGAACGCAGAGATCGTAAAGATGAAAACCCGGTTGTATTCCTAAGAATCCTTTTTCTATGTGTTCTTTGCGTTCTTTGCGGTTAAAAAATCTTCAATACACCAGCACCAGCACCGCCGCATCCTGCGCCGACTTGACCACATCCTCAAACTTCCGGTCAGCCGTGACCGGCTCTTTGAGTCTGGCCGAAACTGCCGGCACGGATTCGAGGAAACTCAACAGAAAGCTGCTCTTCACCGCGTAATTCACATTCTCCGGCAACGCGCCGCTTGCCGCCAGCGCCACCGACGCATCCAGCTTGGCCGACACCACGCCCACCACGTTGCCGTGTTCATCCACCAGCGCGCCGCCCGAATTGCCCGGCTGCACCGGCACGCTGATCTGAAAATACCGCACATCATCCGCCGCGCCGGATAGCGATGCGATTTCTCCCTTGGCCAGCTTCGGTGAGAACCCTTGCATACCGATATTAGGAAAACCCACCGTCGCCACCGTGCCGCCCAGTTTCGCGCCCCGGCTCGCCGCCACCGGCACCGGCGCAAACCGCCCTACCGCCTTGAGCAACGCCAGATCATTCGCCGCATCCACCTTCACCACCGTGGCGTCAATCAATCCCGCGCCCGTGAGTAAACGAACCTGCGTTGCATCTTTAACGACGTGATCGTTCGTAATCAAATAACCATCGTCCGTGATGAAAAAGCCGGTAGCAGTGAACGAAGGATTTTTTGGTGAAGTTGAATTGGCAAAACTTGAACTCGATTTTCCCTGCCGAGGAACAAAAGCAGCAGAACGGCGCTGCGCTTCGGCAATCTGCTCAGGTGTGTGAAATTAACGAGCACGGGCAGCACGCTCCAAACACAAACGGAGCATAATCACGATCAAAAGAAGATGGCCCTTGCGTTACCAGAAATGTGCTGGCGACTCGTTAAACTTCTGGCTCCTTTGCAAACCCTACTGATTGCGATCCGCGAAAAAATCCATGAAGAGGATCACCGAAGAGACGGAGAAGCCTCCGTCCCATACATGGAAGAATTCCTGCAGGATTTTGTTTGTGAAGATAAAAATGACATTCTTGAGAGTGAGGACTGGCCTTGACCACCATTTGTCCCGGTCGTCCATCGCAAAATGATTTTGGTAGCGGCAGTTTTTCCCCGACCGCCAGAGTGCGCCCGTCCCCGGGCGCAGCAACGTGGCAAAGCAGGCCGGCATCGGTTTGGCCAAAGCGCGTCGCCGTTCGTGCATTGCTGTGGCCGGGGACGGCCACACTCCGCTTTTGTTCGTCCCATCGGGACAACCCGAAAATAGCCCGGCGTTTCAACGCCGGGTCATTGTCGGCATCGGCATAAGTCCCGCAGGGACGGCTGAATCTCATTGCCACAAATACCGCTCGTCGTATTCGATGCGGTGTTTTTTCAACAGCGCCAGAAATTCCTCCTGAAACGTCATTTTGCGGTGATGCGCCTCCTGTCCCTTGATGTAGGCGATGGTTTTGTCCAGTTGCGACACGCTCACGCTGAACGAGCCGTATTCCTCCTGCCATGCAAACCCGCGTTGTTCGGGAAAGGTTTCGTGAATCCATTTGGACGAGCCACCCTTGATCAATTGCAACGCCTTGGCAACTGCCATTGTGGCAGGCAGCGAAAGCAAAATATGGACGTGATCTTCCACGCCGCCAATTTCGATGGCCTTCATTTTATTTTGCCGGGCGATGCCGCCGAGGAACGGCCAGAGCCGTTCGCGCAGTTCCGGCGTGAGAAGGCGGCGACGTTCCTTGGTGCTGAAGACGCAATGAAAATAGGAACTGATGTAGGACATGGATTTATTCAGCCGTCCCTGCGGGACTTTGGCAATTCCAAACTATTCCCGGCGTTGAAACGCCGGGCTATTATCAGATGTTCCTTCGGAACTGCCAAACACCCTTGCTTCCGATCGTCCATCCCAAACTGATTTCCCCTTGGATTCCCGCGCGGCTGCGGTTTGATGTAACGCTCTCCCTCAACCCCGCCTTCTCCCCAAGGAGAAGGGGAACCGTTCGCCGTCCTCTTGAAAATTTGCGCGACTGAATTGGCCGGACGGTCATCCGCATAACCAGAAACGCAGTGCAGCTATTCCTTCTCTTGGGGGAGAAGGTCAGGTTGAGGGCGAGCGTCAAAACAAATTTCGTTCCGCCATTCGTCCATCCCAAACTAATTTTGGCAGCGGCGGTTTTCCACCGGATGCCGGAGCGCGCCCGTCCCCGGGCGCAGCAACGTGGCAAAGCAGGCCGGCATCGGTTGGGCCAAAGCGCGTCGCCGTTCGTGCATTGCTGTGGCCGGGGACGGCCACACTCCACCGTCCGTTTTGTAGGAGGGTCAGTGATACTCCTGCAACGTCTGCACGCCGTAACCGCTCTTTTTCAACGCGGCGATGCCGCGGGCGGCGGCTTTGGCGCCGCTGAGCGTCGTCATGATCGGCGTGTTGGTGTAAACGGCGGTGGTGCGGATTTTAACTCCGTCGGCCAGGGGGGTGGCGCCGGAGGGCGTGTTGATGACGAGCTGGATTTCCTTGTTCTTGAGCAGGTCAATCACATTGGGCCGGCCTTCGGCGAGCTTGAAAATGCGCTGAACTTTCAGCCCCGCCTTTTCCAAAACGGTCGCCGTGCCGCCGGTGGCGACCAGCTCGAAACCCAAATCGGTAAATTGTTTCGCCACCGCCGCGACTTCCTTTTTGTGCGCGTCGCTGACACTGATGAAAACTTTTCCGCCGAGCGGCAGCGGCGAGCCGGCGGCCATCTGCGACTTTGCGTAGGCGATGCCGCGATCGGCGTCGAGTCCCATGACCTCGCCGGTTGAGCGCATTTCCGGCGAGAGCAAAATGTCCTGCCCGTGAAAGCGATTGAACGGAAAAACGGATTCCTTGACCGCCCAATACTTCGGCCAGATTTCCCTGGTGAAGCCGAGTTCCTTCAAAGTTTTTCCGGCCATGACTTTCGCGGCGAGCTTGGCCAGTGGAAAACCAATCGCCTTGCTTACGAACGGCACGGTGCGCGAGGCGCGGGGGTTCACCTCCAGGCAATACACCGATTCGCCCTTCACGGCATATTGCACGTTCATCAGGCCGATGACCTTCAATTCCACCGCCATCGCGTGGGTGTACTCGCGGATGGTCTGGATGACCTTTTTGGACAGCGTGTGCGGCGGCAGCACCATCGCGGCGTCGCCGGAATGAACGCCGGCAAATTCGATGTGCTCCAGCATTCCACCAATGACAATGGTGCCTTCGTCTGCGGCAGGGCGCGTCACTCCGTGCGCGCCGGCTTTGGCATCCGCGTGAGCGGCGCGCAGAGGACTGCGCGCCCTGCCATCGAATTGGCCAACGTCCGCAATGCAATCTACGTCCACTTCGGTCGCGTCTTCCAAAAATTTATCCACGAGCACCGGGCGTTCCGGCGACGCCTCAACCGCAAAACGCATGTAATGCTGAAGCTCGGCGTCGGAATAAACGATCTGCATCGCGCGTCCGCCCAGGACGAATGACGGCCGGACAAGAACCGGATAGTCCAGTTTTTTCGCCACCGCAAGCGCTTCGACTTCGTTGGTGGCGATGCCGTTGGGCGGCTGTGGAATTTTTAGCTTGTCGAGCATCGCGGCGAAGAGCTTGCGGTCTTCGGCAATTTCGATGCTTTGTGGCGAAGTGCCGATGATGTTGACGCCGTTTTTTTGCAGGCCGAGCGCGAGGTTCAGCGGCGTCTGCCCGCCGAACTGCGCAATCGCCCCCCAACAATCTTCCCGCTCGTAAATGTGCAGCACGTCTTCGAGCGTGAGCGGCTCGAAAAAAAGTTTGTCGCTGGTGTCGTAATCGGTCGAAACGGTTTCAGGATTCGAG
>Ga0074044_10002357_pt1 | contig 16550 bp, 5 predicted proteins | sample BogForMeECP23OM1_FD_94443 | JGI IMG/M metagenome (GOLD analysis project Ga0074044, IMG submission 94443) | Bog forest soil microbial communities from Calvert Island, British Columbia, Canada - Bog Forest MetaG ECP23OM1 | ecosystem: Environmental > Terrestrial > Soil > Wetlands ...
CGGGCGATGCCGCTGATGCTCTCCGAAGAACAGTTGCATCTCAACTTCGGCTCGAGCGTCCTTCGCCGCATGGTGCACGACGGGCCCAAGTACTCCGGCTCCAAGGCGGACGCGCAGGCCGCCGTAGTCAAATGGTATCCCCGGGCCCTCGACATGTTCGGGCATTCGAATTCGGACACGAGCCGCCGGGCCATCGCCTACGGACTCAAACGCTGGACGAATGAAGAGGCCCGCGCCCGCTACATCGCCGAGGTCACCGAACTCATGAAGTCGGTCGGGCTCGACCTGCCGTCGCCCGACTTCGACCGGCACGTCCAGTGAAACTCCCGGGCCTGCGACGCAGCCGGGCCTCTAGCGGTTTTTAACCAGCCCCCCCTTCGAGCGCGCTCGTGGAGCCGTTGGCAATTCGCCTCTGGCGTGGACTCGGGTCCCGAAGAACCGTCGCGGCCGTCTTCGTGGCCGTCGTAATGATCGTGTCGATCGGGGCGGTCCTGGTGGGCCACTCGTCGGCGGCCCCTCCTTCCCCGTCGACCCCTCTGGCGGCGACGCATTCGAATCCGTCGGGGTCCCCGACCCCCGCGAGCGGGGTTGGCTCGAGCGTCGATCAGGTGCAGGGAACCTTTTTCAGTACGAACCAAACGTTCGCTCTCGGGAACCTGAGCGGTTCGGTGTGCTCCTCCTTCAGCTATTTTTCCAACTCCTCCTTTGAGAACTTCAGCGAGTACGAGAACTTCTGCGCTTCCGGGCCGCAGGACCCGAGCGCGGTCAATTTCGGGGGAAACTCGATCGGGGTAGCCTACTCGAGCATTACGAACAACACGCTGACCGACGCCTGCCCCGGGGCCTCGAATCTGGTCCACAGTGGCGTGTACTTCCAGACCTCGAACGATTCCGGTGCGAACTGGACGGGCCTGGTCAACATCGGGAACGCGACCTGTTCCTACATTCAGTCGTTTGACCCTTCGGTGGCCCTAGCCAACGGCACCGTCTACGCGGCGTTCGTCGAATCGAACGAATCCAACGCTACGAAGCCGATCGTGCCGCCGATGGACAACCTCTCGTCGGACGCCATCGGATTCACGACCTCCACGAACAATGGGACGACGTTCTCCCCCGTCGTTTCGCTCACCGCCGCCGGGGTGGACAACCTGACCGACCCCCAAGTGGCGGCCATCGGGGACAGCGTCTACGTGGTCTACGTGAACACGGCCAACTGGACGAACATGACCCTCCCCCTCTCCTCTTACAGCACGATCCCCTACTACCCTACGTCCGTCGACATCCTCTACTCCCCCGACGGGGGTGCGACCTGGCAGGGTCCCTTCGACCTCCCGGGAGAGAACGTCTCCTCCGGCTACACGGCCGATTCCCCCTCCGTCGCCATCAATTCGCTGGGGGAACTCGCGGTTTCCTACGCCACGGACCGGAGTTGCATCGTCGTCAACGGGTACTGTAGCGATTACGGCGACGCGATCGTCGTCTCCACCTCGACCACCAACGGGACGAACTGGACCGCTCCGGTCGCCCTCACTGCGGTCGCTGGCGAGTACGGCTGCCAGTACGAAGACCCGCTCATCTACAACTGCCTCCCCGGCCCCGAGCAGGGGCCGCACTCGTCGATCGCCTTCGCCCCGAGCACCCCGAGCCAGGTCTATGTGGTGTTCACGGAGTCGTACTACACCTGGAACACCACGCAGACGGGGGAGGGCGGAGGATCGGGAGTGACCAACATCGGGTACGGGCAGGCCCTGATCTCGGCGACCTCGTCCAACACGGGGCTCAACTGGACCCTTTCGGTCATTGAGCTGCCGATCACCTCGTACGGCTACAGCTACGACGCCATCACCAACCCCGCCGTCACGGTCTCCGTCTCGGGCGAGGTCTACGTCTCGTTCACCTGGCTGAACCAGACGCAGTGCACCGGATGCAATCCGGCCTTCGACGACTACACATCCTATTGGTTGGGCGACAGCACGGATCAGGGCGCCACGTGGACCGTCTATCCCGCCCTACTGACGAACGTGTACGAGTTCGAGGTCTCCGAAGATTGGTACGGCCTCACGTCGGCCGTGACCGTGACCGCGGCCGGACCTGTCGGCGTCTTTGGCGAGGGTCTCGGCCAGCTCTTTTCCGAATATTACAACTACAATTACTCCGGGCCGATCCCCGCCATAACGTACATCTTCAACTACACCTACCAGACCAACTTGATTGCGATCTTCCCGACCCAGGCGCCCCCGTTCGCGGTCAACTTCACGGAGGTCGGCCTGCCCGCGAACACCACTTGGGGGTTCACTCTCTCCGGGAACGTGTTCAGTTCCAATGACACCACCATCCGAGTGACCAACATCCCCTCCGGTTCTAGCCTCACCTACCAGGCAGTGGACATCCCCGTCGCGTACTGGACCGAATATTTCGGGACCTCTTCGGTCGGAGATGAGGTCACGTTCTTCGGTCCGACGAACGTCACGGTCGTCTACGGGGAGGACTTCGGAATGGCGTTCTACGTCTCCCCAGTCGGCATCGGCAATTTCACCAGTAGTAGCACAAACCTGTTTGCCTACATCTACGTCGAAATCGATATCAACGTGGGCGGGACCTTCTACGATTGGGATTGGTACTCCGAAGACGTCAACGGGTACTGGTACAATGGGACCTACGCCTCGGAGGCCTTCCCGTGGTACTTCCCTAGTGGGGCGGCGGTCTCCCTCTCGTCGAACACGTATACCGACCTTCCGATCTCGTACGTCTACGGGAACGGGAACGGGTCGGCGACCGGGCCCCTCGCCGGCGCGGTCGCGAACGTCCATGGTCCGATCAATGAAACGTATTACGTGGGGGCGATCGGGAGCTACGACCTTTCCTTCACCCCCGTTGGACTGCCCTCCGGGAGTTCGTACTCGTTCAATTTCGATGGAACGTCGTACAGTGCGACGGCGCCCGCGTCCGTCAGCGTGCCGAGCATCGAAACGGGCGAGTACCCCCTCGTCGACGTGAGCGCCACGTCGACCACGCCCGGAGACGTCTACTACGCCCCCGGCACCTTGTCCGAGATCGATGTGCCCGTGGAGACGAACATCCTCCTCAACTTCTCGACCGAGGTCGACACCACGGGGACCCTCGGGGTCGCCTCCTTCGTCGCCACGGGTCTCGCCAACGGCGACTTCTGGCAGGTCGCGTTCAATGGGACCACGTATGGCTCCACGATCCCGTGGATCAACGTGACCACGCACCCGGGGACCTTCGGCGTCGGTTCGTTCCCGGTCACCGACTCCGCGAACGACACGACGGCCTACACCGCCAACGCCTTCGGACCGTCGCTCTCCGTGACCCCGGGCACTTCGTACCCCGTGAACTTCTCGCTTTCCTACCGGGTGGACGTGAGTTCGTCCGTGGGCGGGAGCGCCACCGGTGCGGGCTCGCACTGGCTCACCCCCGGATCGCTCGCGTCGTACTCCGCGACCCCCTCGCCGAGCTTCCGATTCCTCGGTTGGGCGGGTGGCGGCGCTGGCTCGTACACGGGGACGTCGACGTACGCGAACGTCACCGTCAACGGTCCGATCTCGGAGACCGCCACCTTCGCCGGCCTCGCCGCCGACCGGTACAACCTGACCTTGACCGAAGCGGGCCTCCCCGCGGGCACGTGGTGGACCGTCTCGCTCAACGGGACGGGATACTCGAGCGAAGCGACTACGTTCCAGGTCGGAAACCTCTACTCCTGCAGCGCCGGCGCGTCGGGGCAATACCCCGTCGCGGTCCCCTTCGTCTACCTCAACGGGACGGCCGGGGTTCGGTACGTCGCCACCGGGTATCCGTCGAGCACGTGCACGGACGGCGTGACCGCGGTGACGATCGTCTTCCACGCCGAATACCTCGTGACCACCTACACGGCGGGCGGAGGGACCGCCACGCTCAGCGTCGTGGGCGAGCCGACCTCTACGTCGGCGTGGGTCTCCGCGGGGACCCCCTTCTCGATCCAGGCCACCGCCGGCGCCGGGAACGTGTTCGCGGGCTGGCTCGGAACCGGCCCGGGCAACTACACGGGCGCGATGGCGACGCAAGATGTCGTCCCCACCGGGACCGTCACCGAGGTCGCCACATTCCAGACGGCTCCCGTCCCCTACGTTCCGGTCTACACCGTCTCCTTCCAACTGGGATCGACCCTTGCCGCGGGCACCTCCTGGTCGGTCGTCTTCAACGGCACGGTGTTCACGTCGACCTCGGGCTGGATCAATGTCTCCGGGCTCGCCCCCTCGACCTACTCGATCTCGGCGGGAACGATCTACTCACCGGATCGAACCGTCGAGTATGCGACACACTCCCTGCCGAGCAACATCGCTCTGACCGGCAACCACTCGTTCACGCTCGTCTATGCGACGTCGTACTGGGTGTCGATCGAGGGATCGTCGGGCGGCTCCCTCGCCCCCGGACAGTCCGGGTACTATGCGTCTGGTAGCTCGGTGAACCTGGTGGCGACTCCGGCGGCCGGCTACTCGTTCGTCGGATGGGTGGGCACCGGGTCCGCGGCGTACACCGGCGCTGCCGCGAACACCAACGTGACCGTTTCCGGAACCTTCGGCGAGAGCGCTTCGTTCGCACTCATCCCGCCCTCGGCGACGTCGACCTCCTTCCTGGCGTCGACGACCGGCGTGGCGACCCTCGCGATCGTCGGTCTCATCGTAGGACTGGCGGTCGGGGTCGTCGTGTTCCGAAGCCGGCGGCCGAAGACCGGTGCCCCCCAAGAGTGGAATAAGGGAGGTTCGGCATGAAGCCCGCGAACGCGGTGAGACGGTACGGTCTTCCGGCCGTCTCGGTCCTCGTGGGCCTCGTGATGGTGCTTTCATACCTGTCCGTCACCGGCATGGTGGCTCCTCCCACCGCCGCTTCGGAAGCGGCCCTCGCATCGTCGCACGTTCTCGGGGCGGGCTCCCCGGTTCCCGCCGCGCACCCGACGCCCTCCTCGGGCGCTCCCCCCTCCTCGGGCCGGGGGATTTTCTGGAACAACACCCTCATCGACGAGGCCCCGAACGCGAACAAATCGTGTGCCTACAATCTGCCGTTTTCGGTCCCCGGATCGTACTGCACGAACGACTCGGGTTCGCCCGCCATCGCCTCCAGTTCGGCCGGCGACATGATCACCGCCGCGACGTCGTTCTCCAACGTATCGTCGTGCCCCGGCGACGCCGGCCTGACCTACTCCGAGATCGCGGTTTCGGTCTCCACGAACGGGGGGTCCAGCTTCGGTGTCCCGCAGTATCTCTCCAACCCCGGTTGCGCGGACCCGTTCGAGTACACGAGCGCGATGTGGCCGGCCATCACGGCTCTCTCGAACGGCACGTTCGTACTGGCCTTCATCGAATACAACGCCAGCACAAACTCCACCTCGGTGTGCTCGTTCAGCTCGGCCGAGTACTACTTCCCGGCGTTGGCGCCCTGCTACGTCAGCTACGACCGGCTGGTCGTGACCGAAAGTTACAACAACGGGGCCACTTGGACCCCACCGACGGTCATCAACGCGACCAACAACTCGGCGTTCAACATCAGCGCCCCGCTCCCGGCGCAACCGGCGATCACCTCGTTCGGGAACACGGTCTACCTCGCGTGGACGAACTTCACCTATCCCGACTATGATGACTTCTTCTACGACGATGCCCCCTCCGTGGGCCTCAACCTGGTCGTCTCGACCGACGGAGGCGGCACTTGGGGATCCCCGATCCAGCTCCCCGTCGTCCCCGGATCCGGGAACTACGCCAACGGCGCGCCGTGGGTCGCCTACGCGCCCGCCCTCACGGTGAACACGAAGGGAGTGCTGTCCGTGGCCTACGACACCAATTGGACCCAGGACTTCAATCCGGTGTGCCAGCCCACCGGCTGCGGCTACATCTACTACGGACCCGAGGCCACCCTCGACATCGTAGTCGCGACCTCGAAGGACAACGGGACGACCTTCAAGCTCGCGACGGTCGCGAGCGGAGTGCCCGCCTACTGGAACGCGGAGGAAACTTGGATCGCGCAAGGACCCGGGTCCCTCATCTCTCCCGAACCGGCGATCGCCGTGAATCCGGCCAACAACCACCTGTTCGTCGCCTTCACCGGAGGGGCCATCGGTTCCTACTGCAACATGTACGGTTGCTATACGGATGAGGAGTCGTTCGAGAACCTCTGGGTGTCCAACTCCACGGACGGCGGGAAGACCTGGTCCTCCCCGGCCGCCATCGGAGATACGATCCTCGGGATCAACGGCAGCGCGACCGACCCCAACTACCTCTTCACGCCGTCCATCGGAGTCGGGTCGAACGGGAACGTCTTCGTCGACGCCGCGTACGTCAATGATTCCGTCTGCTCGGCGATCTATTACTGCGGCCTTTGGACGGACATCCTCTTCGAGTCGACCAACAACGGGTCCACCTTTTCGAACGTCTTCTTCCCCTACGGATCCAGCGCGGACGTCTCGCCCTACCCGTTCTGGGACGGCGTCGACACCTCGATGACGATCTACAACGGAAATCCGTTCGCCGCCTGGACCTGGTTCGCGTGCCCGGTGAACGCGTCGTTGGTCTACCTTTGCGAGGACCTGAGCGATTACGCCTACACCCAGGTGGTCGTCACCTCCCTCGCCATCGGACCCGGCGTCACGGTCTCCTTCAACGAGACGGGCCTTCCGACGGGATACAACTGGAGCATCTCCCTCTCCGGTAATGCGCGCAGCGGCCCCTCCAACACGACCCTCTCCGTTTCGGGGGTTCCGATCGGCCGGAACCAAACCTGGGCGATCGGTCCGGTGGCCACGTCGGCCTACGGGATCGAGTACACGGGAACCGCGACCACAGCGCCCCCGGGGAGCTTCTCCGCGAACGCGACCATCAACGTCACCTTCCTGGAATCCGCACTCGTGATCGTCAGCACGGTGCCCGGTGCAGTCTCCGGCTATCCGTTCTACTGCGGGGGGAGTTCCACGGTCACCTTCAGCCAGTATTGCGGGAATGAGAATGTCACCCCCGGAATCGGACCCCAATGGGTGCCCGTAGGGTCCCCGTTTTCCTACGGCGTCGACAACGGGGGTCTTCCGACCAATTACTGCTACGCGTGCTTCAATTACACGTTCCTGTCCTGGAGCGGCACCGGGCCGGGCAGCTGGAACTCGAGCCTACCGAACGGGACGACGGTCATCAGCGGACCGGGCAACGAGACGGCCAGCTTCTCCATCTCGAGTGTCTGCTATCAACTGCCCTACTACCCGTGCTTCACGCTGGTGTATTCGTACAACTTTACGGAGACCGGGCTACCCTCTGGAACGAATTGGACGGCGACGCTCGGCAACCAGACGAACTCGTCCACTGCCCCGTACCTCACTTTCTGGGGCGGGGCCGGGCCGGTGTCCTACACGATCGACACGATCCCGTACAACGCCACGTACTCGTGGGTGGGCACGCCGAACCTCCCCTCGCCGATCACCTCGACCCAGGGGGACATCACCATCCACTTCGCGGTCGTGCCCGACGATGCCGTTGCGTTCCCCGTGAACTTCACGGAGAGCGGGGCTCCGCCGAGCGCGACGGGCTGGGGGCTTCAGCTCGGAGCTACGACGCTCGGCCTCCCGCTGACGGGGGAATCCATCTCCCTCCAAGGCGGTGGCCTGGGCGTGACCCTCAACGCGGCGCCCGTCTACGGGAACGCCGGGATCGAAGGGACCGTCGCGAGCTTTGAGGTGACCCCGGACGTGGTCGGTGCGACCAGTTACTCGCTCTCCCCCGGGGGGACCCTCATCCTAGACGGTCCCGCGACCGTCACCGCGGTCTACGATTCGAACTATTGGCTCGAGATTCCGACGCCCGCGGGCGGTACCGTCAACCAATCCAGCCAGTGGGTCGCCAGCGGGGCCCCCGTCACGATGACGGCCACCCCGCTGTCGGGGTATTCGTTCGTCGGTTGGACCGGCACCGGAACCGGGTCGAAGACGGCCTCCACCGCCACGATCACCATCAACCCGCGGAGCCCCGTCACGGAAGTGGCCACCTTTGCCGCGGTCCCGACCTCGTACACGGTGACCGTGGACGCTTCCGGACTCCCGGCCGGGACGGATATCACGTTCCTACTCGGCGCCAACTCCTACACGGGGTCCGTACCGATCACGATCTCCGGAGTCGTTCCCGGGACGTACACGATCGCGACCCCCACGGTCGCGTCGAACGGCACTCCGGGCGAACAGTTCGAGGCGAGTGGGGTTACCTCCACGCTGCCCCTCGCGGCGCACCAGCTCACGGTCCAGGCGGACGGGTCCGTCAGTATCGTCTACCTCGCGCAGTACCTCCTGACCATCAACCCGACGGTGAACGGGACGGTATCCCCCGTCGCCGGCAGCTACTGGGAGACGGCCGGGACGGTCGTCACCATCACGGCGAGCCCCGCGACCGGCTACCTGCTGGTGGGCTGGGTTGGAACCGGCGCCGGGTCGTACAACGGCACCTCCCTCTCGACGACCATCACGCCTTCCGGACCGGTGTCAGAAGGGGTCTCGTTCGTGCTCTACGTCGCCCCGGTGTACATGCACACGCTCGTGCTCACCCCGTCGGGGTTGCCTTCCAACGTGGTGTGGAGCGCTTCGATCGGTGGGACCGCGGTCACGGGTACCGGCGCCCTCACGTTCACCCTGCTCAACGGCACGTACACGGTCCTGGTCGGGACCGTGAGTCCGATGGCCGGGGTCGAATACGTCCCGAGCGTGACGTCGTTCTCGGTCACGGTGACGGCGGACACGCCGTACCAAGGACCGGCGTTCACCACGATGTACCTGGTGACCATCTCGGGATCCACCGGAGGGACGGCGGGCCCGACCTCGCTGTGGACCACGTCGGGAAGCTCCATCACCCTTTCCGCGGTCGCGGGGTCGAGCGACACGTTCGTCAATTGGACCGGAACCGGCACCGGGTCGTACTCTGGGACCACCGCGGGCACCACGGTCACCGTGACCGGGCCGATCAGTGAGTTCGCGACCTTCGTGCCGACCTCGTCGCTCTCCAAGGCTTCGACGGGAAACGGAGGCTCCGACACGCTGGCGATCGGCCTCCTCGTGGCACTCCTGGTCGTCGGCCTCGTAGTCGGTCTCCTAATCGCACGGAGCCGTCCGCCCTCGAGCGGAGGCGGGGGGGAGCCCGCAGAGGCGACCGCCGACACCTCCTCGGTTCCCGTCTGGAGCGAGAACGCCGCGACGACGGATGCGCCCCCGCCTCCGGCGGGCGAGGATGAGTCTATCTACGGTGGGGGCTCCGGGTAGCGGGGCCCACGCTTCAGAAGGAACGCCATGGACGCTTACCTCTACGTCGTAGCGCTCGCCGTCTTCGGGATCCTCTACCTCGTCCTCGGGGTGTTCCTCGTCTTCGCGCTGCTGATATCGATGCTCGCCATCTTCCTCTACCTCGTGCTCCGCCACTCGCCCCTGCCGGAACACTACCCCTTTACGGCCAGCGATAGCATCATCACTGTGGTGTTCATCGGGGTGACGTGGGGAGTCTTTACCCTACTCGGGCCAAAGAATCCAGTTCCGTTCGTCGGATCGGGCCTCACGTACTCCGCGACGCCGACCTTCCTCATCGATGCCGTCCTGGTGATCTCGATCGTGGCGCTGTTCGTGTTCCTCGTCATCGGCGCTCTGATCATCCCGCGCATGGCCAAAGGCGGCCGATCGGGCGGCGGATCCGGCGGCTCGCAGGGTCAACAGTCGAGCGGGGCCGGTTAGTGGGTCCCGCCCCCCTCCGAAGCCGGGCCCTTCTCGCCCCCGTCCCAATCCGGACTCGATACTCGTTCTTTGCCAGTTTGGCCTCACGCTCTACTTATACCGTATATGGGTCTGCCTCGCGAAACCATGGCACGGGGGGGGCTGCGGTCTCGGACCCACGGCGGGTCCCGCACGAGGTGATGGTCGGTCAGCGAAAGCTCCTCCGATTGCGGGCCTGCGTGGGATGCGGGCACCTTCGGGGCAGCCACTATCTCTCGAGCGTCGGGGGCTCGCGCCAGCGCCATCCGACCTCTCGGCCGTGGAACTCGGACCCGATGACGTGCCACGTCGTCCAGTGTGCCTGCGTGGGCTTCTTCGACTCCCCGCCCGACCTTCCCTGCCCCGTTTGCTCGCGGGTCTATCTGACTCGCACGAGCCTCGAGGTCCACCTGTCCAAGGTCCATTCCGGCCTCGCTCCCCGCGAGCGCTCGAACCTGCTCGCTGCCACGCTGAACATGGTGGTGTGACCGATGCTGGCTCGATCCTCGGCATCCCCACCCCTCGGTTCACCGTTGATGGCCCGTCACGGGCGACTTCCGTGGGGGGTGCTCTTCTTGGTGGTGGCGATCGCCTTCATGATGAACCCGGTGCCCGGACTCGGTCCGAGCGCCCTCATGCCCTCCTCGGGGGTCGCCACGACTCCGGCAGCACTGCCCACCGCCCCCACCGTCGCTCCGGTCGCCGCCCACCCATCGTCTACCGGCTCCTCCTCGGCCTTCGCCGGCAGCGGACCGAACCTCCCGTCCGGGGGCCCGAACCTGAGCCAGATCTTCCGATACGCCTCCGCCGACCTTGCCGCCGGAGCTCCCCACGGGAGTTCCAGCGCTGCGTCCTCGGCGGGTACGAGTACCCCCTCCGCCGTTCCCAGTTCGACTCCACCCGCAGCGAGCCCGGACGTGTCCCTTCCGGTGGGTCTTTTCACCGGGTACGTCTACAACGTGAGCAGCGACCAGCCGCTTTCCGGTGTGGCGGTCCAGGTGTATCCCCTCGGAGGTGGGTCGTTCTGTCCCATCACCCTGTGCGCCCCGGTGAATTCCGGTTCGAACGGGGAGTACAACGTGACGTGCCCCGCCGGCCCGAGCTACGTCACCTACACCAAGTCGTTCTTCGCCGAGAACATCACCTACGCCACCTGCGTCTCCAATTCGACGGTGGCGCTCGGCGATGCTGCGGATATCGTGTACGTGGACCAGGACGGGATCGTGATCGGGACCGTCGAGGGAGATGTCAACGGAACGCCGGGGATCGGTGCCGTCCAGGTCGTCGGGGAGGCACGGGACTACTCGCTCGTCGCACTCCCCGGGGTCGTGACGGGGGGCGGTGGCGCCTTCCGGGTCCCCGTTCCGCCCGATGTCGCGGGACGCATCGACTTCACTCCCGCGGGCACGGGCTACCAGAACAACTTCACCTGGGTGACCGTCGGCCCCGGCCAAACCATCAACATCGGCACCGTGTTCCTGGAGCCCAACTCACTGGTCAAAGCGAGATTCTACGACTCGGTGTCGGGCGCGCCGATCGACACCGTCGAATCCCTCACGGTGTGTTCGTCGATGACGGCCACCTGCGGCCTTCAGGGAATGTCCCCCGTGGACGGTGGCAACACCGTCTATGCGGTCGGCCCCCCCGGATACGACTTCATCCTGGCCGAGGCGGCCGGCTACGTGGAGAACGAGTCCCCGATCGGTTATGTCCCCGGCACGTCGCCGGGTCACGCCTTCTGCGTACCGGTCAACTGCAAGGTCTTCCTCACGACCATCGGCGCGGTCCAGCTCACGGTCGACGTCTCGGGATCCCCGAGCCCTCGATACGACCTCGGCAATTACGTCACCCAGGTCTGCAACTTGGACGGCTACGAGCTCGCGGTCCCCAAGCTGAACCCCGTCACCTACACGTACAACACGAGCCTGACCGACTGCCTCGATACCTGCGGGAGTCCGGGCGCTCCCCTCGTCGCCGACGCGATCGGCATGCGGAACGACATCCAGGTCTTCCCCGACACGACCGCGATCTGCAACGGATTCTTCCCCGAGTGGCCGATCCCGGGCGACCTTCCGGTCTGGGGCAATGAGACCGCGGCCAACGTCACGCCCTACGAGATCACCGACGTCGGCTATCTCAATCTCACTCCCGGAAGTTACATCGAAGGCAACGTGTACGACGCGAACACCGACCTCGGTCCGCCCGGCGGCTTCTCGGTCGAGGTCACAAGCCAGATCAATACGGCCGTGGCCGTGTACACCTACCAGCATGGCCAATCCGAGGACATGTGCCCCGAGTCGGGACCTACCGTCTTCTGCGCTCCCGCCCCCCCCGGGCCGGACAAGTTGATCGTCTCCTCTCTGAACGAGCCGAGCAACGACACGTGGCTTTCCGTCCCATGGACCTGCTGCTCCTCGGAGGCGGGGCCCCTCCTGCTCGGAAGCGTCACCGACCCGTCGGTTCAGTCGCTCAACCTGACCCCGAACCCTTCGGTGACGGTCTCGGTCGTGATCCAGGGAGGCAATGAGCCGCTGCCTTTCGCCTCCGCGACCGCGTGCCCTGCCTCGCCTACCTCCGCGGCCCCCTGCGGCGAGGGGGTCGCGAATCGCACGGGCGGGTTCACCATCGGCAACGTCCCGATCGGGTGGGACGTGCTGCACGCCTCCGCCAGCGGATACGCTCCCAACTCGGAATGGTTCTACATCGGCGGCGTGAACATCAGCCTGCCGACGTTGCCCCTCACCCCGCTCGCGACGCTCGAAGGGTACGTCGTATCGTCGAACGGGTCTGCCATCATCGACGCCTCGATCGGGGTGTGCACGATCGCCTCCTCCGTGTCGAGTCGGAATTGCCACGGAACGCTCGGAAGCGGGATCACCACCTCGGCGGGATACTATCAGGGGCTCGTGGCCGGTGGCTGGTTGCCGGGCGCGACCTACGAGATCGAGGCCGGGGCGCCCGGATTCGAGACCGATTGGACCTGGGCGAACGCGACCTCCAACGAGACGACCGTCGTGCCGACCCTCGTCCTCCAACCGGTGGGTCACTCCGTGACCCCGCCGGTCCGTGGCGGGCCGCAGCCGTGGTCCGTCACCAATCCGGCCGGTACCTGGGTGAACGCCCGCCTGGTCGACAATTCGACCGGGTTCGGCATCTCCACCCAATCCATCACCGCGTGCGCCGTCCAGAGCGGGGTCACGGGGGCGTGTACGTCGGTCTCGGATCCCACGGACACGGGCGGCTTCATGAACACGAGTCTGCCGACGGGGGTCTACAACCTGACGGTCTCCCCGACGGGCTACCTGCCCATCACGGTCCTCCTGTCGGTCCCGGCCGGCGTGCCGGCCTACAATGCCGGCACGATCCTCATCGATCCCCTCAACTGGGTGTTCGGCGAGATCCAATCCAACTGGACCACGATCGAGGTCAACGACTCGAACCTGCACCATCCGGTCTACATCCAGGACGCTCCGCCGGCATCGGTGTTCGCGTGCGGTCTCTACTGCGGTGCCTCCACCCCCGTCGGGACTTCGGGGGCGTTCCAGACCCAGACCTCGGCCGGCCAAACGGACGTCCTCATCATCAACCCCTCCTATCAGGGGTCGTATACCAGCGCGCCCGGCGGGTTCAACCCCACGCGCCTCATCTTCGCGGATGAGGTCCCCCTCCTGAACCTCACCGTTCGTCCCACCCTCGTCATCTTCGCGGTCATCTCGGGAACCGTGTACAACGCGGCGAGTTGTCCGCCGCTCGGCAACGAGAGCTACTGCACGGACCCGGCCGCTTGGACGTCGGTTCAGGTTTCGACGAACGGCGTGAACAACGGGGTCGCATCGGCGGTGGCGACCCCCGGCGGTCACTACGTGACGTTCGTTCCCGGCGACAACGACCAGGGAGCGACCAAAGTGACGGCGTTCGACGCGGACTTCTATTTCACGCAACTCGAGATCCTGAACGCGCAGATCGGCGCGTATCCGGGCTGGAATCTGACGTACGTGGCGCCGGACCTCGAACTGACACAATTCGGGTACGCCGACGCCAACGTCGCCAACGCGATCACGGGGCTCCCCGTCGCGGGAGTCGGACTTTCGTCCCAGTTCAACGACCTGCTCAACGGCAATGCCGGCACGACCACGGGCGAGACGAACGGCGCGGGGTTCGTGAACATCACGGCGCCCTCCGGCCGCAATGTCGGGTTCTCGGTCGGCGGAGGGGACGATTACAACAACACGAGCTTCGTCGCGTCGGTCCCCATCGGGAGCGCGGTGGACCTGGACCTCAATTTCTCCCTCGCGGCAGGGCCCGTCACGATCCCGCCGTGGGGCTGGGTCGAATCCTCCTTCGTCAACTACAGTGGCCTCTACCTGAGCACCGTGGTGGACCCGGCGAACCAGTTGCCGCTCACCGGCGCGTCGGTCACGGTCTCGTCACCGGACCCGGACATCGCGACCGGAGGTTCGACCGAGACCACCAACGCACTCGGACAGTTCTTGTCGGATGCTCCCATCGGGCCGAAGGACAGCCTCGTCGTGAGTCTCCCGGCTTACGTCACGAACACTACGACCCCCCTCAACATCACCGCCGGCCTCTTCCTCACGATCCCGATCGTCAACATGGTCGGCTACGGGGTACTCGCGAGCCACGTCATCTCGGAGCCCTCCGGTCTCCCGGTGAGCGGCGCCACGGTCACGGTGTGCGAAGGGACGACGAACAATGGCGGGTTGGGCGCCGGGTGCTCGGCGACCGTCACGAACGCGACCGGCGCGTACTGGATCGATGTCGCCCCCGGCCACCTGACGATCGTCGTGAACGCGACCGGGTTCGTTTCGAACTACTCCGAAGTGGTCGCGGCGAAGTCCGACACCTGGACGTCCGTCCCGGACTTCGAGCTGACCGCGGACGGTCTCCTCTACGGAACGGTGAGGGGTCTGCCGACCGGCCTCCCGGTCGGCGGAGCGTCGGTCAGCGCCTGTTCTCCCCTCGGCGGGAACCCGACGGGACCCTGCTCGTTCACGGTCAATGCGCTCTCCAACGGGACCTTCTCCCTGCCGGTCGAGCCGGGGGAGTACATCCTGGCCACGTCGGGGGCCGGGTACAACTCGAGCTACCTGCCGATCTCCGTCCAACCCGGTGAGGTCGTCGACCTCGGGATCCTCCTGCTGGACGAGTACGGGATCGTGACCGGTACTGTCCTCGACAGCGTCTCGGGTGCTCCCGTTGCCAACGCCGTCGTCGGAGGGTGCCCGGCCGACGTCCTGCTGCCGTGCGACACCCCTACGCTGACCAACCTGACGGGGGTCTACAGCATCGCTTCGCCCCCCGGGCTCGTCAACCTCGTCGTCAGCGCCTCGGGGTTCCTGGACGGGTACGCCGGAGCCGAAGTGGGGAGTGGGCACACCACCTCGCTCGCGCCGATCACGATCTCCCCGCTCCTCGACGAGGCGACGCTCCGGGTGAGCGGGACGATCGTCGAGGCCAACGACTCCGTGACCCCGGTCGCCGGTGCCACGGTGTCCCTCTGGGTGGGTACCGCCCTCGCGGTCTCGACCGTGGCGAGCACGAGCGGGGAGTTCGCCCTGACCGTGCCCACGGGGACCTACACGCTCCAGGTAGAGGCCGCCGGGTTCGTGGAAGCCCAGCAGAACCTGGTCGTGGATGAGGATGTTTCGGGCGTCATCGTCGCGTTGACCGGATTCGGGTACGTCGTTTCCGGGACGTTCGAAGACGGACTGACCCACGCAACGCTCGCGGCGGTGGCGATCTGGTCGACCTCCTCGTTGTTGGGGGAATCGGGCCCCTCCGGAACCTACTCCCTGTCCTTGCCGAACGGGACCTACTCCCTCAGCGCCATTGCCGGGGGCGCCAACGCCTCCACCTACGCCCCCGTCACCTTCGAGGTCCAGGTCGGGGCCGCCGCCGTGCTCGACCGGAACGTCTACCTGTACCCCCCGGCCGCCGCCCTCTCCGGGATCGTCGAGGCCGCCTCCAACGGCACGCCCCTCTCGGGCGCCCATGTCGCGATCTCCGGGACCGCCTCGGACGGCGCGACCCTCTCGATGCCCACCGCGACCGACGCGAGCGGACGGTTCTCCGTGTCGGCCTTCGTCGGAACCTACACGGTGACCGTTTCCGCGTCCGGATACCACTCGGCGACCGTGACGGTCGTCGCCGGTGTCTCCACGCCGGCGATCACGGTAGAGCTGACCTCGCTCACCGGAACCCCGACTCCCAACTTCCTGGCGAGCTGGGGATACGCGGTCGCCGGCCTCGCCCTGATCGGGGTCGTGGTCGGGGTCGTCGTTCTGATCGCGCGGCGGAGCAGGGGTGCGACTCCGTGAGACGACCGCGGGCGCCGACCGAAACGATCCTGCTCGCCCTCTTCTTCGCCGCACTCGGCGCGAGCCTCCTCGCCGGCGCCCTGAGCCAAGCGAACGCCGTGACCTCCCATTCCTCGACCGTTTCGACCCCGGCGATCACCTCGGCACCCGCAGCGGCCCCGATCGCCGCGCCGACCCCGTCCTCGACCCCCACGCCCGCGGTCACGAGCTCGGTCGGAGATCTCGCCCTCGGCATCAACACCCTCCCTTCGGCCATCTGTGCCGGAGATACCCCCAATTGCCCCGCCGGAACTGGGGTCGCCCGGACCACGCTCACGGCCACACCCGCCTCCAACGGTGGCATCGAGTGGCCCGCCGTCCAGATCGCGTTCGTCCTCGAGACGACCCCATATGATGGGGCCGGGGATATGACCGCCGGGGAGGATGGAACGGATCCATGCGCGGGCACCCCGAACGCC
>Ga0074044_10002358_pt1 | contig 16550 bp, 16 predicted proteins | sample BogForMeECP23OM1_FD_94443 | JGI IMG/M metagenome (GOLD analysis project Ga0074044, IMG submission 94443) | Bog forest soil microbial communities from Calvert Island, British Columbia, Canada - Bog Forest MetaG ECP23OM1 | ecosystem: Environmental > Terrestrial > Soil > Wetlands ...
AGCCAGCAGGCGATGCTGAGAAGATAAATGGACAGCGCGATAATCATAGCAAGAAACAACCGCTCGCCGTGCCCATCAATGCAGGTAGGGCTTGGAGGCTCCCGGCAACGGCTGGCGATCGGAGAAGCCGGTCTCGATACTGTGCCACGCGATCAGGTTGGGCTCGCCATACTGCCAGCACAGGAAGACGACTTCCTCGCCGTTGTCGAAGGGAAAATCGACGAGGCCCTGATCGACGTCCTTCAGGAAACAGCCCATCGACTCGATCTGCGAGGCCGCCTCGGCCATCGCCTCTCCTGGCTCACGTAGCTCAGGATAGCGCTCGATGATGTCGGGAAGCGTGAGATTAACCAGCTCAGTGTCGTTAGTCGCGAGTTCGGTTATCCGGGCGCGGAGGGTCTTGAGAGCCTCCTGCATGTCGCGCATCAAAAATTCGAGACGCGGGATTAATTCGTTGGCTTCTTCGGGACTGAAGAGCTTTTCGAAGCTGTGATTCGACAACTTGTCCTCGCCGGTGGCGCCGGAGGGCAACCGTGATTAACTTTGACAATCGGAAGGTTACCTTGTCACTCGGGCACCCGTATATTACGGTAATTTTCGGTTAGGGTGGAAGCGTGGGCCGGCTGCAAGGCACTTCCGGTGAGGTTGAACTGTCCTATGGCGGATAAACCGAAAGCGGAAAAACGCTTCGACACTGACGAGGACCTGAGCAACGTCGAGATTCCGGAGGTCCTCCCGGTGCTGCCGCTGCGCGGCATCGTAATCTTTCCATATCAGATTCATCCGTTTCTGGTTTCGCGGCCATCCTCGCTGAAACTGATCGAGGACGTCGGCCAGGCGGAGAAAGTAATCGGACTCGCTGCTCAGAAGAATCCTGAAGAGGAGAATCCGGGACCCGATGGCCTTTACGAGCGCGGGACGGCGGTGCGGATTCTCAAGATGCTGCGCTATCCGGATCAGAGCGTGCGCGTGCTGGTCCAGGGCCTCGCGCGAGTCGAGTTGAGCAACTTCACGCAGCGCGATCCTTATTTCATCGCGCATGCGAGCAGGCTCACGGAACTGGTCACCTCCGACAAGGAGGTCGAGGCGCTGCACGCGCATCTGGTGAGCCAGTTTTCCAAGTTCGTCTCGCTGGTGCCGTACCTGCCCGATGAGCTGCAGGTCAAGGCGATGCAGGAGAACGATCCGGCGCGCCTGACCGACATGGTCGCCTCGTATCTGAAGATAGCGGTGGAAGAAGCGCAGGACCTGTTGGTGACGCTCGACGTGCGCGGGCGGCTGGAGAAACTGGTCGCTATTCTCGGCCGCGAGATCGAGATGCTCGAGTTGGGCCATAAGATTCAGTCGCAGGTCCAGACCGAGCTCAACAAGAACCAGCGCGAGTATTACCTGCGCCAACAACTCAAAGCGATTCAGAAAGAGCTTGGCGAAGGCGATTCGCGTTCTTCAGAGATCGAAGAAATCGAGAAGAAGATCGAGGAGGCGAAAATGCCTCCCGATGCGCGCAAGGCCGCCGACAAGGAACTCGACCGCCTCAAGATGATTCCGCCGGAGTCGGCGGAACACACCGTGGTGCGTACCTACCTGGATTGGCTGGTGAGCCTGCCGTGGGGCGTGTCGACCGAAGACAACCTGGATATCGCAAACGCGCGCAAGGTCCTGGATGAAGACCATTACGACCTGGACAAAATCAAGGAACGCATCCTGGAATTTCTCGCGGTCCGCAAGCTGAAGAAGGACAGCAAAGGGCCCATCCTGTGCTTCGTGGGGCCGCCGGGCACCGGCAAGACCTCGCTGGGCCGGTCGATCGCGCGTGCGCTCGGCCGCAAGTTCGTGCGGCTCTCGCTCGGCGGTATTCGCGACGAAGCGGAAATTCGGGGTCACCGCCGTACCTACATCGGATCGCTGCCCGGACGAATCATACAGGGATTGCGCAACGCGGGCTCCAACAACCCGCTGTTCATCCTCGACGAGGTTGACAAACTCGGAGCGGACTTCCGCGGCGACCCGGCCTCGGCGCTGCTCGAGGTACTTGACCCGGAGCAGAACAGCACGTTCGTTGACCATTACCTGGACATTCCCTTTGACCTGTCCAAGGTGTTGTTTCTCACGACGGCCAACATGCTCGATCCGGTTCCGCCGGCCCTGCGCGACCGTATGGAAGTGCTCGAACTGCCCGGCTACACCGAAGAGGAAAAGCTCCAGATCGCCGAACGCCACCTAATCCGCAAGCAGCTGACAGAGAACGGCCTCGGCGACAGCAAAATCAATTTCACGCGCGAAGCGGCCGCAGAGATAATTAGCAGCTACACGCGTGAGGCGGGGCTGCGCAATCTCGAGCGCGAAATTGCGCGAGTGTTTCGCAAGGTCGCGCGGTCGATGACCGAGGGCGAGGCGGTGCCGGAAGAAATCGGCGCCGCGGATGTTCAGAAATATCTGGGTCCGCCCAGGTTCTATTCGGAAGTGGCGGAACGCACGAACGAACCGGGCGTTGCAACCGGACTGGCCTGGACGCCGAACGGCGGCGATATCCTGTTTATCGAAAGCACCCGGATGGCAGGGACGAAACAACTTACTCTCACCGGCTCCCTGGGTGACGTGATGAAGGAATCGGCGCAGGCCGCGCTCTCGTACGTGCGCTCGCGTGCCGAAAGTCTTGGCATTGCGCCTGATTTCTTCGAGAAGGCGGACATCCACGTGCACATTCCCGCCGGCGGCATTCCCAAGGACGGACCGTCGGGCGGTGTAACGCTGGCTGCATCGCTCGCATCACTGCTGAGCGGACGTCCGGTTCGATCGGACATCGCGATGACGGGTGAGATCACGTTGCGCGGCAAGGTTCTGGCGGTCGGCGGAATAAAGGAAAAGGTCCTTGCGGCGCGCCGCGCGGGAATAACGACGATAATTCTGCCGAAACGCAACGAGCGCGATCTCGAAGACATTGCACCCGAGGTTCGCAAAGAACTTACGTTCTTGTTCGTGGACACGGTCGATGAGGTTCTCAACCTGGCGCTGCGCAACGGCACGGCCGAGCATCCGGGCGATCCCCGGCACACCGAACCGACCGTCCTGAACTAAGCAATTCGCGTTGTTTTGCCTGAAAACGCCGGCCTCTGGCCGGCGTTTTCATTTTGGACGGGCAGGCCGCAGGGTCGCGATTGGGAAAATCGGGCGCGCGATGTTACATCCTTGCGTACAATATCGATGGAGAAGAGCCATGCCAGAAATGGTGCTGCGCGAAGACAGGGACGGATTGGCGACGCTGACGCTAAATCGTCCCGACAAGCTGAATGCGTTGAACGTCGAGATGTTCGTGGAGCTGCGCGATCATATCGATCAGATCGCGCATGAAACCGATCGCGTCGGACTGGTAATCGTTCGCGGCGCAGGCAAATGTTTCTCGGCCGGGCACGACCTTGCCGATATTGCCAAGGGCGAGCGCCCACCCAAGCCCAACTTCCAATCCGAAACCATCGAGCACCTAGCGAATCTTCCGCAGCCTGTCATCTCCGCCGTTCACGGACATTGCTACACCGGCGCACTCGAACTCGCGCTGGCCGGCGATCTCATCGTCGCCGCGGAATCGGCCAAGTTTGCGGACACGCATGCGCGATGGGCGCTCACTCCCGTATGGGGCATGAGCCAGCGCCTGCCACGCCGCATCGGCGTGCATAAGGCGCGTGAGATGATGTTCACTTGCCGAACCTATTCGGGTGCGGAAGCACTCACGATGGGCCTCGCGAGCATCTGCGTTCCCGATGCCGCGTTCGACAAGGAGTTGCAGTCGCTCGCCGATACAATTCTCGCTAATTCCTGGTTCAGCCATCGCGCCAACAAGCGCCTGCTGATTGATACCGACGGGTTGCCGCTGGGCGCGGGACTCGCGCATGAAGTCTATCGAAGCCCCGGCGTGGGGCCCGACATGCGAGAGAGAATCACAGCGTTCACGAACAAAACCGCGCGCCGGGGCTGAGTTCCGCTGGCAAGCTGAGCGCGGTCACGAACCGGATGAAGATAGCGATAGTAGCCGCCGAGATCTCTCCCTGGGCGAAAGCCGGCGGACTCGCGGACGTGATCGGCGCGCTGCCGGCTGCGCTCAAGCGCGCGGGTGCCGACCCGGCTGTGATTCTTCCCGGCTATTCCTCAATTCTGACAAGCCTGGCCGCGAAGCAGATCGGCAGCCTGATGACCGCCTACCTGGGGGTGGAGTCCCATCAGTTTCGCGTGCTGCGAGTGGATGGTGCGCACGGCGTGCCGTTCTACCTGATCGATCATCCCGGGTTCTTTGCCCGAGATGGTGTGTACGGCGAAAGGGGCAGCGATTATCCCGACAACTTGCGTCGTTTCGTGTTCTTCGGGAAAGCCGCAGCGCTGGTAGCGGCGGAGATTGTCCAGCCAGATGTAGTTCATGCGCACGATTGGCATGCCGCCGTGGCGCCGATAGTGATTCGCGCCGCTGCCGATCTTCGAGCGCGGCTGTCGAACGCAATCGTCGCATACACCGTCCACAACCTGGCCTTTCAGGGCATTTATGATGCGAGCGATTTTCCGCTGCTCGGGATCGATTGGTCGAACTTCACGATCGACGGGCTTGAGTTTTACGGCCGCGTGAATCTGATGAAGGGCGCGATCATGATGGCCGACGGCGTCTCCACGGTCAGCCCGAGCTACGCGCGCGAAGTAATATCCGACCCGGCACTCGGCTTCGGACTGGAAGGCGTGCTGCGTCACAAGGGGGATCGGTTTGTCGGAATTCTGAACGGCGCCGACTACCGCGAGTGGGATCCTGCGGGCGACACATTGATCGCCTCGACCTACACCCCGCAGAGGCCGGCCGGAAAGCGGGTCTGCACCCGCGATCTGCGCGGCGCACTCAAGCTCCCCGAGCGCGACGACTGGCCGCTGATCGGAATGGTCACGCGGATGACCTCACAGAAAGGCTGCGATCTGCTGCGCGATGCGATCGACGATCTGATGGCGCTGGACGTGCAACTCGTGATGCTCGCCAGTGGCGACCCCGCGCTGGAGCAATTCTTCAACGCGGCGGCACAGCGTTATCACGATCGCCTGCGCGTGATTACGCAATTCGACAACCCGATGGCGCATCGAATCCAGGCGGGTTCCGATGCGTTCCTTATGCCGTCGCGCTTCGAACCGTGCGGGCTGACCCAGATGTATGCGCTCAAGTACGGCACCGCGCCGATCGTGCGCGCGACCGGGGGCCTTCGCGATACGGTCACAGAGTTCGATCCAAAGGCGGGCATCGGAAACGGGTTCGTGTTCGAGGCATATCGCCCCGACGCGCTGGTTGACGCCATCCGCAGAATGGCCAAGGTCTTTGCGAATCCGCCGGCCTGGCGGCGGCTGGTTCAGAATTGTTTCGCAGCCGATTTTTCGTGGGACCGTGCGGCGCGAAACTATCTCGATTGGTTTTCGCATCTGGGCGCGCCGCGCGGCGCGAAAGCAGCGTAGGCAATGCAGGTACCGGCCGGGTTCGATTTTCTCGTCTATGCGGATGGATCGTGCATTGGAAATCCGGGCCCGGGCGGATGGGGCGTCGTCATCGTGCGGCCCGCCGGCTCCGAGAGCGAGCACCACGGATCCAATCCCGCGACGACCAACAACCAGATGGAAATAACCGCGGCGATCGAAGGACTGAAACGAACGACGCCCGGGAGCAGGGTCATCCTGCGCAGCGACAGCCAGTACGTCATCAACACCATGACGCTCAACTGGAAGCGGCGAAAAAATCATGAGTTGTGGGCGGCTCTCGATGCGGAAGCGGCACGGCGCAAAGTCACCTTCCAATGGGTCAGAGGCCACGACACCGATGAGCTAAACCAGCGCGCGGATCGCCTGGCCAATCTCGGCTCGCGGCGAGCGAGCGGCTGATGCTGCGTGCGGTCCTGTTCGACCTCGACGGCGTGTTCGTGGAGAGCCGCGAGGTGTGGCTGGACGTGATGCAGGCGGTCGCGCGCAAATTCGGCTACCCGGAAATAACCGCAGAGCAAATTCAGCGCGCATGGGGGCAGAGCATCGCCGATGACAGGAAGCTCTTCTATCCGGGCCTGACCGTCAAGCAACTCGAACACGAATACAATCGGTTGTTTCCCCAGAGCACGTTGCATTTGATAATCGACGCGGACGGCCCCAAGGTGGTTAAGGCGCTCCGGGCCTGTGGCACGCGAATCGCCGTGGTAACGAACAGTCCCGCGGAAGTGGCGGGCGCGATGCTCGATTGCGCCGGAATCGTCCCCGACGCGCTGGTATGCGGTACCGACGTTGCCGCGTCGAAGCCCGCGCCCGATGGAATCCGCAAGGCGCTGGCGATGCTGGGGATACGCGCCGATGAAGCGATTTACGTGGGCGACACGAGCTATGATCGCGAGGCCGGCCGTCGTGCGGGCATTCGGTTCATCGGTTACCGAATCGACGGTGACGCACGAATCGAATCGTTGGGCGAAATACTGGATCTGCTTCCGTAGGCGCGCGAAAGACGCCGGCGGGACGCTCGCGCCACACAGTACTCTTGGAACGGATCGAAACTCTTTGCGGCCTGTTTCGTCTAAATTAGAGCGGGATCTGAGCCGCGCTCCCGGCAAGTCATGTCCGATATTGTCATCGAACTCGAAAATCTGACCAAGACGTACCATCTCGGTGACGTCGAGGTGCGCGCCTTGCGCGGCGTAAGCTTGACCATTCGCAAAGGCGAGTTCGTGGCGATCATGGGCGCGTCCGGCTCCGGCAAATCCACGCTGATGAACATCATCGGATGCCTGGATCTGCCGAACCGCGGCCGCTACCTGCTCGAAGGCGTGGACGTAGCGCTGCTTGCCGAACCGCAACTGGCGAGTATCCGGAGCCTGCGGATTGGGTTCGTGTTCCAGAGCTTCAATTTGTTGTCGCGCACGAGCGCGCTGGAAAACGTTGAATTGCCGCTGCTCTACTCGGGTGACGTATTGAACAGCGCGCAACGCGCTCGCGACACGCTGCGGCTGCTCGGACTGGAAGGGCGCGAGCACAGTTACTCCAACCAGCTCTCGGGCGGCCAGCAGCAACGCGTCGCCATATCCCGCGCGCTAATCAACAATCCCGCAATCCTGCTGGCCGATGAGCCCACGGGAAACCTCGACTCGCAGACGTCCGCCGAAATCATGACCACGCTTCAGGGGCTCAACCGCGATCGCGGACTGACGGTCATCCTGGTGACACATGATCCCGAAGTGGCCGCCTACAGCGATCGGGTTATCACTCTGCGGGACGGACTGGTTGTCTCTGACCATCGCGAGGCCTCGCGCCATCGTCCCGCCGCTTTGCCAGCGCTCGCAAATTCCGCCGACGAGCAAGCGCCACACCTTGCGTCCAGCGCTACGCAGACCGATTCGCGGTTCGGCTTGATGGCTCTACGGGCCGCTGGGCGCGCTCTGGCGCGCAACAAGCTCAGGTCGGCGTTGACGATGCTGGGCATCTTTATCGGCGTCGCAGCGCTGATTGCGATGGTCGCGGTAGGGCAGGGCGCGAATCGCGCCGTTGAGGAGCAGATTCAAAGCCTCGGGACCAACTTGCTGATCGTCCTGCCCGGCGCAGTTACGTCAAACGGAGTACGCGTCGGCCTGGGCAGCCGTTCCACGCTCACCGTCGGCGACGCGGATGCGATTACCAAGGATGATCCCGCCGCGCTGGTGGTCAGCTATTTGAACCGCCAGACAGCGCAAGTGGAGAACAGCAATCAGAACTGGAGCACCAACGTCCAGGGCGTCACGCCGAACTATCTTCAGATTCGTAACTGGCCCGTCGTACTGGGACGCGGATTCAATGACGAGGACGAAAAATCCGCCGCGCTGGTGGGCCTGCTGGGAAACACCGTCCTGCTCAATCTATTCGGTGTTTTTCAGAATCCGGTCGGCGCGACTATCCGGGTCAAGAACGTCGACGTCCGCGTGATAGGTGTGTTGAGCCCGAAGGGACAGTCGGGCTGGGGGCAGGACCAGGACGATGTCGTCTTGATTCCGTTTAGTACGGCAGAGCGCAAGGTGCTGGGCGTTGCGGCGCCTATCCTTACCATTCCGGCGGCGTCAGCGGCCGCGACCGTCGAGCATCCATATGCCGCCGACCCGAATACGGCGGCGATCTATAACTCCAACACCAGCGTAATCAGCCCCTTCGGCAGTCCCCTCAAGCTCACCGGCGTCGTACAGGTAATCTTCGTCCAGGTGCGAAGCCCGGAACTGGTTGCGGCCGCGATCGATCAGATCACCGCGACGCTGCACTTGCGGCATCACATCCGTCCCGGAAAAGACAACGACTTCGACATCCGCAACCTCAGCGAGATTGCGCAGGCGGCCGAGACCAGCAGCCGCGTGATGGCGCTCTTGCTGGCGGCGGTCGCATCGATTTCGCTGCTCGTCGGTGGAATCGGAATAATGAATATCCTGCTCGTGTCGGTGACGGAGCGCACCCGCGAAATCGGCGTTCGGATGGCGATCGGCGCAAAGCGAACGCACATCCTGCTGCAATTCCTGGTCGAGGCGGTGCTGCTCAGCACGATCGGCGGCGTGGCGGGCATTCTGGGCGGCATCGCCGCTTCCCAGAGCATCTCGGCCCTTGCGGGATGGCCAACGCTGCTCTCGGTCAACGCTATCGTGGGCGGATTCGTGTTTTCGGCCGCGGTCGGGATTTTCTTCGGCTACTATCCGGCGCGAAAGGCCTCCCTGCTGAATCCGATCGATGCCCTGCGCTACGAGTGAGATTTCGTTTCTACCAGATGCTGGGGATGAGCGCGTCGCTGATGCGACAATATTCCTCGAATTCTTCTCCGAAGCGCGCCAGCAAAATCTTCTCGTCCGCGGTGATCTGACGTCGCGCGACGATCCCGCCGATGACCATCGTCAGTATGGCGACGACCGGCGCACCGTACTCGAGCGGCCAGGCGAACAACACCAGCAGCACGCCCGCATAGACCGGATGGCGGATGTATCTGTAGAACCCGGTCTTGACCAGGACCATTCGCTCGCGGCCAGTGCGATCCGACGAAAGGAAATGAAGCTGTATGCGGGAGCCCAGCGCCAACCACAGTCCGGCCAGTTCGAGCAATAGCCCAAGGGCACCGAGCCATGCCGGCGCCTCGCCGCCCAGAAAATAGGTCCGCTCGAACGGCGCGGCGGCAAACACGACCAGGATCGGCAATTCGTTCAAAACGCGTTCACTGAATCCGCTGAGCGGAGGCGTCTGGCGGTTAGGATCCTCGCCGACCAGGAGGTTCGCGAACCGAAAGCCGATGTAGGCGAGCAGGAACGCGGCGACGTAGCGATGTTCGCGGAAGTAGTCGGTGATCCCGAGGCCCATCGCAACGGCGCCGATGACCGCGGTGACAAAGATGATCTGCTCAACGATCCGGACGACCAAGTCGCGATTCACGAAATTGGTGCGCGCCGGTGACGAAGATTCCGGGGGCGCCCAAAACGACGAATCCAGAGCGCCGGTCGCGCGCGGCGATGGAGCATCCGCGGAATTGGGCAATCGCTTGTCGGCATCCATGTGGTCAGACCTTCGCAAATCGCTGGGAGAGATCAAAGAGACAGAATGATCGGCGCATTTGGCTCGCGGCGCAGTGCAGTCCGCATACTGCGGTGATTCGCAAAAATAGAAAAGTAAGCGAATTCAGTATCTGAGGTAATTTGCGTATCGCAAACCGCGAAAATCGAGAAACACCACTGAATGATTGACTTTTCTCGAAATCGTAGAGTCTTTTGCACAGGTTGCGAATTGCTGGTGTGTAGCAGAATCCACATGTTTTCGATGGCACAGGCATTGCTTCAGTCCCCCTCAAGTTACTGAATGGGAGGATACGAAGATGAATGCGACGACCAATGAGGCAAGGTTTGAAGGGTTCGCGGCGGTTGAGAGGCAGACGGCGTCGACTGATGCGATTCGGCTGGCGCAGTACGCGTGGCTGGATGAACTGCCTGGCGTGGTGTTCGGACTGATCACGATCGCTTACATCGTGACCTCTCTGCTCGCCCTCGCGTAACAACCTGAACGATAACAAGCGGAGGAACCTCAAATGAACGCGACGACCAACCGAGCCAGGATAGCGGGCGTTACCCCTGCGGCTGAGCCGGCGGCGCCGACCGACTACATACGCTTCGCGCAGAATAGTTTTCTGACCGAGCTACCCGGCGTCGCTTTTGGAATTATCACGCTGGTGTACATCGTGAGCTCGCTTCTCGCTCTCGCCTGACCAAACGACTCGCGCCACGCGCGCGCCGCTGGGTCCGGGCGAAGCCCCGGCCAAAAGTGCGGCGCGCGCCGGTACGATACGAACCATCGCATCAACCGTAGCGCGCCGCACAATAGTTAGCGATACCAGGACCGTAGCGGCAGTCAGCACGATCGTAACCCAGACCATCGCGCGAATTCGCGCCAGCATCGAATCGATCTGATCGACCGTAAAAGCCTCGCCGTCACCGTGGGCGGCAATCTCTTCCTGCCTGCCGATCCGGAAAGCCAGTCCCAGGCAGATGTAGGTCTGAATGAAGATGATCAGAAAGGCGAGGCCGAGCTTGAGCGCCAGCGGTTCTCCGATGCGCGCGAAGTAGTCGAATTTCATTTCGGCTTTCAAATCGGTAAGGCGCATCGCGCCGGTAATTACCACGACAAGCAAGGCCGCCAGTGAAAACGGATTGTAAAATCTGAAACCCGCGATCAAGCTGGCGCGGCGCTGCGCCTCGTCCGGCGCGCGCTGGGCGACCGGAATCAGCATATAGATGACCGCGAACTGGGCGCCGAAGTAGGCCGCCCACGCCAGGATATGAATCCAGATCAGGATCTCGGTACCGGACATCGGTAGGGGACTTTCTCAGATCGCGGGCGGATAGGCGATCGTCAGCGCTCTTCGCCGGGGTCGAAATCGAGGGCGTTCGAACGCGCCACCTTCGAGTACCATCGTCCGCTTTCCTTGATGATTCGCTGCTGGGTCTTGAAGTCGCACCACACGATGCCGAATCGCTGGGCGTGGAGACCCTCGGCCCATTCGAAATTGTCGGTCAGCGTCCAGGTGAAATAGCCGCGAACGTCGGCGCCCCTGCGAATGGCGCGATTCAATTCCGCCAGATACCGCCGCATGAAATTGATGCGCCGTTGGTCGTTGACCTTGCCATCGAGCCCAGGCCCATCGCCGTACGAGCAGCCGTTCTCGGTGACGTAGATGGGCAGGTTTGGATAGTCCTGCGCGACGCGGAGCACCATTTCCGACAGCGCCCGCGGGTACACTTCCCATTGGAAATCGGTGACTTCTTCGGAGCCTCCGCGGACCTGCTTTGCCGCCATATGATGCTCGGCCGGATCGTGCGCGACGACCGCGCGCGAATAAAGGTTGATTCCAATGAAGTCGAGCGGCGCTTTGATCGCTTCCATGTCGCCCGGTTTGATTTCGACGCGATCCTCTATTGTGCCGTGCAGGTATGCCTCAGGATAGCGCCCGTTCATCACGGTCTCGAGAAACCACAGGTTCGAGAACTTATGCCATCTCTCCGCTGCCGTGCGATCCTCATCGGAGTCCGAGGCCGCGTAGACCGACGCCATGCTGAACGCGGTCCCGACCATCGCCGGCTTGTGATGCGCTTCGCGCAGTGCGCGGACCGTGAGCCCTTGCGCGAGATTCACCGTATGCGTTGCCCGGATCGCGTCATGCGACTCGCGCCGCCCGGGAGCGTGAACTCCGACCAGGTAGCCCAGGACCGTGAAGATCCAGGGCTCGTTGAAAACCATCCAATGCTTGACCCTATCGCCGAGCTGATCGACGACGGCGGCGGCATAGTCGCGAAAATACTCGGCCAGATCGCGATTCGGCCATCCGCCCAGGTCCTCCAGCACCTGCGGCAAATCCCAGTGATAAAGCGTGACCCACGGCTCGATATTGTGAGCGAGCAGCTCGTCGGTGACCCGCTTGTAGAAATCGATGCCCTTGGGATTAAGCTTCCCTCTGCCGCCGGGGATGATGCGGGGCCAGGAAAGCGAAATTCGCGCGGCGTTGAGACCGAGTTCCGACTGAACGGCGATGTCCTGTTTGTAGCGATGGTAGAAATCGCACGCGACGTCGCCGGTGTCGCGATTTTTGATTTTGCCGGGAGTGTGCGAGAAGCGGTCCCAGACCGACTCGCCTTTGCCGTCTTCGTTCCACGCACCTTCGATTTGATAGGAGGCGCTGGCCGTGCCCCAAAGAAAACCCTTCGGGAAACTCATCTCCGCCATAGGGGCGTTGTTAGCATAGCCGCGGCGCGTCTGGCGACACGTCTACATGATATCGAATTCGAGCCAGAGTACTTTGAGGCCGCGCAGAATAAAGCTCGGCGTATGGGCAAAGTCGTTGCGGCATGGCATGAAGCGGATATTTTTCATGCGAGCCAGCAGCGTTTCGAACGCTACTCGGCCCTCAAGCCGGGCGAGCGCGGCGCCAATGCAGAAATGCACGCCCTGCCCGAAAGCCAGATGTGATCGGGCGTTATCGCGGCGAACATCCATTCGATCGGCATTCGGAAAATGCGCTGCGTCGCGATTGCCGGAACCGTAGATGACGATCAGGCGGGAGCCGGCGGGAATCCTGACGCCTCCGACCTCGGTGTCGACTTTGGCAAGGCGGAACAATGCGCTCACCGGAGACTCCAGGCGCAGCGCTTCCTCGACAAAGTTCGCGATCAGCGATCGATCCTCGGCCAGTGCCGCCATCTGGCTGGGATTGCGCAGCAGGATCATCATCGCGCTGGCGATCAGACTGGTCGTCGTCTCATTTCCCGCGACCAGAAGCTGCTGCAGGATGCTGAGCATCTCGGCGGTGTTCAGCGGATCGACGCCGGCGAGGCGGGCATTGACGAGGTCGGTTAGCAGATCGTCGCGTGGTGCGCCGCGCCGTTCCTCGAGGCGCGCGGCAAAGTAATGCTGAAACTCAACGACGCTGTGAGCGCATTCGATCTGCCGCTCGTGAGAGATCATCCCGCCCAATGGGGCGACGGAATCATCCGACCATTTCTTGAACTTGGCCATGTCGTCGCGCGCTACGCCCAGCGAATCGGCGATGACGGTGAGAGGAAGTCCGACGGCAAATTGGGACACCAGTTCCACGCGGCCATCGGCGATGAACCGATTGACTAGATCGTTGGCGATCGTTCGCACCTTCGGTTCCATTCCGGCCACACGCCGAGCCGAAAATGCCTTGTTCACCAGCGCGCGAAAGCGGGTGTGCGAAGGCGGATCGTTGGTCAGCAGCGTGTTGGCCGGCGGATAGCCCTGCTTCATGATCTCCGCGACCTCAGGCCCCAACGCCACCTGCATTCCCGGCGGCTCGTTCGAGGAAAAGACCTCCTCGTTGTGGAGGACCTCGAAAATGTCTTCATAGCGGCTGATGACGAAATAGCCGGCGCCGGGAATCTGATACGCGGGCTGCTCTTCGCGTAATGCGTGCCAGAAGGCCCGGGGATCTTCGATGGTCTCGGGCGCGAATGGATTGAACTCCGAAAGTGATGCCACTGCGCACCTCCGTCTCAGAGATTGCTGCGGCCCTGCGCTCCGTCGACGGGAACGCACGCGCCGGTTATCCAGCTCGCGCGCGGCGACGCGAGCATCAGCACGGCATATGCGACTTCTTCGGGCCGGCCCAGGCGCCCGCACGGAAATTCGTGGGCGATGAAGTCTTTTTCGAAGGACGGATTCTGCCTGAAGATCGTCTCCCAGACCCCGCCGGGATAAATGATCGAGCCCGGTGCCACGGCGTTGACGCGAATCTTATGCTGACCAAGCTCGCGCGCCAGCATCTTGGTGAACGAGATGAGCGCCGCTTTGGATGCGTTGTAGCTGACGGGGCCACCCGACTCGCGCCCGTAGATGGAACTGATGTTGACTATCGAGCCCGCGCCGCGCTTGCGCATCTCGGCCGCGCAGAAGCGGGCGAGCGCAACCGCGGAAAAGAAGTTCTGATCGAAGGCGGCCTGCCACGCCTGGTCGTCCAGGTCTGCCGCCGGCCGCGGATCGGCGCCACCCGCGTTGTTGACGAGCACATCGACTGCGCCAAAGCGTTCGACCGTCGCCGCAACCCAGCGTGAGGTGGCCGACGTATCGGTAACATCGACAGCTTGCGCGAACACTTCAACACCCGCCGCGCGCAACCCCTTTTCCGCTTCAGCGAGGGCCTCGGCGCCGCGGGCGCACATACTGATTCGCGCGCCTTCGGCGGCGAATGCCTGCACCATCGCGCGCCCGAGGCCTTTGCTGGCGCCGGTGATCATTACGACTTTCCCGTTGAGTCCGAGGTCCATGTTCGGTTCTCCAAACGTTTTCCGTGATTCGTTTCTCCCTCATCCGACGCGCAACGCGGCACCCCCTTCTCCCGACGAAGGGAGAAGGACCGGGTTTCTTTAGCGCTTACAGACGGGCGATCCATTTCTCGAGCAAGTGATGAAAGTGCCGGATCTTGGTCTCCTGGTAGTTCGCCAGTGTGACGGTCTTTTTCTTCGCTGTTTTCAGGCCGAGTTGCACCTTGGGCAGATTGAAGGTGTCCTGGTTGAACACGCGCGCCAAAAAGCCCAACTCGGGTGCCTCGGTCCAATCGTCGTCCGGGCCGAGCCGATGGATCTGCGCGGGCGCGGGTTTTTCGCCAGGCGGGTAGGGTGCGAGATACATGCACTCCATGATTGACTGATCGACGTCGGTGCCGTTTGGCCGGAAGCGATAGACGATTCGGTTGTAAGCGCCCCACGGATGAAAGTTTGGAAACACGGTGTAATAGAAGCTGTCGACCAGCTCCGCATCGGACAACTCCTCGACCGATGCGCCGAGCGCCGGCCGCAGCATCTCGCGCGCGCCTGCCGCGGACGCGATGCGCGCTGTGAGCGAACCGCCGACCTCTGCCAGGGGAGGCTCGTCGAGACGCCGATCGGTCATCGAATCGAACATCTCCTGTTCGGTCGGGTTCCACGAAAGATGCGGGCTTGGGGTGCCGTTGGCGGTGATGGCGCGCGAGAAGTTTCCCCAGGCGTCATATTGTGAATTGGCATCGCCGATTCCCGCCAGAAGCTGCGGATGCGTCGCCACGACGTGGAACGCCTCCATGAATGCCTCTTGGGCGACCTTCCAGTTACAGCGGAGGATCTTCGCGACGTGCGCCTGCTTGTAGCGCCGCTCTAGCGGCCAGGGTTGGAACTGCTCGGTCAGCTCGGTTCCCATGAAATCCTCGAGCGAGCCGGCGGCAGGATCGGGATTGATAAAAACGAACCCGCCCCAGGTCCCGACCTTCGCCTCGGGCAGGCACCATTCGGCGGGCTTGATGTGTGGAAAGTCCCACAGGCAGGGGACGTGTTTCAGAGTGCCGTCGATATTCCATGCGAAGCCGTGGAACGGGCAGCGAAATTCGGTCGCGCGGGTACCGCCGGCCTCGCGCAGAAGGCGGCCCCGATGCAGGCACGCATTGTAGTAGGCCTTGAATTTGGCGGGCTCGGCCCGCACCAGCAGGAAGGACATGCCCGCGATCTCGTAGACGAGGTTGTCGCCAACGTTTGGAATGTCCTCCTCGCGGCACGCCATCTGCCATACGCGCTTCCAGAGTCGCTCCACTTCGAGATTGAAGAATTCGCGCGAGGTGTAGCGCTCAACCGCGATTTCAGAAGGAGCCAGCTCGATCGGATTTTCGCGTCGCAGCATCGCGGGTACACGGCGCGTGTCACCATCGAGCAGGCGCTGATAAGTCAGCCAATTCGCAGGTCGTTGCGGCGCAGTTTCAGTGATGGGCATTGGTGCCTCCGTCGTATTCCGCTCGTCACGCAGTCTTGCCGAGCGGGACGCTGCGCGCACGAAAGTGCGAAGCCATCTCGCGGCCGCCGATCCACACGCACATGTGCGGGTCAGCAAAGTAGATGTCGCCTGAAACGTAGGTTCCGTCGGCGCGAAACACTCCCGCCTTGCCGTCCTTTTCCACGCGGACGGTTCCGTCCGCTTGCCGATCGTAGAGCGCGCCACTCAAAGGATGCCGTATTGAGCGCATCGTCATTCCACCTCGCGCGTCGCGTTGCGCGGTTTCATCGGCGGACTATGCGGACGCCGCGCTTGCCGTGTACGACCGCGCGCCGAACCATCGCGCGCGCGAACTCCAGGAAGCGCTCGCGCTCGGCGGGGTCGGCGACCTTGGTTCGATAGAACGTTGCGTATCCGACCATCATTCCGAGCAGCGCCAGTGCGTGTCCGTCGGGATTTTTGGCGCCCGCCTCGCGCAGCGCCTCGCCCAGCAGCTCGCGGTAGCGGAAGTGGAGCTGCGTGTAGAACTTGTCCACAGTTCCCTTGCGTACGCTGGCGGCCCAATACTCGATGACCGCGAGGGTGGCCTGCCAGTTCTCAGTCGTAAGCATCACGTAAGTTTTCAACAGCGCCTCGGTCCGCCTGAGAGCGTCCTTCTCTCTGGCCTGCACCTGAATCAGCCGTTCGACGGTCCCGTCGAAGATGCGCTTTACGACCGCGAGCATCAGATCGTCCTTGTCCTTGAAGTAGTAGTGCAGGATCGAAAGCGG
>Ga0074044_10002359_pt1 | contig 16547 bp, 18 predicted proteins | sample BogForMeECP23OM1_FD_94443 | JGI IMG/M metagenome (GOLD analysis project Ga0074044, IMG submission 94443) | Bog forest soil microbial communities from Calvert Island, British Columbia, Canada - Bog Forest MetaG ECP23OM1 | ecosystem: Environmental > Terrestrial > Soil > Wetlands ...
CCATCGCGACCGACGATCCCATACACTTTGGCCCCCACCTTGCGAGCGAACCGGATTGCCTCGACCAGATTGGCGCTGACCCGGTTTTCGAGGTTGCCTCCGCCTACGGAGAAGACGAGGACGCCGTGTTCCGTATTCAACCCGCCGGCGGCGAGCTGGCGTAGCAAGAGTTCCAGCCATCATCGTTGATTCGCGCCGTTAGCTCGGAAACGTTGTCGGTAGGCGCATAGCTCTCGATCCCCACGATTTTTCGAAAGTCGTTGACCGCGTGCGAGGCGTTTCCTGCGCTGCCTCCCACGCCGAGAACCAAGAGCCGACCGCTGTTGTGGCGCGGAGCGATCAATTCCTGGACGATCCTGCCGATCTCAGAGCGCGAGAGCGCCGCGCGGCTCCCAGCATGTGAATGTTGCTCAGCACGTTGTCGTGCATGATCACCGCCTTTTGACGGAACTCATTTCCTCGCTCCGCTTCCTGAACGTTCGCCGACAACAAGACTGCCCTGAACGTCCCCGGGACTTCCCGTCTTCCTCGGTCCCGCGAGGTCCGCTCTACCATCGTGATTTTCACCAACTTCGTGTTCACGCGCGCGGCGCCAGTCGTCGATGCTCTCGATGTTGAACCGCCAGTCGCTGCCCAGCCGGAATGCGGGAATCTCTTTATCCTTTAGCAGGCGGTAAATCGTGGTCACGTGCACCCCCAGATATTGGGCTATCTCCTTCGCGTTCATCACATTCTTAGACATTGCACTTGGCTCGATCGGTCAAAGCCCCCCCTTTCTCAAGATTCGTGTTGCCCTTCGCCGGGAATTGTCCACCAGAGACGGATCGCTTCAACAAAATGGTCCTTCGTCTGAGGGCTCGATTGCTCCGTAATAAAACAATCGATACTCATTTCAAATGTAGGTGCAATTTTAAAATGGCTAGGACCAATTGTGCTGATTAAAGCACGCGTCCGCCATCCAGTGACTAAGCAGCACTGTCTCTCCAAAAGAAGTCTTGAGATGTTGATAATACTCAAAACTTGCCAAAGCCTGCGGAATTAAACATCATCAAAGCTTCAGAGATGAGTCAAGTAGTGTGTGATTTGACGAAGAAGAGTCAATCGGCATGAAAGCTGCTACTTGTTGTACAAATATTTAGCAGAAAGAGGATGAAAACAATTTAAACCAATTGAATATGAGCGAAAATGAGGGTTAACAGGCTAGAACGATGATCGAACGCCTAGGCAAGAACCTGACCGAGGGAGCATTCTCAGGGTCAGAAATTTTCCATCGCGTTCCGGGCTCCATGAGATAAGGTGATGTCAGTCACCCAAGCATCGTTCAGCTGGGCGCGATGCAGCGCCTCGCCAGCAGGCACTGGACCATCGTCCATCTCTGGAGTCGGTGGTGCGTCGATATTAGTGCGAGTGGCTCGCGCTTGATTTGCCAAGCATAGTTGCCCTGCCTCGGAAATCTTTCGCTGGAGGCGGACTACCTCAACAAACGGTCCTTCGTGTGAGGGCTCAATGCGGGAGATAAACACATCGATGCGGATTACAAGTACAAGCGCGGTTTTTTGAAATGGCCTAGACTAGTAGAGCAGATTAAAGCATGCGTCCGCCATCCAGTAACCAAGGTGTCACCGTCGGGTGTCAACTTTCGACAGACCAGTGCTCCACGTGCAGGCGAACGCGGGTACCGTCTCTTTAATAACCGAAAGCAGGCGGAGCGTCTCAGCAAAGTTCTTAAAAAGTTCTTAAACTCCGCACTCATTGGACGACGACCGTAGGAATAGATTCACCACCAAGGCACAAACACACCAGGTAAGTAAGACACAGGTCATGCGAGGTAACGTCGTCTAGAGAGATGTTCAAGACGCGTGTCGTGCGGCAGACTACGGTCAGCTCCATGTTTGGATCGGCGAGCAGCCGGAGACGGCCCATCTGTTCGTGTTGACGCTGGGCCACTCGCGGCGCTTGTTCACCCGCGGGTATCGCCGCGCCGAGCATCGAATCGACCCGGATGGGTTGTGCCACTGGTTCTCATCGAGACGGAAGAGATGCGCGCAAGGTACGGCGGATCGACCTTGCCAACGATGTCCTCGCGACGACGCTATTTCGGGGTGGATCTTGGGTCGAGAAGGCTTGCGCGTTTCAAACCTATGTGACACATTCAAGCTAAATGTGTCACCAGCTTCGGAGCGTCAGTTGAAGACCCTAAATATCCGGCAAATTAGGTCTGCGCTCTCGCACCTTGACGAACTCGTGGCCGAGGAGGGCGAGGTCGTGGTGACCCGGAGAGGACGGCCGTTGGCCAGGATACTGCCAGCGCGTCCTCGCCGCCGAATCCCGTCACGCTCCGAGTTGCGGGCTTCGATGACGAGATTGAAGGTCCCCAGCGAAGCACTGATCCGCCAGGATCGAGACCTGCGCTGAGCAGCGCCATTTATATCGACACCAGCGCCTTGGCCAAGCGATATCTGCGCGAAGCCGGATCCGACCAATTCGACCGCTTCCTTGCGCGCTTGGAGTCGGTATCGATCAGCCGTCTCACTATGGTCGAGTTCCGTTGCCTTCTCGCTCGCCGCCGACGCAACCGCGACATCGACGCCGGCGCGGAACGCCGCGCGGCAGCCGCGTTCGAAGACGATATCGCGCAAGGATTTCTCGACATGCATCCCCTGGAAGATCGGCACGCCCTCGGTGCTCGCGATCTTCTGCTGCGCTTGGCGACCGTCCCCCTCAGAACGCTCGACGCTCTTCATCTGGCGATCGCGACCACCATCGGTGCTCCTGCGGTTGCCACCGCGGACGAGACATTTGCAGCGGCCGCGGACGCGCTCAGGCTGCGCGTCGAATGGTTCGGCGGAGCCCAAGGAAGTAGACGACGATAAACGCTAGCGCTCCGACAATCCACTCTCGCGACCACGGAAAGTTTCTCGATGTCGCGCTTCCGCGACGCGAAGCCGCAGCTCGGATTCTCTGAAAGCAGATTTCCAAAAGCGGCGGTCTTCATCTTCGTATAGGAATAAGCGGTAAGCACAGAGGACTCAAAATCCCTCGGGCAGAAAGGACGGAGAGGATGACGGCCGCGTCTCTGGAGCAGGCGCGGGTTTCGGCTGTGCACTGTCAGGCTGTATGATCTTCAAGCGCCAGCTCCACCAAGGCATCTGCTTGGCGATAATCTGGACGGCTGAAGCGTACGCTGGCGGCGGATTGTTCGTGAGGCGCGCCATTTGTTCGATGAGAGGCCTGGCTACGAGGGCTTGAGCGCCAGGATGGCGGAGATAGTGATTAATTCCTGAAACCAACCGATCTATAGCACGAGAGACATCTGCGGAACTCGCGCTAGCACGAATCAACTGACGTATCGTTTTCAGAGCTTCGGAAATTCCTTCGCTCAATGAATGCGCCTGGCGCTGTTTTATGGCCACAAAACGCGCGAGTTCTCCTCGCACCTTTTCGGGCTGAAGAGCTCGATTTTGGGCGCGCGCGCCTGCCCTGATGAGTTTCGCAAGGTCTCTACCTGGTTCATAGTTCACCCCCAGCCGCCGTTGGAGTCCTGGCCAGCTAAACGCCTTCCCCACGGCGTAGCCTTTGAACCACAGTGAACTGGTTAGCCGCCGGAATCTGACGCCTGCAATGCCGCCGGTTACTTTCGGGTGCACGGCCATAGTGACACCTCTGGCCTGTATTCGTTCGACGAACTCCGACATGGTGGGTCCGCCCGCCGCGGCGGCGGAGAGAATACCCTGGAGCATCAGCCGATCGCTCCGGCTGCCCATTTCAATCTCGGCGTGGCTGGGGGCGCGGCGGTCGCACAACCGAGAATCCGGTACTTGGGTAAGGTGGTATTTCCGTTCGAGATCGCGCACCACGTTCTCGCCACGTCGGAAATCCCAGCCGTCAGAAACCACTGACCTGTCGGGTAGTACCCGACATGCGACTAGGTGAATATGGGCGTGCGCTCGGTCGTGGTGTCGAACCACGATCCAAGCGGCAGTGGCGAAACCCATACGAAGTGCATACTCACTTGCCATCTTCGCGAGTTTTGCGTCAGTCAAAAGCGGATTATCTGCACGAGGAAAGCTCAATGAAACGTGCAAACAGGCGCGACCCAGCGCGGGTCTGAGCCTCCGCAGCGCCTCCATCTCATGCGCGATTTCGCGCGGATTCTCACCTGCGCAAGTACTCGCTAAAAGAATTGGTTTGTGCTTTTTGTCCAGTACGTAGTTGACGCATTTGTGTAGACCTACAGTCTTATTTATTTTTTCGATCATAGCCTAACAATGCCAGCCTTAGGGTTGAGACTTCTTTAGATAGCGATCCGATCAGTATTCGATCAACTTCTCTGAATGGTCCGTCGGCCAAGAGTTGTTCCAGTTGGCTTTGAAGCGACCCTAATTTGCTCCACGCCTGTACATTTAACGCGGGCGTCGCTGCGCGTACTTTTCCTTCTCTGATCAGCACTCGTGCAACTTCAGCTGGACGTAACCCCGCGTCGATCGCCTTTCGCTCCAGTGCCGCGCACTCCTCGACCGAGAGCCTAACGGTCAGAGGCCGGCGGCGAGGCTGGCGGATGATCGTGCGCTTACGTGCAGGGGCCGGCATCTCGAGCACCTGATCACTCGTAGCGCCAATGGCGGACCGACCCGAGCAGGGTGCCGAACAAATCTGGCGCGGGCGCTCTCATTCTGACGCCCGACCGCTTTGGGGGACGCTTGGTCTTCTGGTCGAATCGTCGTGGTTGGAAAGCCCGCCCGGCGCTTAGCCGCCCGGGCGGTTCTGGGTCTGATGAGCCGCCGCCGGCACTGGCGGAGGCTCTCGCGGCTTTGCGGGCGCGTCGAGGACGCTGAGAACGTGGCGCCCGAACGACGCGCTGCTGTGCTTGGTGTCGGGCGAGGTTGGATCGGAGGTTGGACCGCGGGACGGCACAGCCCGAGGGCTTGCGAGGTGGGCGGAGGGCGCTGATCACCTCGCGCTGGACCTTGGTGCGGCGAACGCGCTCTTGAGGGGGAACGGGATTAAGTCCCAAGCTCCACCTTGAGAGGGCCTCAAGTTTGGCCAATGAACGCGGTGCGGGCCGACGTGTCCAGCGCAGATTCCACCAAGAGATAGCTGCAAGCTTTCTGCCGTACATGAGGTGAACACAGAGAAAACCCCCCAGGCTGATTGCGATCCTTAGGTAAAAACTCACAGCTATTAAAGCGTACCATAAAGTAAGGACTGGTTCAAGAAATCTTCTTACCGGCCAAATTTATCAGCATACTCCGCCGCGGAGACCCACCATTTATGGTGGGGAGGAGCGCCGGCTCGATTTCGCTTATTGATCGCCTTCCGGCACGAAATAACTTAAAACTGGGTACTGGTCTTCCGCTATAGGGTGAAGAACCCGGGCAGGCTGCAAGCCCTGGCTCGCAGCATAAACTTGGTTTGGAACTACTGCGGGGACATCCAGAACCAGGCCCGACAGTGGTCCAAACGCTGGCCGACGGCGTTTGATCTGATCCAGCTTACCCGCGCCTCGCGTGAGCTGGGCCTGCATTCCGAGAGCATCGCGGCGGTCTGCTTGCACTCCACCTGCTCCCGGGATGCGAGCAGCACCGCCCGCCCTGGCGCATCTCACCGGACACGAAGCGGTCGCTGGGCTGGGTGCCGTTCAACGCGTCGCGGGCGATCCGGATGGACGGCGCCGCGGTGGTGTTTCAGAAGCAGCGCTATCGCCTCTGGTTGCACCGGCCGTTGAGGGCGTCATCCTGTGCGGCTGCTTCGCGCAAGACGCGCGCGGGCGCTGGTATCTCAACCTCCAGCGTGAAGTCGCCGCCGACCTGCCCACCGGCACTGGCGAAGTCGGCATCGACCTCGGGTCGACGACGCTAGCTACTCTCAGCGATGGCACCAAGATTGACCGCGAGCAAATCACGGCCCGGTACCAGGGCCGCTCGCACGGGCGCAGCGCGCCGGCCGCAGGCAGCGCGTGCGCGCGATTCACGCCAAGATCGCTAACGTCAGAAAAGACCTGCTGCATCGCGCTTCGGCCGCGATCGCAGCCAGATATGAACGGATCGTGGCGGCAATGTAAACGCCGCCGCGCTGGCGCAGACCCGGCTCAGGAAGTCGGTCTATGACGCGAGATGGTCGGCGTTGCGGCGGATGCTCGCGTACAAAGCCATGAGGCATCGGGCAACCTACGTCGAGGCCGACGAACGATGGACTACCCAGCGCTGCTCCGGATGCGGAAGTCCCGGAGGCCCCAGAGGTATCGCAGCGCTCGGAGTAAGAGAATGGGTGTGTGGTAGCTGTGGCGTCTCGCATGATCGAGATGTCAACGCTGCACGCAATCTGCTTTAGGGCTGGAACGTCACCCTCCGGTGGACGGAAAGCCCCGGTCTTTAGGCCGGAGAAGGTGTTACGCTCACTGGACTGCTCACCGATTTTCGCGTCGTTCAGAAGTAGAGTCCACCGGTGGTGCACAAAGGACACCGCGAGCAACTTATCAGTTCGGCCGGCGTGGATAGTAGGTGCTCCGCTAACGAGTACTAGGTGGGGTTCCCAGCTACGGTTGCGGTTTCTCGCGGTTGCAAATGGGAGTGTCTTGCCGGCCTGCATTAACGATGGCTTTGACTGGTCGGAGGCACTGCTGTACTAAGGAGTCTTATGTGGAAGTTGCTCAGCGCCAAGAGAACCAGCGGAATTCGTTCCGGCAGGCCACTGGGTAGTGCGATGCGCTAGTCGCGACCACATTGTCAACTCACCCAGCACCAGGCCCCGCCGGCAACCGACGGGGCTTTTTTCGTTCCCGTTTGGAATTGCGGCTTAAGTTTGACGGTCCGGCATCACGAACTCGGCTATGAGCAAGATGTGGGCGAAACGAAGTTTCCAAGCCCGGAAATTTGACCAATGAGGATAAACATTTTCTGCGATCTGCATAACGAGTTTTACAGAAATCGCCTGGTTCTTGCTCCGGAAATCGGCGAAACTGGCGCGGATCTTAGCGTTCTGGACGGCGATATGGATGTGGACTGGAAGGAATTCATTGGGCGATCGCGCAGAGTGAACGACTCGCGCGACCCATCATTCTATGCGTGCGGAAATCACGAGTTCTACACTTGGTGCCACAAAGAACTGCTGGCTGCGATGCGGCGGGCGACGCGGGGAGGGCGCGTTCAAGTCCTCGAGAACGACTCAGTTGAAATCGATGGAGTTCGTTTCCCTGGGGCCAGATTTTGCACAAACTTCCATGACCTCGGAATCCGCCACGAACCTGAATGTATGCGCGTCGTTGGCACCGGTCTCAATGACTTTCAGGTGATTCGGTACCACCGCGCAGACGGTACCCATGTGGCGCTTCGGCCAGCCCGATACCGCCTCGTGGCACGCAAATTCGAGCACGGGGCTGTCGCAGCAGCTATCGAAGGCGTTTGCCGGGCCGACGATCGTCGTGACGCATCGTGGCCCGTCCATACGCGGTCACGACTACAGCCTGCATGGCGGGCCGCAGTCGATAAGCGCTGCGTTCTGGTCACGTCTAGGGACGTCAATCCGGCCGGACCAAATGTCGTTGTGGGAGCATGGCCATACGCACTCAAATCTGTGCTTTGAGGTGATCAGAGTGTTCGTAATCTGCAACCAGCGCGGCTACTTGAACGAGTCGGGTACACGTCCGGGTTTTGACCCAACTTTTGTCGTTGATGTTTAGGACAGCGGTATGGATCAGCACGAGCAAAGCTATCGAGACGCCATTTTTTTTGTCGGCGACCCCCACGGCCTCACCGCGTGGGTGTCGACCGAAATCGCACCCTTACGTCCGGCAGCCGTGGTGTTCCTTGGGGATTTTGATCTCAGCTACCCACTCGAGCGCGAGGTCGAACCGTTGACCGAGGTCGGTACCCAAGTCTGGTGGATCCACGGCAATCACGACACGGACCGGATCGAGTACTACAGCCGTCTCTTTCGTTGCCAAGCACCATTGCGCGAGCGCAATCTTCACGCGCAAGTGAGAGTCATTGCGGGACTGCGGATCGCGGGCCTCGGCGGCGTCTTCAAGGGCCGAGTGTGGAAGCCGGAGCCAGGAACGCCTTCGGAGAAGCAAATGAGGGCGCGGACTCGTAAGGCCTGGCTGCATGCGCAATCAAGCGGGTCCCGATCCCCTGCGGAGCTTCCGCTGGCTTTGCGGGATGCGATCTTCTGGGAGGATTACGAGGCACTGTGGGGCAAGCAGGCGGATGTTCTCGTCTGCCACGAAGCCCCAACGAGCCACCGACATGGGTTCGAGGCTATCGATGATCTCGCGGAAAGCATGGGCGTCAAAGTGGTCGTGCATGGCCACCACCATACCGATTATCAAGCGACAATCCGAAACGGGCGCATCAAAGTGGTGGGAGTGGGTCTGGCGGGTGTGGTAGCCCTGGCGCCGTCAACCAAGGAGATCAGCGCCGTACTTCAGGGAGTTCGCAGCAATCGGTCCGTTTGAGCGGTAGTCGGTACAGACGACAATGGTCTGGGGGCGTGGGGTTAAACTCCTACACGGGAGCCAATTCTCACGCGCGTTGGCAATGCCTGGCGAATCCAGCTAAGCTGTCTTACCAGTAAGACTCCACCATGGGTAAATCGATGACGAGTACAAAACTCAGCACCAAGGGGCAGATTGTTCTGCCGCGCTCTCTGAGGGAAGCGAGGCAATGGCGGCCAGGCACCGAGTTTCTCATTGAAGAACGACCGGACGGAGTTCTGTTGAAGCCTCACCACGACAATCACGGTCGCGGCCGAAAATGGCGCGACATTCTCGGGATCGCAAAATACCGCGGCCTCCCGCGAACCCTCAGGGAAATGGACGAGGCGGTGCTGGGAGAGGCTCGAAAGCGTTGACCTCGATCGATACCAACGTCCTGGTACGTATCATCACCAACGATGATGCAATTCAGGCGGAGCGCGCCGTAACATTTATCGAAAAGCAGCCCGCCGTTCTGATCTTAAGAACTGTTCTGATCGAAACCGAGTGGGTTCTACGGGCTAGCTATCACCTCAGTCGGCGCACGATCCTAATCGCGATTCGCGCCATCGCAGAACTCGATAATGTCGAGATCGAACATCACACGATTGTCGAACTCGCCCTAGGATGGTACGAGCAGGGTCTCGATTTTGCCGATAGCGTTCACCTCGTATCCGCGGGCACAACGGCTGACTTTGCAACCTTTGATGTTTCTCTCCTGAGAAAGGCAAAGCGGCTCGGCATTACGAATCTCGTCGCAGTTTAGGTTCCTTGTTCGTCGGACCGTTAGCACCGTGGCAGCCAGGATCTTGAGAAGGCGCTACGGATCCCCGGATCTCCTTGCGCTGCGAGAAGGTCTGCCCTAAATCGCGATCCGCAAAGCGATCTCGTCGAACGGCGCTTCAGGAACTCGGACCTTGCTCTTTCCCCGCGGCGTCTTTCGGTCAATTTGACCAGCCCATGCCGCTCAAGTAGCGCCACCCCGTACCCGATGCCTCCCGTCCGTTACAGTAACGCAGCATAGTCAGAGGTTAAGTGCTCACGCGATTCTGCGCCGGCAAAGGCCATAGACGGAGCGCACTTGAAACAACTTTGGCGCAGATTGGTCGCCGTCTCCGCAAGATCCTCGAGTCCTTCAAATCGGGTCGCGTCGTCTTGATGGACTCACTGCCGCATCACCAGCGGTTTCCGCTAGTATGCAAGCGGCAGCGCCTGACCAGGAAATGAGGACGATTGATGCCGAAGCATTTTCTGTTTGAAAAAAGCGGGGTCGTCACGACCGTCACGTTCAATCGCCCGGAGCGGCGCAACTGCCTCGATGATGAGGTCATACTTGAGCTTGAAGATCTTGCCTACAACGTACGCGACGATCGCGATACTCGCGCGCTGATCGTAACCGGCACCGGCAACGCGTTCTCCGCGGGCGCCGATCTATCGGCTACCAAGGGAATCGACGATCCGCGCGAGCGCGCCCGAGTCGCCAAAGAGCGCGCCGGGCGCTTTCCGCGACTGATTGGCCGCGTGTTCGAAACCATCGCTCATCTCGAGTGCATCACTATTGGGGCGGTCAACGGTTATGCCGTCGGCGGTGGATGGTCGATCGCGCTGGCGTTCGACTTCTGCATCGCCGTCGAGGGCGCGGAGTTCTGGGTGCCCGAAGTCGACATGGGCGTTCCCTATCGCGGTGCGCCCGCGCAACTGCTGGCAGCGCGAATGGGCCCGTGGCGCGCGCGCGAAGCGATCCTCGAATGCCGCCATTACAAGGCCGAGGAGCTGCTTGCGCTGGGCCTGCTGAACCGCGTCGTCAAACCGGGGCAGTTGATGGCGTCGGCGCGCAAACTTGCCGAATCACTCGCCCAAAAGCCGGCCAGCGCCATCGCACCATCCAAGCGCGACATCAACGCGTTCTTCTTCGGCGACCGCCTTTTCTAGATCGCAAAAGCAGAAAACGAAAACGAAGCGGGCCGGAATGGTCGATGCCATTCCGGCCCTTGTTTTTTCGGAAGTGCTGCTCTCAGTTCGCGGACGCCGCGACGCGCGCGACTTTTCTGACTTCCAGCTTGAACACGCGTGCCGCGTTGAGGCCCAGTATCTGCGCGCGCTGATCGTCGGTCAGATGCGCCATCTGGCGTTCGATAGCTTCTGCGGAGTGCGGCCATGAACCTTCATGATGCGGATAGTCGTTCGCCCACAGAAAGTTGCGGCAGAGGTCATATTTCGGCGCGAGGTCGAGCCCCGGAGGATCTTCCTGGAACGATGCGAAGCCGTTGGATCGGAAATACTCGCTGGGCAGCTTTTTGAGCTTGGGGAACACCCACATGTGATGCTTTTGGTACGCTTCGTCCATCGCTTGCAGTGCCCACGGAACCCATCCGATACCCGCTTCGATCGAACCGAAGCGCAAGCGCGGGAACCTCTCGATCACCCCGGAGCCGCACAGGTTGGCGATCGGCTCGATGGTCGGCGCGAGCGAATGCGACACGTAGTTGATGACGGCGCCACCGTCCTTGCGCGCGGCCCGCGGATCGCGTCCGGTCGAGACGTGGAACGTAATCGCCAGATCGCAATCCTGGATCACGGCCCACAACGGATCGAAAATCGGAAAATTGTAGTTCGGATGACGCGCGTCGTGCGCACCAAAGACCGGCTTGCAGGGCAGGGTGAGTCCGCGAAAGCCCATCTTCGCCACGCGCTTTACTTCCTCGATTGACCCTTCCAGCTCCGCGGTCGCAAGCGCCGCCATCGGAACAATCCGGTCCCGATAAGGTCCATACGCTTCCGCCGCCCAATCGTTAAAAATGCGGCACTGCGCGTGTGCGAACCCGGCATCCGAAGTCGCCCACATCGTCAGACCCTTGTTCGGGAAGACAATCTCGGCGTCAACTCCATCGCGGGCGAGATCGCGCAGACGCTCCTCGGGGTCCGCTCCTGCCTTCGAGCGGATATGATCCTCGCCCTCGAGGCGATTATCGAGCAGCCGCGACTTCGCCCATCCTTCTGAAATCTGCCACTTGACGCCGTTTTCGTCGATTTCTATTCGCGGCAGGCGATCCTTGTACTTCTTGTCGATTCGCTCGTACCACAGGTTGCTCGGCTCGTTGGCGTGGCAATCCGCGGAGACCATGAAGTACTTGTTTGGGTCATCGGGTCGCGCCGTGCGCTTCCATCCCTCATGTCCCGGCGTTTCGAGCCGCCATCGGTTGGGCTCATTGATCTCATTGACGACTGGTGCGCCCATCGTTCACCCCCGAATATGGTCTCGATCGGATTGAGACTTGCGATTCAGGACGATCTTAATGCTCTCCGTCACACGACGTAAAGGACCGCCGGGGCATCCCCGGTCAGTCCGTCTGTGGGCCGGTGGAGCTAATGTGCTACCGTCGCGGGAGAAAGGCGGCCGGCGCGGCCCGAGGTCGAACTCGATGCTCAGAACGGAACGCGAAATTCCCATCCAGATTGGTCCCACAGAAAATCTCTTCCTGCGCGGCGTGTTCGCGCCGACCAACCGCGAGATTACCGCGGACAATCTCGAAGTCGAAGGCGAAATTCCCAGGGATCTGTTCGGCGTTTATCTACGCAACGGCCCGAACCCGATTTTTCAGCCGCGTGGTCGTTATCACTGGTTCGATGGCGACGGGATGATCCATGCGATCGAATTTCGCGACGGCAAGGCGACCTATCGCAATCGCTGGATTACCACCCAGGGGTTTGTAGAAGAGCAAAAGGCGCAACGCTCCATCTGGCCGGGCCTGATGGACAAGCCCGATCTCAATGCGCCTCACGGCGCCGGTTCCGACGGATGGCTCAAGGACACCGCCAACACCGACGTGGTTTTTCACAACGGCTATGCGCTCGCGCTGTGGTACCAGTGCGGGCTTCCGTACAAGCTGAACGCGCGCACGCTGGAGACGCTTGGCGTCGAAAACTTTCGCGGTGCCTTGAAGCGGACGGTCTCCGCTCACGCGAAGGTCGACCCAGTCACCGGCGAGTTGCTCTTCTTCGACTACGCGACCAAGCCCCCCTTCATGACCTACAACGTCGTCTCGGCGAAGGGAGAGCTGACTCATCACATTCCGGTGGAGGTTCCGGGGCCGCGTCTGCCTCACGATATGGCATTCACGGAGCGCTATTCGATCCTGATGGACTTGCCGCTCTTCTGGGATCCCGAACTGCTCGCGCGCGGTGTCCACAAAGTTACGTATTTTCCTGAGCTGCCCAGCCGCTTCGGGATCGTTCCGCGTTACGGCCGTGCTGAGGACGTTCGATGGTTCGATGCGTCGCCGGGTTACATCTACCATGTGGTGAATGCGTGGGAGGATGGCGACGAAATTGTGATGGATGCGTGCCGGGTCGTCGGGCCGGAACCCAGGAGCACGAAGGGCGAGGGCGAATTCGCGCGGATGAAGGCGTTCCTGAGGCTCGAAGCAGAACTCTATCGATGGCGGTTCAACCTCGCGACGGGCGCAACCAGGGAGGAGCGCCTGGACGACCAACGCACGGAATGGCCGACGATCCATCGCGGGCGGATGGGCCAACGGACGCGGTATGCCTATAACTCGCTGGTGCCTCACTTCGAGGGCCTCGTCAAATACGATGTCGAGCGTAACACGAACCGGAAGTATCTCTTCGGTCCGGGGCGCACTGCGAATGAATGCCCGTTTGCTCCGCGCGTAGGAGCGCGGGACGAAGACGACGGCTACGTCGTGGCTTTCGTCTCCGATGCAAACGCGGCCGATCGCGGCGAAGTCGTGATTCTAGATGCGAAGAATATCGAGGCCGGACCCATCGCGCGGGTCAAGATTCCGCAGCGCGTGCCGGTCGGCTTCCACGCGACCTGGGTCCCCGGCGAGCAATTGCCGGCGTAGGGCGCGCCGCCCGAGTTGCCACTAGACAGACGTCAGCATTCGATGCGTTGGTGCGGTAAGCGCATCGACTTGCACGCCATGAGGGCATGCTCCTGCACAGGGCTTCGCAGTGCATGACAAGCACGCCTCCGCGTTGCGCTCCAACATCGCATACTCGCTTCGCGCCAGCCGCATATCGCCGTAGTCCTTTGCGTACATACGGGCGCGCATGATGTCCGCGATGGGGACATCGTTCGGACACGAACTCTCGCACGCGTTGCACGCGTGACGGCAAAACGAAGTCCCGTTCATTTGCGCATAGCGGCGGAGCAACGGCATATCGCCGACGGCAGCCGTGTGCCATCCCGATGCCCCCAGGTATTCATCGATCATCTCGCGGCTTGTCATCGAGACGATCAGCGCGTCGACGTTTGGGTTCGACAGCACCCATCGGAAGGCGGCCTGAGAGAAGGTCGCGTTGCCTTGTTCATAGGGCCGCATGTCGTTGAGGCGCGCGCCCATCAGCGTTTTCATTACCACCACGCCGACATTCTTCTGCTTGGCCTTGTCTATCACGCGCGGCAGATCGGGCTGGCGTGCGACGAAATCGAAGCCGCTGAAAAAACGCTGATAGAAACGCGGATCCTGACCGAAGTTGTGCGCGGCCAGGAACACATCGATTCCGCTCGTGTCGATCGCGTAGTCGAGGCATTCGATTAGATGGCCGGCATGCCCGGACATCCCGACGAAACGAATCTTGCCCTGCTTGCGAGCGTCCGCGGTGAACTCGAGCCATTCGGGATTTTTGAGCCGCGCGACGTCGTTCACCGCGTGATTGAAATAGATATCGACATGGTCGGTCTGGAGCCGCCGCAAGCTGCCTTCGAGCGCAGTCATCATCGTGTCGCGCCGATCGTCGGCGCTCGTGATGATCTTCGAAGTCAGAAAGATCTTGTCGCGCTTGCCGCGCAGCGCGTTGCCGATCGTCGTCTCGGACTCACCGCCGCTGTAGGTCTCGGCGGTGTCGAAGTAATTGATTCCGCACTCGTACGCGTGCAGGACGATATCTTCCTGTCCGGCGGTCAGCCGGCTTCCGCCGAAGGAAATGTCTGAAATCTTCAAGCCGGTACGGCCCAGTGTCGAATAGCGCCGGACCTGCGGCGACGGCGCGATCGCCGCGCTGGCGTTTGCGATCGGGATCAGTCCGACCCCGAGGCCTGCGAGCGCGCCGCGCTTGATAAACTCACGCCGATTGAGGACCTGTTTCTTAGAATCCGCCATGACCGCCGAGCCTCCGGATATTGGGTAGCTCTCTGAGTCGGGAGCAACAGGCAGACTGAGCTTATAGCAGCGCCACGCCGGCGGGAATCAGGTGTTTAACTTCTGGTTCCGTCTTTTTTCTCTGTGTCACGAGGCGGAAGGCACACAGGCTAGAAGCCTGTGCCACTGAAAATGAGTCGATCTCCTAAGTGACACCGCTTCTAGTGCGGGGTCCCATAACTAACATCGCATCAAGATTGGTCATCCTGAGCGGAGCGAAGGATCTCCCGACCGCGGTTTTTGCGGTCGTGATGTCCTTTTTCCTCAGACGCCTGGAAGGAAATCACGCGACCAAGGAATGCCGCGCGAGATCCTTCACTTCGCAGACTCCGTTCAGGATGACGGACAAGTTGCTCAAGTTATTTATGGGACAGCACACAAGCCTATGTGCCTGCTGCTTAGGGCTGAAGCTTTACGCAACAGACGAAAGTGGCTTCGCGATGTCTTCCAGACTTACTTGTTCGGCTGCGACTCCGAAACGCAATTCAACCACGGCGGCCGCCAGCATCAGTCCCGCAGCGATCAGATAGCCGCAGTAAAGTGCACCGCGTGATCCGGTGTCGATCAACACCCCGAACAGCCACGGCGCCACGACTCCACCGACCGCGGTTCCAATTGAAAAGAAAATTGCGATCGCGAGCGCCCGGATCTCGAGTGGAAAAATCTCGCTCACGGTGAGGTAAGCAGAGCTTGCCGCAGACGACGCGAAGAAGAACATCACCGACCACAGAACAGTTTGCGAGGTCGCGGTCAGTGCTCCTCGCTCAAAGAGATATCCCGTAACAATCAGGGTCAGAGCCGCCATCGTAAAAGTCCCAGCGATCATCGGACGCCTGCCGATGGTGTCGAAGAAGTGTCCGAGCACCATCGGGCCGACGAAATTGGACAGCGCGAATGGCATTAAATAGAGGCCGGTAACGCTGGCCGGGACTCCATAGTAACGGGCCAAAACCAGCGCGTAGGTGAAAAAAATTGCGTTGTAGAGAAACGCCTGCGCGGTCATCAGCGACAGGCTCAAGACTGCCCGTTCGCGATATTCTCTAAGAAGAGGTCCCAGGATCGCATCGAGGCCGAAATGGTGACGCACTCTGATTCTAAGCGGCTTAACGCCCTCAAGGTCGGGCAGTCGCGTTCCGTCGATATGGCCTAGCTCCGCTTCGAAATCGCGCACCAGCTCTTCGGCTTCTTCCCGCCGCCCGTGTGTCATCAGCCAGCGCGGGCTCTCGGGTATGAAACGGCGCAAATAGAGAATCGCTAGTCCGATGACCGCGCCAATGCCGAAGCCGAGGCGCCAGCCCACATCCACGGCAAAAATCCTGGTGTTGAGAATCAGGCCAGTGGAAGCCGCTCCGGCGAGCGCGCCCAGCCAGAAGCTGCCATTGATCATGAGGTCGATGCGCCCCCGAAGACGCGCGGGAATGAGCTCATCGATTGCCGAGTTCACCGCCGAATACTCACCGCCGATTCCGGCACCGGTGAGGAAGCGGAAAGCGGCGAAGCTCACCAGATTCCATGACAACGCAGTGAGCCCGACTCCGATCAGATAGGTCGCCAGGCTGATAAAGAAAAAGGTGCGCCGGCCAAAGCGATCGGTCAGATGGCCGAAGACCAGCGAACCGAGGACCGCTCCCGCCAGATACGCGGAACTGATCGATCCAATCTGCGCTGCGGTGAAATGCAGGACGTCAGGCCGTTGCAGCACCGCGCTGATTGCGCCCATCAGCGTGACTTCGAGCCCGTCCAGCACCCATGTGATGCCGAGGCCAACCACGAGTAGCCAGTGGAAACGGTTCCAAGGCAATCGATCCAGCCGGGCCGGGATCAGCGTTTCGAAGATCTCGGTTGATCCTTGAGTGCTCTCCAGACTTTCGCGCGATGAAGGGGAAGAGCGCTCAAGCAAGGTCGATCCCTCC
>Ga0074044_10002360_pt1 | contig 16539 bp, 17 predicted proteins | sample BogForMeECP23OM1_FD_94443 | JGI IMG/M metagenome (GOLD analysis project Ga0074044, IMG submission 94443) | Bog forest soil microbial communities from Calvert Island, British Columbia, Canada - Bog Forest MetaG ECP23OM1 | ecosystem: Environmental > Terrestrial > Soil > Wetlands ...
AGCGGCACGGTGACGACGGCGCCGATCGCGCGAATCACGAGCCACAACGATGCGATCGACGCCGGGAGGCTGCCAAGCTGAGTTGCGAATGCGAGATCCTCGGCTGAGACATCCGAGCGCCGCTGCAGAACGACCCATTCGATGAAGACCACACCGCCCAGCATCAGCGCGAACCATGAGAAATCGCGGCGGAATCCGGCGAGCCGATCCCGATAGAACCAGAGCACCGCCGCCGCGCCAATTACTTTGAGCGGATAGAGAAAGTCAAAGCCTGCGCCCGCGATCCGCGTCAACATCGCGATCAACAGGATCGTCAGCATCGGCGCCAAGTACACCGACGCCGGATTCGGCGCGGCCAATCGACGCGGCTCGGGCTCGGCTTGGCTGAATATCGGCGAGCGCCGGCTGACGACAACAATCCCGCACGCCGCGACGGTGTAGAAAAGCCAGCCGGCCACCGTGTGAAATCCGTCGACCGCGACTCGCTCCGACCATGCGCCGATCAGTATCAGCGTGGCGATTCGAACTACGTTCAGAAACCAGATCGATACCACCCCGACGGGCAACAGAATAAATGACGCTGGAAAGCGAAGTTCGCGCCTGCAGAACCACAGGTAACCCGCGACGAACACGGACATCAGTCCGATTCCTTCCAAACCCGAGCAGTAACTCGTAATCGTTGCCGTGAAGTGAGTCGTTCCGATCCGGGCCGCGTCGGGTTCGACGACGGTGGTCTGTCCGAGCATCCGCAGGAGCAAGTCAACGGCCCAAAACGTCGATGCGGTCAGCGGACGCCAAATGCGGAGCGCATACTGGCCAACGATTCCGGCGAAGACTGCGACGATGATCGCGCCCAGCAGCGCGACCGGGTTGATCCGAGCCCATCGAAGCCACGACTTCGCCGGCAACAGCGCCGCAAACCAGCTGAGCAGCGCGACCGCCGACAAACCCGCGCCGACGCAAAACCATGCGGGGCCGTAGGCAGAATCCAGGCGTTTGCTGAGTGCAGTCGTTGTGAGCCACACGACCAGGCACGCGACTGCTGCCAGGTGCAGCGCGAGAAAAGCCGCACGCGTCGCCGGAGCCTCGACTGGTCCGCGCAACTCTTCTCCGATCAACCTGCGGAAGGATTCCCAGCTGAAGATGACCGCCGCGACCGCAAACATCGAGAACATAGAGGCGAAAGTCCGAAGGTGTGGGCTAAGAAAAAGCAGCCATCCACCGGAGCCGACAACGGCAGCATCAAGCGGACGAGACCAATAGATGAGTTCGGGAACGATCAGCGCCGCGATCAGAATGCGGGCAACCGCACCCCAATCAATTAGACGAGCTTGATCAAAGGTCGCATCGGCGTCGGGGGGCGAGTCGTAGCTCACGGGTGCGTTCACTTCCACCCGGCGCTTGGGCAAGGTTTACCCGCGGCGGCGATAGCGCTCGGCGAGCAGCAGGGCGGCGCCGACCGCAAGCGCGATTCCACTGGCGGCTGAGCCGGGATCCAACTCGGGAACCTGCACTGCGAACGCGGTGCCCATTCCGGCCATCCAAAGCAAGGCGCAAGTACCAAGCGTCCACGCCAAATTTGAAACGAATCGACGGTTCATGAATGTCCTCCGCAAACAGCTGACTCCAAGCCGGCGCTTGGGCAAAGTTTACGCGCGGCGGCGATAGCGCTCGGCGAGCAGCAACGCGGCGCCGACCGCAAGTGCAATTCCACTAGCGGCGGAGCCGGGATCCAACTCGGGAGCCTGCGAAGCGAACGCGGTCCCGATTCCGGCCATCCAAAGCAAGCCGCAAGCACCAAGCGTCCACGCCAAATTTGAAACAAATCGACGGTTCACGAATGTCCTCCTCACCCAAGCGCGATTAGTCGCGCACACTAACGTTTATAAGTTCTTACGTCAAACCTCGTTGTTAAAGTAAAAAATTCAATAAGTGCCCACGGAGCCCGATGCACAACGAGTGTGACGTATCAGGTCGGGCGCGAGGCATCGCGCGAGCGACAATCAGAGTTTGCCCTCGCGGGCGTGGCGGGCGCAAAATCGCGGGGTTCAGCAAACTTGAGGATCAATCCGATGGCCGAGAATCGCAGGCGAAAGTTCTGGGGATGGGGCTACGAGGACCAGGGGCCGACTCCCGAACAGCAAAAGCATATGGCCGAGCGAATGGCCAAGCGATTTGGGCTCGGACCAATCGAGCTTACGCCGCCACCCAGGGAGAGCGAGCTGAATCTGCGCGCGCCGCGCGTGAAACCGCCGGCGGTGCTCGAGGCGATTTGCTCGACCAGCACCCACGATCGCGCCGGCCACACCTACGGCAAGGGATCGCGCGATCTGAGGCGGGCGTTCAGGCGCGACTATCCCAATCCGATCGACGTGGTGGCGTTTCCGCGCGATGAGAAGGAACTGACTCGGGTGCTCGAATGGTGCGACGGCGCGCAGATTGCAGCGGCGCCATACGGCGGCGGCTCGAGCGTCGTTGGCGGAGTCGAGGCACCCGAGGGCGATCGCTATCGGGGCGCGGTCTCGATCGATCTGATGCATCTGGACAAAGTCGTGGAAGTTGACAAGGTCTCGCGCGCCGCGCGAATTCAGGCCGGGGTGTATGGTCCCGCGCTCGACGCGCAGTTGAAACCGGCGGGCCTTACGATTCGACATTTTCCGCAGTCGTTCGAATTTTCGACGCTCGGCGGATGGATCGCGACGCGGTCGGGCGGGCATTTCGCGACGCTATACACGCATATCGACGACTTCGTCGAATCGCTACGCGTCGTGACTCCAACCGGAGTCGTCGAATCGCGCCGCTTGCCCGGCTCGGGCGCGGGTCCGAGCCCGGACCGGATGTTCATCGGCTCCGAAGGAATTCTCGGCATCATCACCGAGGCCTGGATGCGGCTTCAGGATCGGCCGACGTTTCGCGCGGGCGCGTCGGTTCCGTTTCCAAGCATGCTCAAGGCGGCAGAGGCGGTGCGCCAGATTTCGCAGGCCGGGCTCTATCCCGCCAATTGCCGGGTGCTCGACGAAGGCGAGGCCTTCAATTCCGGCGCAGGCAACGGCAATGAGGCCGTGCTGGTGCTTGCATTCGAATCCGCGGACCATCCGCTGGAAGCATGGATGAAGCGCGCGCTGGAGTGCTGCGGCGATCACGGTGGGAAAATACCGGCGGAAGCCGCGAAGACTCGCACCGACGCCGACGTGACGCACGAAGGATCGGCGGGAGCGTGGCGCAACGCCTTTCTGAGCGCGCCCTACCTGATGGACACGGTAGCCGCGATGGGAATGGTGAGCGACACGTTCGAGACCGCGATCACGTGGGAGCGATTTGGGGAATTTCATCGCCAGATAATGGAGTGCGCGCGCGATACGATAGCCCGAGTGTGCGGCAAGGGCTCGGTAACGTGCCGATTTACGCACGTTTATCCCGACGGGCCGGCGCCGTACTACACGGTTCTGGCGCCGGGCAGACGCGGCTCCGAGATCGAGCAGTGGGACGAGATCAAGGCGGCGGTGTCGGACAAGCTGATCGCGCTCGGCGGTACGATCACGCATCATCACGCGGTCGGCCGCTATCATCGGCCGTGGTACGACCGCCAGCGTCCGGATGGATTCGCGCGCGCGCTGAAAGCGGCGAAACGCGCGCTCGATCCGCGCGGGATTCTCAACCCGGGCGTACTGATCGATCCGGATTGAGCGGCGAGAGGCTAGTCGTCGATCTTGAGTTGTTTTTTCGCCGCCGCGCTCATCATGTGTGGCGTCCATGGCGGATCCCACACGATCTCGACGCACGCGTCGTCACAGCCGGGAATGCCGAGCAGCTTGTCCTGGATCTCCTGCGTGATCATCATGCCCATGTGGCAGCCGGGCGCGGTGAGCGTCATCGTAACATTGACGACGTGGTTGTCGATCGCGACGCCGTAGATGAGTCCGAGGTCGACGAGATTGACGGGAATCTCGGGGTCGTAGCACTCGCGCAGCACTTCGTAAACGTCTGCTTCGGTCGGTGCGGGCGAATTCTCCATGGACTCTAGTATATAAGAGGGTGGGTGTGCGCGAAATCCGCGGAGCCGCGACGTGCGGCGCGCCCGCATTACCGGAGGTCTGAGATGCCCGACAAAGAAGAGCTCTACGACCAGGCGATCGACGCATACGCCGACGATAAGTTCGACGAGGCGATCGAGCTGTACAAGCAAGCGCTTGAAATCGATCCGCAATACGCCGATGCGCTCCACGGAATGACGATGTGCTACCAGGCCAAGGGAGACCTCGACGCAGCGATCGAGCTGACGAAAAAATATATCGCGCAGGAACCTGACGACGTCCTGGCACACACCAACCTCAGCATGTTTTATCAAAAGAAGGGCATGGTCCCGGAAGCGGAGGCGGCCGGCGCCGAGGCGCGGCGGCTCGATTGGAAGCGACAACTCAAGGAAGGCAAGAAGTAGGGGCGCGATGAAACTGAAGGACAAAGTCGTACTGATCACCGGTGGCGGCTCGGGCCTCGGGCGCGAGACGGGACTGACGTTCGCGCGCGAGGGTGCGAGAGTCGGCGTCAACGACATCCGGCCCGAATCGGCGCAAAACGTCGTGACGGAAATCGAGCGCGCGGGCGGCACGGCGCGGCCGTTCGTCGCGGACGTGTCGAGCAGCGCGGCGGTGCGCAAGATGTTCACCGACTTCATCGCCGCCTTCGGCACCATCGACATCCTGATCAACAACGCCGGGATCGCGCGGTCGAGCGAAGTGTCCAGCCCGGAAATATTGATGACCCACCAGCGGACCGACGAGAACTGGCACAAGATGCTCGCGACACATCTTGACTCGACGTTCTTCTGCACCCGCGAGGCGCTCAAGGTGATGATCCCGAAGCAGTCGGGACGCATCATCAACATGGGCTCGGTCGCCGGCACCACCGGGCTGGCGTTCGCGTCGGACTACTGCGCGGCGAAGGGCGGGATCATCGGGTTCACGAAGTCGGTCGCGCGCGAAGTAGTGCCGATGGGGATTTTGGTCAATTGCATCGCGCCGGGATTCATCGACACGCCGATGACGGCGCCGATACCGGGCGAGATTCGCAAGCAGATAGAAGCGATGACGCCGATGGGGCGTTTCGGCCAGCCCAGCGACATCGCGGCCGCGGCGCTTTTCCTCGCCTGCGAAGATTCGAAGTTCATGGTCGGCCAGGTGCTCAGCCCCAACGGCGGCTATGTGATTTGAACCCCGAGGATCGAGCGGACCGCGGGATGTTGCCACGATGCTGACGCGGGCCGCGGGGATTCTGATTCCCCTGTTCTCGATCCGCACGCGCGCTAGTCTCGGGCGCGGGGAATTATTGGATCTCGCGCCGATGATGGATTTCGCGCTGTCGATGGGTCATCGCGCAGTCCAACTGCTGCCGTTGGACGAGACCGGCCCCGACCAGCTCAGCCCATACAGCGCGATGAGCGTGATGGCGATCGATCCGATGTACATCTCGGCCAGCGGGCTGACCGGCGTCGGGCGGGTCGTGCGCGCACGCGCACGCAGGGCGGTGGGGAAGGCGCGCTTTGTGCCACGTTCGATCATACGGCGGGAAAAATTTGCACTGCTCGAGCGCGCATACCGGGCGACTCGAGCGCGCGGCGGACGCGACGAAGGTGCGCAACTCGACGCGTTCATCGAGTCCAACTCGTACTGGCTCCACGACTACGCGTTGTTTCGCGCGCTCAAGGAGCGCTTCAACTGGAGCAGTTGGGAAACGTGGCCGGCGTCAATTGCGCAACGCGATCCCGCCGCACTCGCAGCCGCGCGCCGCGAACTGGCCGAGCCGATCGGGATGTACGGTTATTGGCAGTTCATCGCGCACCGGCAATGGTCGCAGATGCGCGCCTACGCCTCCTCGCACGGCGCACTGATCGGCGGCGACCTCGCGTTCTCGCCATGCCGCGACAGCGCCGAGGTGTGGGCGAACCAGGACGAGTTCGATCTGTCGCGTACCGTCGGCGCGCCGCCCGACGGTTTCAATCCCAAGGGACAGCGATGGGGCCTGCCGCTGCCCGAGTGGAATCAGATGCGCGCGCACGGATTCAAGCTGCTGCGCGCGCGTGCGCGTCACGCCAGTTCGCTTTACGATTTGATTCGAATCGATCACGTCGTTGGGCTTTATCGGACGTTCAATTTCGGTTCCGACCCGGACGCGGCGGGAACTTTCACACCGGCGGACGAAGCGGACGAGCGGCTCCAGGGCGAAGAGGTGATCCGCGCGATCAAACAAGAAGTGGGCGCGGCGGAACTGATCGCTGAAGACCTGGGCACCGTGCCGCCGTGGGTGCGCGAATCGCTCACGCGCCTCGGCGTGCCCGGATACAAGGTGATGCAATGGGAACGCATCAACTGGGGCCAAGCCGACGAATCATTTCTCAGCCCCGCGGTCTATCCCGAACTTTCGCTTGCGACCACGGGTACGCATGACACCGAACCTCTGACCGTGTGGTGGCGGGTGCAGCCGATTGCCGAGCGTGAGAAATTCGTGCGCGTACTTGGTCTCGAGAGCCGGGTGAATCCGCGCCGAATGCTCGAGGAAGCGGCGCGCGACGCGATTCTGGCCGCGCTGTACGCGGCGCCGTCGCGGCTCGTGATAATGCCGATCCAGGATTTGTTCGGATGGAGTGCGCGAATCAACCGGCCCGGAACGATCAGCGCTTCGAACTGGACCTATCGAATCCCGCTGACGCTGGAACGAATGCGCCGCAGCCGCGCGATACAGTCGCGCGTCGCCAAGCTGCGCGAGATCGCCATCCGCAGCGGACGCTTCAGCAGCTAGATTGCTCGAGACCCCGTCAGCCGCGTTAATCGCGACCGTTGCTCAAGTTGTGGAGCGCCCGCGGCTTGAACTATAAGCAACACTTGAAGCCACACTTGGCCGCGAAATCTGATCGGCAATACTCGGTGAGCAGTTTCCCCGGAGGCATCGATGGGACCATTGGAAGGAATCCACGTACTCGATTTAAGCATGGTGGTGTCCGGCCCGTTCTGCACCATGATGCTCGGTGACCTCGGCGCCGACGTAATTAAAATCGAACCGCCCGAGGGCGACCTGTCGCGCGGTGGCGCGTCCGGCAACGTGCGCGGCGGCGTGCCGGTCGGCATCCTCAATTGGAATCGCAACAAGCGCGCGATGATACTCGACCTCAAGCAGCCGGGCGCCGCGCAGGTGTTTCTCAAGATGGCTGAGCACGCGGACGCCGTGGTGCAAAACGTACGTCCCGGGGTGGTCGATCGGCTGGGCGTCGGCTACGACGCGGTCGCGGCGCGCAATCCGAAGATCGTGTATTGCTCGATCGCCGGCTACGGTTTCTCGGGGCCGTCAGTCAACAAGCCGGCCTACGATTCGGTCATCCAGGGGATGGCGGGAGTGATGGTCTCGCAGCGCACGCGGGGCCGGCCGCGCGCCGTCAAGCACATTCTGGCCGACAAGATCACTGGAATGACGGCGGCGATCTCGATCCTCGCGGCGCTGACCGAGGCGCAACGCAGCGGCCGCGGACAGCATCTCAAAATTGCGATGATCGACGCAGTCGCCTACTACCTGATGCCCGACACCGCCTCGCGCCATACTTATCTTCCCCACGACGCCGGCATCGCACCGGCGATCAGCACGTTCGAGCCATTTCAGACCGCCGACGGCTTCATTACCATTTCGCCGGTAACCGACAAGCATTGGCAGGCGTTTCTCAAAGCGATTGGGCATCCGGAATGGTTCGAAGGCGACGAGCCGCGGCCCGAACGATTGACGCGATGGGTCAAGGGCGTGATCGCCCTGTTCCCGAGCCAGCCGTCTGCGTACTGGCTCGAGCGCATCGAAGCCGCCGACGTGCCATGCGGACCGGTCAACGATTACGACTCCATCTGGACCGATCCGCAGTTCGTCGCGAATGAGACGTTTTTCGAATACGAGCATCCGCGGGCCGGGCGCGTGCGCGCCGTGCGATCGCCAGCGCGATTCTCGCGCACCGAGCCCGAACTGTGGCGCCATGCACCCGACTTGGGGCAACACACCGACGAAATTCTGGGCGAGTTTGGATTCGGCGCCGGCGAGATCTCCGAGCTGAGAGCGAATCGGATCGTCAATTGAGCCAGCCCTCGATCAGCCGCGTGCTGATATTCGCGGTTTTTGCCGCGGCAATCGCTATCGTGCAAGGATGCTCCGCGCAACCACCCTCGCCCGCGCAGCCCGCGCCCGCAGCCGCCGCCGCTGCGAGCGCTAAACCAACAGCCATCGGAGCTCCGCTGGGCACGCATGCGCCGTACGCGATCACGGCGGGGCTCGACGGCAACCTGTGGTTCACCGAGTACCAGGGCGACGGCATCGGCCGGATGACCCCCTACGGCGCCACCAAACGCTTTCAGATAGATCCCGACGGATTCGCCGAACGGATCACCGCGGGACCCGACGGCGCAGTCTGGTTCACCGATACGGCGGGCAACCGTATCGGCCGCGTCGCCCCCGATGGAAAAATCGCGTACGTCAAATTGCCGCACCCAAACAGCGGACCGGCGGGAATCACCTCGGGCCCAGACGGCAATCTCTGGTTCGCCGAGCACTCGGGCAATCGCATCGGGCGGCTCAGCACCACCGGCACTCTGACCGAGATCGAGCTGCCCCAGCGCACCGGTCCCGCCGAAATAGTCGCCGGCAGCGACGGCAACCTGTGGTTCGCCGAGGATCAGGTCAATCGCATTGCACGCGTCACCACCTCGGGCGCGGTCAGGGAATTTCAAATCGCGACCGCCGACAGCCGCCCCGCGATGATGACACTCGGCGCCGACGGCAACGTCTGGTTCACCGAACCGCAGGCCAACAAGATTGGCAGAATCACTCCTGATGGCAAGGTCTCGGAGTTCGCATTGCCCGCGGCCGGTGTGCCGCTCGGAATCGCGGCGGGCGGCGACAAAAACCTCTGGGTCACGGTGATTCGTGCGCAACTGATCTATCGCGTGACGCCGAGTGGAGATTTTACATCGTTCCCCACGCCTGAAAAGTCGATGGCGACTTTCATCACGGCCGCTCCCGACGGCACCCTGTGGTTCACCGAGCCCAACGGCAAGGTCGGCCGTCTCACGACCGCGGGAGACGTCAAGGAATTCGTCTTCTCCAATCCCTACAGTGAGTCCAAGTGAGCGCGCAGCCGACGGTCGCGGCGTAGGCGATGGCGCGCCTGTTGCACTCGCCGGGTTTTGCGCTATAAGCGGTCTGTAGGAACCAAAACAAACACTGGGCGCGTTTGGATTCCGGCATTATGCCGCAAAGGAGATATTGAGCGATGGGCAAGCTCGACGGAAAAGTAGCCGCCATAACCGGCGGCGGTCGCGGCATCGGCCGCGGTGTCGCGATGGCATTCGCCGCGCAGGGATGCGCGGTGGTAGTCAACGATCTTGGGGTCACGGTGGCGGGCCAGAAGGAAACTCAATCGCCCGCCGACGACGTGGTCAAGGAAATCAAGGCCGCGGGCGGCAAAGCCGCTTCCAATCACATGGATATCGCCACCGTCGCCGGCGGCGAGGGCCTCGTCAACCAGGCGATCAAGGAATTCGGCAAGCTCGATATCCTGGTTAACGTCGCCGGCATCCTGCGCGACCGCATGATCTTCAACATGACCGAACAGGAATGGGACGACGTGATCCGCGTGCACCTCAAGGGGCACTACTGCACCATCCGTCCCGCGTCGGCCTACATGCGCGAGCGCAAGTACGGCAGAATTATCAACTTCTCGTCCGGCTCTGCCCTGGGCAGTCCCGGCCAGCCCAACTACGCCGCCGCCAAGGCGGGAATCCTGGGCCTGACGTACTCGAGCGCGAACGCGCTGCAAAAGTATGGAATCACGGTAAATGCGATCATGCCGGGAGCGGCGACGCGCATGACCGACACGATTCCCGCGGGCCGGATGCCGGGCGCAACCGGAATCGCACAGTCCGACCGGGTCGAGGGCACCCCGCGCGATCCCGCCAATGTCGCGCCGATCGTGGTTTTTCTCGCCAGCGACGATGCCGCGAACGTCACCGGGCAATTGTTTGGCGCGTCGGGCTATCGCATCATGCACTATCGGAACATCGTTCCCGACAAGATTCTGTATAACAACGGCCCGTGGAACATTGACGAACTGTTCGAGCGGCTCAAGACCACGCTGCTGGTCGATATGACCCAGCCGCGGATGGGTTAGGTTAACCCCCGCATCGACCCGCCCGCCGTCAATGCCCCTGCGGCTTGGCGGTGGGCGGCGGTTCGATCTCAAAACTCGCGTCGAGGAATTTAATCACTCGCGCGGCGTAGCCCGCGGGATTCTCGTAGATCGCATCGCCGTGACCGCCCGAGGGCACCGTCCACATCTGCGCGTTGAAGCCTGCCGCGGCGAGAAGCGTCTGGCCGTCCGCAACCGGCGTGATCTTGTCGTCGCGATTCTGGATGATGAGCAATGAGCAACTGCCCAGATTGCCCGCGTCCGTGGCTGGCGAGATTTTGTACAGCGAGCGCCCGAACCATAGCTGAGCTTCCCAGATTACCGTTTCGGTGAACGCGGGATTCATCCGTGACAGCGACGGGCTGCGCATGAACAGCTGCGCGAGGTTCGCGTAGGAACTGTCGGCGACGATTGCGGTGAATACCGGTTGCTCGGCCTGCGCCATGATCGCGCCGGCGGCGCCCTCGGATATTCCGAGCGCGGCGATTTTATCGAAGCCCTTGTCGCTAAGCGTGCGCGCGGTCGCCAGCGCGAATTTGCGCTTCAGCATTCCCCAGTTGATTCCATAGCTCGGATTGTTGGCGCTGTAAGTGGCGACCACGGTGAAGCCGGCGCCCAGCAGAAACTTGGCGTAAGGAATCATGGCCACTTCCGGCGCTCCCGCAGCCGGCAGGATCACCACCACTTCGCGGCGTCTGCCCGGCAAATACCATCCCACCACGCTGACTTGGCGGTGGCGGATACCATCCTCTTCGACCACACCACAGTCCAATCGCTCCGGCTCGACGCCGAGCGCGACCCCGATGTCTGTCACCGAGCCGCGCTTGAACGACGGAACATGCTGCCCGAAAACGTCCTGCCTGCCGCGCTGGAGAAAGTCCGGGTACCTCAACGATCGCGCGACGAAGAGGGCTGCCCCCAGCCAGAGCAGAATCGGGACGCCCAGCAGGATTGCGCCGGCGCCAAAGATGCGCCGCGGCCTGCGCCTGGCCGCCGCTGGTATAGATGCCGAGGGATCGCTCATTCGCTATGCTTGTGCACGATTGCGCACGCCTCCGCAAGTGCGCTTGTGAGCGTATCATTCGCCACTTATGCTGCCCCACAGGAAGGCGACGCTCATGTCCGATTGGGATCCGCAACTCTACAATCGTTTTCGCCGCTACCGCGCGGAACCGGTCGAGCACATCTTGTCGCGCCTTCAATTCACCGACGACGAGCAAATCATCGACCTCGGATGCGGCTCCGGCGAGAACACGCTCGAACTGGCGCGGCGCAGCCCGCGTGGATTGGCGCGCGGCGTCGACGGCTCACCCGCGATGATCGAGGCGGCTCGCGAGCTGCTTGACGGTCAACCGGAGCTCAAAGGCCGCGTTTCATTTGAACTGCTGGGCGTGCCAGAGTTTCGCGCCGACCGCGCCTTCACGCTGATTTTCTCGAACGCCACCTTTCAATGGATTCCCGATAAGCGCGCGCTCTTCGCCGCGTGCTTCGACGCGCTCCGCCCCGGCGGAAGGATCGTAGTGCAGATGCCCGCCAACGAGACCGAGACCGCGAAGCTTGAAATCGGGCGGCTCGCGCGGCAAGCGCCGTGGAGCGCGATGCTGGGCGGGCGTGAACGGGCGTTTCACGAAGAGCCGACCGAGTTTTACGCCGCGATGCTGGCGCAGCTCGGCTACGATCGCGTCGACTGCTATCACCTGACGTTTCATCATCCGATGGATCGGCCCGCCGACGTCGTTCAATGGTACCGCTCGACCGGCCTGCGGCCTTTCCTTGATGCGCTGCCGAAAGATCGTCACGACGAGTTTCTCGCTCAGTTGACGACGCGGCTCAACTCGGCTTACGGCACTTCCGGGCCGATGACGTTCGACTTCAAGCGGCTGTTTATCTGGGGCCGCCGCCCCGAAAATTAAGATGACTCACGCGCGAAATCGTCCCGCGCTCGTCGCCCACGGCGGCGCCGGTGCCACCGGCCCTGGTGCGGAGCGGCCTGAGCGCCGCCGCGCGATGATGGCTGCGGTGCGCCTGGGCGCGAGGATTCTTCGCGCCAACGGCAGCGCGCTCGAGGCCGTGGTCGCGACCGTCGCGGCGCTCGAGGATCATCCGCTCTTCAATGCCGGCTACGGCTCGTTGCTTAACTCCGAGGGCAACGTCGAAATGGACGCGTCCGTGATGTTCGCCGAGCCTGTCCCTGTTTCGGCCGCGCTCAGACCTTCACCAGGCAAGCGCTCAGGCCATACCGGCCGTTCCAACGCAGCCGACTACAATATCTCAGCCGGCGCGGTTGCCGCGGTCAGCCGCGTGCGAAACCCAATCGTGCTCGCGCGTGCCGTGATGGAACATTCGCCGCACATCCTGATGGCGGGAGCCGGCGCGGAAAGCTTCGCACGCAAGGCCGGCATCCGCCTCGTGCGGCCCGAGGAAATGGTAACCGAGCGCGCACTCGAACGGTGGCGCGCGCGAAAGCAGCAGAGCGGGATGCTCGAGGCCGAGGGCGCCGCGCGCGCCGCGATGGGACACGGCACCGTCGGCGCGATCGCTGTCGACGAGCACGGCGCGACCGCGGCTGCGACCTCGACCGGCGGCGTGCCCGGCAAACTGTTTGGACGCGTCGGCGACTCCGCGCTGATTGGCGCCGGCACTTTCGCCCATGCATTCGGAGCCGCCTCGGCGACCGGGCAGGGCGAGGCGATCATCCTGAGCGCGCTGTGCCGCGAGGCAGTATTGGCGCTCGCGGGCGGCTCGCCCCGGACCGTCGCGCGCGAGGCGATCGCCGAAATATTCCACGCCACGGGTGCAAAGGCTGGAGTAATACTGATCGACCGCCGCGGCAGAATTGGTTACGCACACAACGCCGCCTCGATGCAGGTGGCGAGGTACGATCGCGCGGGCGGACTCGGCCATCTGTGGCTCGCGCCGATCGCAACGGCCCGCCGTCCGTGACTCTCGAACAACCCGATACGGCCAGTCGCGCCGCGGTCCTGCAACCCGCAACACTTGCGATTGCCTCGTTGTTTGCCTTCCTCATTCTTGTGAATGGAATCAGCGCGCCGTTTCAGAAGGACGCGGAGCCGCAATCTGCCCAGTGGATTCAGAGTATCGTTCGCGATGGGCACTGGCTGTTACCGGCTGACGCCTACGGCTTCACCGACCGCAAACCGCCGCTGTTCTATTGGCTCTCGGCGCTAGTCGCGAAATCCACCGGTGGCACCGTGGACGAGGTTCGCGCGCGCGCCGTGTCTGTGGTGGCAGGCACCGTGCTCGCGGTGGCGGTGCTCGCCTGGACGGTTACCAACGTCGGCGCATCCGAAGGATGGCTCGCGTTTCTTTTCATGCTCGGCACCTACGGGTTCGCGTCGCGCGCGACCGAAGCGCTGACTGACATGCTGCTCACGTTGCTTTTGTTTACCGCGTATTGCCGGCTGGCAACTTTAGTTGACGACTCGCAGCGGCAAGCACGAGCCGCGCCACGCCGGACTATGCTCGCCGGCTTGATCCTCGGGCTGGCAGTGCTGGCCAAGGGTCCGGTGGCAATTGTGCTGTGCGCGCTCGCCGCCTCGATCTACATGCTGATCGAGCGGCGCAATCCGATTGCGCTGATGCGTCAACGATGGTCCTGGCAGGTCGTCGCGATTGCGGTCGCAGTTGGCGCGGTGTGGTACGTGCCGGTCGCGATCGTCGGCGGGCAAAAGATTCTCAGGATCATCTTCGCGGAGAATTTCGGACATTTCATGCCCGCCAGGCTCGGCGGAACGGGCGAGAGTTATCGACCCTTCTATTTCATCGCCGCGCGCTTGCTCGGCGGCGCCTTTCCGATGACGCTCCTGATTATCCCCGCCGCGCTCGCCTTCTACACCGGCGAGATTTCGGCGGCAAAGCGGCGTGCGGTGCTCTACCAGGTCAGCATGTCGCTCGCGGTGTTGATTTTTTTCTCGATTGCAAGCGTCAAGCGCGACGATTACATCCTGCCCGCGTTACCGGGAATCGCGATTTTGTGCGCGTCGGTATTCACGCTGGACGTACGCGGCATCGCGGCGAAGTTGCGCGACGTGCTCGTCGCGATATTCGTGCTGGCCCCGTTTTTCGTGGTTCTCCTTTTGATATTCTTCCCGGACGTCAACCCGCAATTCAAACTTCAATCGAGCGACGCGGCTTACTACTCGATCATCCGAGCTAACCTTGGAAAGTTTGGGCTAGAGTTTATCGAATTCGGCGTAGCCTGGTTGGTCGCGCTCACAATCGCAATATTCGTGATCCGACGAAGCGCGATTGTAAGCGGCGCCGCATTTGGCGTCGCAGCGCTTTCCTTGAGCCTGTTGTGGACCTCGACGCTGCGACCCGTCCTCGCCACGATGCGCAGTGTGAAGAGTTTCGTTCCTGTCGTCATTGATCACGTCAAAGGTGATCAATTGTGCATTCCGGCGGGAATCAACTACGAGCTGTCGTACTACTACGGCGCTGCGGTGCCCGACCTTGCCCATCCCGAATGCGCAAATGGCGCCGCGGGCAAGCCAGTCTATCTGATTGCGACGCCGCGCGAGCTGGACGCGATGACGCCCGAGTATCGGGCGCGGCTCAAGCTGATCGCGAAGTCCAATCTGATAGGCGGCGGCGGACCGCCGGCGCTGTATGAAATCTCGCCAGGCGGCGCGAGCGGGGATTTGAAAGGCGGCGGCGGAGCCGCTAGATAGAAGACGATGGCTGATCGCGTCGAACATGCTGAACATGCGATGAGTGCGCTGATGCGCTTCGCCGTCTCGCTCATAATCCCGCTGTGGGCGCTCGCGATGCTCGTGCTCGGCGTCGAGTACCGCTCAGTGTGGTGGCTTGGATGCGGGCTGGCGGTCGGCGCAGTTGGACTTATCCTGCTGGTAGGCAACCCGTTGGCGGGACCGGTGCTCGACGTGCGCGAAAGGTGGCGGCCCTTGTTGCCGCCCAAGCCGGGCGCCCACGAAGACAAAGGTCCCACCTGACAAGCTGCGAAAGCCGCGCCGCCGGGCTGATTTGCCCGCCGTCCCCGGGCGGGATATTGTTTAGCTTGGATGCCTATTTTTGAGTACGAGTGCGCGCGCTGCGGGCTCGTCAGCTCGCATGTAGTGATGGGTTCATCGCGTCGCCGCGAGCGTCGCGTCTGTCCGGATTGCGGGTCGGCGCGGCTGCGACGCGTCATGTCGTCGTTCGCGGTGGTCGAGAGCGAGTCGTCACGGATTGCGAGTTTCGACGCGTCGAAGCCGCGCGACGATTCGTTCTATCGCGACTCGCGCAACGTTGGGCTGTGGGCGAAGAAGCGGGCCAAGGAGATGGGCGTCGATCTTGGATCGCAATTCGAGGCTACAGTCGAGAAAGCACGCAGCGGCAAGCTGATCAAGGAGATGACCTGAGGGTGCGCGATGAAGAGGCGGGACCATGACGGCTGACAACAAGGATCGGCTGGGCAGCAAGCTGCACGATGTCGAGGCAGCGCGCGAAGACCAGTGGGCGCGACAGCGTGACGCCAAGCTGCTCGAGAAGATGCGTGAGCGCTTGAGCAAGACAGCTTGTCCGCATTGCAAGCAGTTCTTGGAGGCGAAAACCGAGTCCGGTGTAACAATGCACGTGTGCCCCGCAGGCCACGGCGCATGGCTCGACGCGGCGACATTGAAGGCGGTGGTGAAACAGCACAAATAATTTTTTGAATTAAGAGTGGCTTAAGTGAAATCGATCACTGGTGAAGGAATCCTTCTTGACAGCTTAGTCCAGTCCCACTAATGAACACTCGGTAACGTAAAATGTATCTCAATTTCGGCGTGCCGCTGGCCCTTACGATCATCGGGATCGGCTTCGTGGCGCTGATGTTCGGTCTGCAGAGGCTGCTGGCGCCGCAAAATCCCTACGCTCGAAAGCTGACGCCCTACGAATGCGGCGAGCCGCCGACCGGCCGTGCGTGGATCAATTTCAACGTCCGCTTCTACTTGATCGCGCTGATTTTCGTGGTGTTCGAGGTCGAAATCGCGTTCGTTTATCCCATCGCCGCCGTGTACCTGGACTGGGTCCGCTCGGGCCGGCGCCTCTACGCGCTCAGCGAAATTTTAATTTTTCTGCTGATCCTGTTCGTCGGGCTGGTTTATGTGTGGGTCAAGCACGACCTGGAATGGATCAAGAAGGTACCGGTCGAAGACTGAGGTTTTGTATTATGCCCCTGCTGAACACGCTTCCGGATTACGTTTTGACCACCAAGACGGATGAACTGCTGAACTGGATGCGCAAATCGAGCATCTGGTACATGCTGTTCGGCCTGGCCTGTTGCGCGATCGAGCTGATGCATACGGGCGGCCCGCGCGCGGACCTCG
>Ga0074044_10002361_pt1 | contig 16539 bp, 8 predicted proteins | sample BogForMeECP23OM1_FD_94443 | JGI IMG/M metagenome (GOLD analysis project Ga0074044, IMG submission 94443) | Bog forest soil microbial communities from Calvert Island, British Columbia, Canada - Bog Forest MetaG ECP23OM1 | ecosystem: Environmental > Terrestrial > Soil > Wetlands ...
CAGGGGGCGGCTGGTAGCCACCGGCGATCGGGTTCTGCTCTTCGATGTCAAGACCGGCAAGCTGGCCGCCACCTGGCCCGACTCGGGCAAGTCCGAAGGCTACGGCCGCGGCCTGCTGGCGGGAAATCGAATTTACTGGCCCACGCGGGACAGGATCGAGATCCTCGACCAGGGCTCCGGTCTGCGCGCCGAGCCGCCGATCAAGCTGATGGAAATCTACCGGACGACCGGGGGAAACCTGGTGGCCGGCGACGGCTACCTGATCGTGGCCCAGCCCGATGCCCTGGTCGTATTCTGCCAGAACAGCCGGCTGATCGAGCGGTATCGCGAGGAGATCGCGCGCAACCCGGAGCAAGCGGCGACCCATTACCGGCTGGCTCGGGCCGCGGAGGCGGTCGGCCGCGACCAGCTTGCGCTGGAATCGTACGACCAGGCGACCCGCAGGGCGCGACCGGCCGAGACCATCGACGGCGTGCCCCTGGCCGAGGCAGCACGCGACCACGAGTTCCGACTGCTCCTGCGGGTGGCGGCGGCGGCCCGGGGCGACAAGAAATACGACGCAGCGGTCAGCGGACTGGAAACCGCCTCGCGGATCGCCCGATCCGATGGCGACCGGCTGAGGGCCGGGTTGCTGCTGGCCGATATCCAGATGCAAGCCGATCGGCCGGCCACCGCAATCGAGATTCTCGAGCAGGCTCTGACCGACGACCGCCTGCGGGGTTTGACCGTGAGCACGGAGGACGGCCACCGCGCCATCCGCGCGGACCTGCTGATCGCCGATCGCCTCTCGGACATCGTCAAGCAGCGAGGGCGATCGATCTACGGCGCGTCTGACCGCAACGCCCGTGATCTCTACAACCGTGGTCGGCGCGAGCAAGACCCGCGCCTCCTCGAGGAGGTCGGCCGGACCTTCCCGGTGGCCGAGGTCGTTCCCGAGGCGCTGCTGGAACTCGGCAAGATTCACCAGGGCGCGGGACGGCCGGCCGCCGCCACCCGGGCGTACAAGCGGTTGCTCACCCTCGGGGCGGTTGCCGACCTTGATCGCGCCCGAGCACTCTGGAGACTCGCCCACGTGTACGAGGCGGAGAACTATCTGGTCTCGGCCCGAGACGCCTACCTCCAGATCCAGACGCGTTATCCGCGGATCAAGCTGCGGGAGCTCGGAACCGACGTCCCGCTGGGCGAGCGGGTATCGGCCGAGCTCGCCCGCGGGCCGCTGGCGCAGATTGCCCTGGACCGTCCCCGGGCAACGGTGCCGCTGCCTCTGGCGCGGCGCTGGCATCTGCAGTCGCAGACCGGCCGCAATGTCCGGGTTCTGGGTGCCGTCGGGACGCCTCCGGGCCTGCAATCGAGCCGTGCGTTCGCGGTGGAGGGAGCAGTCCTGACTCCGCTCGATCCCGCGACCGGCGAGCCGCGCTGGACAGTCGACCTGGGATCGCCCGCGGCCTGGGTGGGCTATCTCTCCGACAAGCTGGTGGCGGCCTCGGCCCAGCGGGTCGTTGGTCTCGACCCGGCCACCGGGGCGGAGCAGTGGCGGTTCGCTGCCGGCATGCCTTCCCGCTCGCGCCGCCTTCCCGATCCGTTTGCCCGCACCAATCCTGCCGCGGGCGCCCAGGAGAACGCCAAGGCGGTCTTCCACGATTTCCACCCGGTAGGCGGCCGCCTCTTCTGTCTGCGGGGTGATGAAGAGTTGATCGCGCTTGATGCCGAGAGTGGAGCCGTCGATTGGTCCTTCACCTCGAAGGACGGTGCGATCAATCCGAAACTCTGGATCGGCCCCGAGCGTGGCGTGGTGCAGGTGCAGAACCCCAACCGCCTGCTGGTGCTGGAGACCGAAAGCGGGCGGCAGTTGGCGCGGGCTCCGCTGGCCGACGGAGAAACCCTGGAGAGTGCGCCGGTGCCGATCGACGAGGAGCATGTGCTGCTGGTGCCGGACCGGCGCACGGTCAAGGATTTCGACCTCGGGCGCGGTCTGTTCACCTGGGATTACCGGGAGAGCGCCGAGATGCCGGTCAACGGCCCGCCCCGCGTACTGGTCGATGCCGAGCGCGTGCTGATGCTCCATGACGGGCGCGTGCTGATTCGCCTGGACCCCCAGAGCGGCGCGAAGCGATGGTCTGCGGTGCTGGGGATCGAAGACCTGAGCGACCGGCTCGATGCGATCGCATGCGATGACCGACGGGTCTACTGCGTGAGCCAGCAGACACTGCGGGCCCTGGCGGTGGACGACGGCTCTCCGCTCTGGGCTTGCCACCTGACCGGACCGGAGAACGCGCTCTGGTCGATTGCGCTCTCCGACCGGTGCGTGATGGCCTATCCCAGCCTCTCGAATCTCTCCGAGGGAGAGCTGGAGAGCATGCCCGTCGTGGTCCGGCGGCAAGAGACCGGCGCCCTGGTGCAGCGTTTCGTTTTTGCCGCGACCATCGCGGATGTCAACCTCAAGCTCGACTCCCGGGGCGTGCTGGTCGCCACGTATCGCGGCCTTTGGGCCCTTTCTCGACGGGACGGCGGCGCCGATCCCAAGCCTCCCCCTCTTCCCTGAAGGTGGCCAGCCATCTGCCGAACCTGGAACCGGGAAGACAAGTCCGCTGACCCGAGTTGCCGCGTTCGCCCGCCGTCGCGGCAAGGGCTGCGGACCATCCCCTTTATGGAGGTCTCCGCGTGAGCGACACCAACTTGAATTCTCCCGACCCGCTGGAGGGTGACGACCTGGCCGCCGTGCAGCGCCTCAAGGAGGGGTACAACCTCCTGAAGGCCGAGATGGGCAAGGTGATCGTCGGCCAGCATGCGGTGCTCGAGGAACTGCTCATTGCCATCTTCGCCCGTGGGCACTGCCTGCTCATCGGCGTGCCTGGCCTGGCCAAGACCCTGATGATCCACACGCTGGCCGACGCGCTGAACCTCACCTATAACCGCATCCAGTTCACACCCGACCTCATGCCCTCGGACATCACCGGCACCGAGGTGATCCAGGAGGACAAGGCGACCGGACTGCGGCAATTCAAGTTCCTGCGGGGCCCGGTCTTCGCCAACATCGTGCTGGCCGACGAGGTCAACCGCACGCCGCCCAAGACTCAGGCTGCCCTGCTCGAGGCGATGCAGGAGCGGCAAGTGACCGTGGGTGGAGAGCGGCATCGGCTTCCCGACCCGTTTTTCGTGCTCGCGACCCAGAACCCGATCGAGCAGGAGGGGACCTATCCTCTGCCAGAGGCCCAGCTCGACCGGTTCATGCTCAACATCCTGGTGGACTACCCGTCCCAGGACGAGGAGCTGGACATCGTTCGGCTGACGACCTCCATTCACAAGCCGTCGGTGACCAAGGTGCTTTCGGGCAATGACATCCTGGGCCTGCAGGAGATTGTCCGCAAGGTGCCTGTGGCCGACCACGCGGCCCGCTACGCGATCCGGCTGACGCGGAGCACGCGGCGGGAAAAGGAAGACGCCCCCGGCTTCATCCGCGATTTCGTGAGCTGGGGCGCAGGCCCTCGAGCCAGCCAGTACCTGGTACTGGCAGCCAAGGCCAGGGCGGTGCTGCACGGCAATTACCACGTCTCCATCGCCGACATCCGCGCCGTCGCCGGCCCCGTGCTGCGGCACCGGATCATCACCAATTTCAACGCCGAGGCCGAGGGCTTGAAGCCCGACGACATTGTCGAGCGCCTGATCAAGACGATCCCGATCGATGACCACGAGGCCGAGCAAAGTGGAAAACTCCCCAAACTATTTAGATCCGCAAACGCTGGCTAGCCTCGAGGGGCTCGATCTCCAGGCCCGGCTCGTGGTCGAGGGCTACGTCGCGGGCATGCATCCCAGCCCCTACCACGGCTTCTCCGTCGAGTTCGCCGAGCACCGCGAATATGTGCCGGGCGACGACATCCGCCACGTGGACTGGAAGGTCTGGTCCAAGACGGACAAGCTTTACCTCAAGCAGTACGAGGAGGACACGAACCTGCTCCTGTACCTGCTTCTGGACACCAGCGAATCGATGGCGTACGCCTCGGGCCAGAACGTATCCAAGCTCAAGTACGCTCAGTTCGTCGTTGCGGCGCTGGCCTACATGGTCATCCAGCAACAAGACTCTGTCGGCCTGGGTCTCTTCGACGACTCCGTCCGCCGCTACCTGCGTCCGGCCAGCCAGCCATCGCACCTCAAGGAGCTCTTCCACGTGCTCGACGTGACTCCCGCACGCGAGAAATCGAACGTGGGTGCGGTACTGCACGACCTGGCGGAACGGTTCAAGAAGCGGGGGGTGGTGGCCATCTTCTCCGACTTCTTCGATGATCCGGCCCGGATCATGGCCGGGCTCAAGCACTTCCGCCACCGCCGGCACGAGGTCATCGTCTTCCACGTGCTCGACCCGGCGGAGATCGAGTTCCCATTCCGGGAAACCACGCTGTTTCGGGGCCTGGAGGGTCTGCCCGAGATCCTCACCGAGCCGCACGCGCTGCGGCGCGCTTACCAGGCCGAGCTGGGCGCCTTTCTTGACGAGCTCAAGAAGGGTTGCCGGATGATCGACATCGACTATGTTCCTCTGCGCACCGATCAGAGCCTCGAGGGCCCGCTGTCGAGCTACCTGGCCTCGCGATCGACGCGCGCCGTGTGATTGCCCTGGAGAGCCGGATCTGGACACCAGCCTGATGTTTTTCCCGTCATCACTGCCGCTCTTGTGGGCGCTCGAGTTTGCCAATCCCGGGCTGCTTGCCGGGCTGGCGGCTGCCTCGATACCGATCGTCATCCATCTGCTCAACCGGCGCAAGTTCCGGGAGATGCCGTGGGCGGCGATGCAGTTCCTGATGGCGGCGATCCGCAAGAACCAGCGGCGGGTGCGCATCGAGCAGTGGCTGCTCCTGGCTGTGCGCACCCTGCTCATCCTGCTCATCGTCGCCGCGATGGCCAAGCCGTTCCTGGAGAGCTTCGGCAACGTGATCGCCGGCCGGCGGACCCACCGGGTCCTGGTCCTGGACAGCTCGTTGAGCATGGGCTATACCTCGGGCGACAAAAGTCGATTCGACCTGGCCAGGGATGTGGCCACCCGGCTCGTCAAGGACTCGCGGCAAGGAGACGCCGTCAGCCTGATCATGATGGGAGAGCCGCCCCGAGTGGTCATCAGCGACCCTTCGCCCAACCTGACCGAGGTCCAGAAGGAGATCGCCGAGCTCACCATGACCCATGGGTCGACCGACCTGCAAGCGACCTTCGAGGCGATCGATCGGGTGCTCAACGTCTCGACGATCCCGCAGAAGGAAGTCATCTTTCTGACCGACCTGCAAAGCACAAGCTGGCGCAGGCCGGCGGCGACGGGCAAGGACGGCCTGGACCGGGTCCTGGCCAAGCTCGAGGCCCGGCGGCCGCGCTCGGTGATCATCGATCTGGGCAAGTCGGGCAGCGAGAACCGGGCGGTGACCGACCTCACGATCGACGCCCCGGTGGTGACTGCCGGATCGACGCCCCTGGTGCGGGGGGTCATCCGCAACTTCGGGCCTTCGAAAGCCGACGGCGTGCTCGTGCGGCTGATCATGGATGGCCGGGTCAGCTTCGAGCAGTCGGTCGATCTGCCGGTCGGCGAGGACGTCCCCATCATCTTCAACCAGCCCTTCACCACCCCAGGCGACCACGTCGTCGAGATCTCGATGGACAACGATCCGCTGCCCCTGGATGACCACCGCTGGCTGGTCGTGCCGGTTCGCGAGTCGTTGAACGTGCTGCTGGTGGACGGGCATTTCCGCTCCGAGCCGTTCCAGGCCGAGACCGACTATCTGGCCCAGGCCCTGGCTCCCACCGAGGGGTCGCCAGGTCAGCCGGGCATGATCCGCTCGGAGGTCGTCTCGGAATCGCAGCTCTCGCATCGCGACCTGGCAGCCTTCGACGTCGTGGCGTTGTGCAACGTGGCCCAGTTCAGCCAGGCAGAGGTCGCGGCCCTCGAGGATTACCTCAAGCAGGGGGGCGGACTGATCATCTTCGGCGGCGATCAGGTGATCGCCGACAATTACAACCGGCTGCTCTACGCGGATGGCAAGGGGCTCTTGCCGGCCGCTCTGGGCCCGACCGTGGGCGATGCGGCCAAGAAGGAGGCCGCGTTCGCCTTCAATCCGCTGGGGTACCGGCATCCGCTCGTCGCCGAGTTCCGAGGCGAGTCCGATCCCGTCACGGCCGGGCTGACGTTGACCGCGATCTGGCAGTACCACAAGCTGATCAGGCCGGCGGATTCAAAAGCCCAGGTCGCGGTTGCCTTCGACAGCGGCGATCCGGCGATCATCGAGGCACCGCGGGCGCGCGGCAAGGTGATCCTGGTGGCCACCTCGGCCGACGCGGGCTGGACCAGTTGGCCGCTGCACAATAGCTACCCGCCGGTCATGCAGCAGATGATCCTGCAGGCCGCGGCCGGCCGCCTCGCCGAGCGGAACATCCGCGTGGGCCAGCCTTACGATCAATCATTCGCGGCGGCCGGCGCCTCCGCGGCCGCCACGGTGATCAATCCCCAGGGGCAGCCGGTGGCCGCCCGCTTGAAGGGAGCAGGGGGGATCAGCGAACTCCACTTCGTGCAGACCGAGCTGTCCGGCAGGTATCAGGTGCAGATCGGTCCCCCGCTCACCCTGGAAAACGCCTTCGCCGCCGATCCGGACCCGGCCGAGAGCGATCTGGCCAAGCTCGACCGCGGCGCGCTGGAACAAAGGCTTCCCGGCTGGAGCTTCTCCCTCCTGACCAACAGCCCCGAGTTGAGCCAGAGCGCCGCCGCCGTGAGCCGCCGCGGCGAGCTCCACCGGCCCTTGCTTTACGGAGCGCTTGTTCTCTTGCTTTTGGAAACATTCCTGGCCTGGAAGTTTGGACATCACGAACCCTCTTCATGAGGCTCATCGACGGTGCAGGATTGGATATATCAAAAGCTGGCTGATGCCCTGAACGTGCCTCCCCCGCAGGCCGGTGAGGCGCTCTCGCCGCGTATCCGGCTCGAGCAGCCCTGGCCGCAGTGGCTGGGCCTCGCCGTGGTGCTGGGAGGTTCCGCCCTCATCATCTGGTTCTATCGCAGGGAGGGCAGGGCCTCCGCCTTTTACAAGTATCTGCTTGCCGGCATCCGGATCTGCCTGCTCCTGCTTTTGGTATTCATGATCTCCGAGGCCGTGCTCTCGGTGGAGCGCACGGGCTTGCCGTACCTGACCATCATGATCGACGACTCGGCCAGCGAGCAGATCGCCGACCAGTACGAGCGGCCCGAAACCCGGGCGGCTCTGCGGACCCTGGCCAGCCAGGCGGCAGCCCCGGCCTTGCCCTCGAGCCCAGCCCCCGCGCCGGCAGGAGACACTCCGGCGGCCGACGTCACGCGGATCGAGATCGCCAAGGGGCTGGTTCTGAAGGACAAGGCTCGTTGGATCCAGGAGCTGCAAAAGCAGCACAAGGTCAGGCTTTACCTGGTCTCGAACTCCGCGCGGCTGCTTGCCGAGGTGGACCGGCCCGCGGAGATCATGCCGGCCGCCGACAAGCTGCGCGGGGTGCAGGGGACCGGCACCCAGTCGCGCCTTGGGGACGCCACGCGGCAGGTCTTGACCGAGCTTCGCGGTGCGCCTCCCTCGGCGATCGTGCTCCTCTCCGACGGCCAGACCACCGAGGGCGAATCGCTGGCCAAGGCCGCCGAGCTGTCGGCGCGGAAGGGCGTTCCCCTGTTCACCATCGGCCTGGGTAGCGCCGAACCCGCACGCGACCTGGAGCTCACGGAGCTCTTGGTGGACGATATCGTGTTCGTGGATGACGCGGTGCGGTTCCAGGCAAAGCTGCTGGCCCGGGGCTTCCAGGGCCAGAATGTGGTGGTCCGGCTCATGGAGCGAGATACCTCCAGCGCCGACCCCAAGGCCGCGCGCGAGCTCGCCTCCACCGAGGTCGAAGCTCCTGCCGACGGCCAGCCCAGGCGGGTCGAGCTGGTGCACCGGCCCAAGACCACGGGCGAGCGCACGTTCATCCTGGAGATCGAGCCCAAGCCGCGCGAGCTCCAGGTCGAGAACAACCGGATCGAGCGCGTGGTCACGGTCCGCAAGGAGAAGCTCAAGGTCTTGCTGGTGGAGAGTGAGCCCCGCTACGAGTTCCGCTACCTGAAGAATTACCTCGAGCGCGAGGAGACGATCGACCTGAGCGTCGTGCTGCTCTCTTCGGATCCCGAGTACAGCGAGCAAGACCGTTCTGCCTTGCCGACATTCCCCGCCGCCAAGGACGAGCTGTTCGCATTCGATGTGGTGATCGTGGGTGACGCCGACCCGGGCTTCCTGAGCCACTCGCAGATGCAGCATCTCACCGAGTTCGTGACCGACAAGGGGGGCGGCATCCTCTTCGTGGCGGGCGAGTCGTTCAACCCTCTGGCCTATCGGGGGACACCGCTGGAGCTGCTCTTGCCGGTCGAGCTGGCCGATGCCCGCAACCCGACGGCCGTGGGCAACGCCATCAATTCTTACCGCCCCGAGCTGACGGTGGAGGGGCGAACCAGTCCGATCTTCCGGTTCGGCGAGGGCGAGGCCGCCAGTGCGGCGATCTGGCAGGGGCTGCCCGAGCTTTTCTGGTACTTCGAGGCGCCCCGCAAGAAGCCTGCGGCGCTTGTCCTGGCGGAGCATCCCACGGCCACTGGCAGCGAGGGAAAACTCGCGCTCGACCTGTACCAGTTCGCCGGGGCGGGTAAGGCGATGTTCCATGCTTTCGACGACACCTGGCGCTGGCGGTTCCGCGCCGGCGACCGCTATTTCGGGCGATTCTGGGTCCAGGCGATCCGGTTTCTGGCCCGCTCGAAGCTCGTCGGCCAGCGCCAGGCCGAGATCCAGACCGACCGCCGCCGTTACGAGCGCGGGCAGCCGATCCGGCTCCGCGTTCGCTTCCCCAATCCCGGTCTGGCGCCGGCGGTCGGGTCGGTCACCGTGCAGATCGAACGCAACGGCCTGGGTCCGCGGAAAGTGACGCTGAACCAGGTTCCCGGCACTCGCAATGTATTCGAAGGGGCACTGCCGCAGGCGCCCGAGGGCGATTATGACGTCCGCCTACTGCCCCCGCCCATACTCGACGGCCCGATCCCGACGGCGACCTTCCGAGTCGAGGCTCCGGCCAGCGAGTTCGAGCGCGTGCAGATGAATGAACCTGAATTGATCCGGGTGGCGGCGGCGACCGGGGGCAAGTTCTACACGCCGCTGACGGCCGACACGCTCTTGCAGGACTTGCCCAAACCGTCCAAGGTCCCGCTGGATACCGATCCGCCGATCCCCCTCTGGAACACCTGGCCGGTGCTGGGACTTTTCCTCACGCTGATCACGCTGGAATGGGTTCTCCGAAAACGGAAGCAGATGGTATGATCTTTGCGTATACTGAATGGTCGCCACAGATGACGAGGGAGCCGTGGTCCGGACCCGTTGATTCGAGTCTCTTATTCATCCCGGGGAGTTCTGCGGCCGAGGCTCAGCGCGGCTGGGCCGGGAGGGGTCGATGAGGGAGCGTCTGCTGGAGTCTCGAATCTCTGCCCTGCGGGGACAGGTACGTCGGCTCTTGGTATTTCATGGCCTGAGCTGGCTGATCGCCGGGGTGGTGCCGCTGGTGCTGCTGGCCGGACTGGCCGACTGGCTGTTCCACCTCGATGTCTTCGTCCGCCTGGCCCTCCTCCTCGCGCTGGGGGCGGTGGCCCTGTGGGTGGTTTTCAAGCTGGTGCTTCGTCCGCTGATCGTGCGGTTCGCCGACCTGGACATCGCGCTGCGGATCGAACAGCGCTGGCCTGGGCTCCATGACCGGCTGGCCAGCACGATTCAGTTCCTTCGCCTCAATCCCTCGGATGACCGTTATGGTTCGCCAGCCTTGCGTGAGGCGACCATCAAGCAGGCGATCGAGGAAACGCGTGCGATCGATTTTCGCGAGGCAATCGACTACCGACCGATCGTCCGTGCGGGCAGCCTCGCCGCGGCGGCCGTGGGTCTCGCCTTGCTCTTCGGCCTCTTCGACCCCGCGTCCACTCGACTCGCCATGAGGCGGCTCTTCGTGCCCTGGGGCGGAGATCGCTGGCCCCAGCAGACCCACCTGGCCTTGAGCGACACGGGCACGACGCTCAAGATCGCCCGGGGCGATTCGTTCACGCTCTCGGTCCAGGTGCGTCCGGGAGACCGGATCCCGGAAACGGCCCGGGTCACCTACAGCTTCATCGACGGTGAGCAGATCACCGAGCCGCTCCGCGCGACCGACGGAGGCGAGTTCCACGGCCGGATCGAGACGGTCAACCAGCCGTTCAAGTTCTCGGTGGCTGGCGGAGACGACGTGGGCTCGATCCGGGATATCGAGGTCAAGGTGGTTCCCCCTCCGGCTCTCAACCGGCTCACCATCCGGCTGGTGTCGCCCAAGTACACGGGCATTCCCGTCCAGACGCTGGCTGCGGGCCTGACCTCGTTTCGGGTGCTGGAAGGGACGCGAATCGAGCTCGATGCGCAAGCCAACAAGGGCCTGGCCGCCGCCGAACTTTATCTGGGCGACAAGCCCGCAGCCAACAGCGTCGCGTTCAACTCCGCCCGGAGCGGCTTTCAGACGAGTTTCCCGGTCAAGGAGAACGTGGCGTTCTGGTTCGCATTGCAGGATTCCGAGGGATTCCGCAACCGCGACTCGGTTCGTTACGACGTCCGCATGTTCAGGGACGAGGCGCCCCGCGTCGTCATTGCCGAGCCAAGGAACGATCGCGACGTCCCCGCCGATGCCATGGTCCCCGTCCGGGTTGAGCTCGACGACGACTTCGGCCTCCACTCCGCGCGGCTCTTATACAAGGTGTCGGCCTGGGATTCCGAGCCGCATGACGCCGTGGCCATCCCGCTCTGGTCGGCCCCCGGCGAGGAGCCCGGACTGGCCCAGCCCGCATTTGTGAAGCATCAAGAAATCGGCTACGAGTGGAATCTGGCTCCCTTGAAGCTGGCGATCGGCTCGATCATCACCTTTCACGCCGACGCCCGCGACTTCGATTCGATCAAGGGCCCCAATGTGGGCAAGAGCCTGGAGCTGCGCCTGCGGATCGTCTCGAAAGAGGACGCGGCTCGCCAGGTCGATGACGGCCGTCGCGAGCTTCGTGAAGAGATCGCCCGAATTCTCGCCATGCAGCGGCAGGCCATCACTCCGGTGGAAGAAGCCACCCGCACGCTGTCCCGGACCGATCGTCTTCCCCGCGCCCAGCGCGACGATCTGAACAACGCGGGGCTCATCCAGCGCCAGGTCGGCAGCAGGATGAGCAACCGCGAAGAAGGGCTGGAGCAGAAACTCCGTCGCCTGCTTGACGATCTGCGCAATTTCAAGATCGCCAATCCCGAAGCACAGCAGCAAATGCAGAACATGCTCGAGCGGCTCAACATACTCCGCGATCGCCACCTCGGCCCGGCCGAACAGGGCCTCACCCGGGCCGGGAAGAGCCTCGAGCAGATTGCCGAACCTCCGCCGGGCTCGGCCACTCCCAAGGATGCGCAGCCTGGCGAGCAGCCGGCCGACGCCGGGCCCAAGCCTCAGCCTCAGCAGTCGGGTTCGCCACAGGATATTGCCAGGCGATCGCTGGCGGAGGCCAAGACCAACCAGAAGGCCATTGCGGACGAGCTTCAAAAGATGCTTGAAAGCCTTGGCGAGTTCGAGACCTATCGCGGCGTGGTCAAGGACGCTCAGACCCTGCTGAAGAAGCAAGAAGAGGCGATGAAGCAAGCCGCCGAGGCGGCCACCAAACCCGATCTCATGGGCAAGTCGGCCGAGTCGCTCGCGCCCGAACAGAAGGCTGAGCTGGGCAATCTGGCCGCCCGCCAGTCCGATCTCGCCAAGAGCTTGCAAAACCTGCTTGAGCGCATGGACGACCTCGGCAAGCGTCTCGATGAGTCCGACCCGCTGGCCGCTTCCGCCATGCGTGAGGCGGCGGGCAACAGCCGCAAGCAGGGCACCAGCGCCAAGATGGGTGAAGCCGCCGAGCAGCTTGAGAAAAACCAGATGGGTCAGGCCCGGGCCCAGCAGGATAAGGCCCGCCAGGAACTGCGGGAACTTGTCGATGCCGTTCAGAACCGCCGCGAACGCGAGCTTTCGCGCCTGGTGAAGGAGCTGAAAAAGGCCGAGTCCGAGATGCGCGACTTGCGCAAACGACAGGCCCAAAACCTCAAGGCTACCCGCGACGCCAAACAGAACTCCAATGCTCAAGAACGGCGCAACCAGCTCAAGAAGCTGGCAAAGGACCAGGCGCAGATCCAGCAGGAGCTCAAGCGGCAGTTGCAGCGGCTCGCCAAGTTGAGTGCCGATCGCGCCGGTCGAGCTGCCTCCGATGCCTCGGGCAAGATGGGCAAGGCTCAGGAGGAGCTGGACCAGGACCAGGGAGACCAGGCCGGCAAGAACGAGGAAGAAGCCCTGGCCGACCTGAACGATGCCCAGGAAGAGCTCGAGAACGACCGCAAGGAGGCCGAGGAGCGGCTGGCCATGGAACAGCTCGCCAGGATGGGCGATCAACTCAAGTCGCTGGCCGAGCGCCAGGCCAAGCTGGTGGGCGACACCGAGAGCTATGAGAACATGCGTCGCCAGTCCAACGGCAAGCTAACCATCGCCCAGCGCGCCGGCATCCGCGGCCTGGGCCAGGTCCAGGGGGGCCTCAAGGACGAGACCGGCGGGCTGATCGAACAGCTCGAGGGAGCTCCGGTGTTCTCGCTCACGCTCAAGAGGGCGACGGAGAGTATGCAGATAGCCGCCGGGCGGCTCCAGGCCATGAAGACCGACGACGAGACCCAGAAGGCCGTTCGCTCTGCCTCTCACCGCTTCGATCAGCTCATTGACTCGCTCAAGGCCGACGAGGCCAAGCAAGCAGGACAGGGCGGAGGCGGTGGCGGAGGCGGTGGTGGTGGCGGAGGCGGCGACGGAATTCCGGCGACCGCCCAGCTCAAGATGCTCAAGACGCTTCAGCAGGAGATCAACGAGCGAACCGAATCGTTCGACGAGCTCCGCCGCAGAAATCAGAAACTGACACCCGAGCAGACCAGTGACGCCGAGCGGCTGGCCAACGACCAGGGGGCCCTGGCCGACCTTGTTCGCGATCTGACCAAACCGAAACGGGACGATGGGGAGGAATGATCATGATTGTCTTCCGCTCGCTTTTCTCGGCCCTCGCTCTGGCTGTTGGGCTTGGCTGGTGCGCAAGCACGGTGGCCCAGGACACGGGCAAGACCCAGGATGAGGCCCTCGATTCGCTGCTCGAGAAGCTGGGAAAACCCGGTCAGGGCCAGCAGCCGGCCCAGGAGCCGCTGCGATCCAAGCAGGACGCCACCCCAGACCGCAAGCCGGCAGAACCGGCCGCCAAGGCAAAGCCGGGCACCGACGCCAAGCCCACTGAGCCCAAGCCGAAGCCAGCAGGTGGACAGTCCGCGAAGCCCGCAGACCGCGCGAAAACCGGTTCCGGTGACGTGTCGTCTCAGGACAAGGACCTCGACGCACTGTTAGAGAAGCTGGGCGAGACCAAGGATGAGCCAGCCCCAGAGGAGCGGTCCCGGTCACGTCCCCAACCGGACGAGCCGTCTGGCCCCTCCAAGCCCGCTCCGGGCGGAGGGGGTGCCAGCGGAGAGAAAACCAAGCAGAAGGATCAAGGACTGCAGGGCAAGGACAAGGAGATCGACGACAAGCTCGAGGAGTTCGCCGGCAAGAAGCGCAAGAAGAAGGGCGGCGACCAGGAGGAAGGAAGCGGCCCGCTTGGCCAGATCATCAAGGAGATGCGGGACGTCGAGCAGCGGCTGGGCAAGCCGGAGACCGGTGCAGATACCCAATCCAAGCAGAAGCGAATCGTCAAGCAGATCGACACCCTCATCCAGCAAATGAAGCAGTCCGGCTCGTCGAGCTCGATGGCCATGCGGAGGGTGCGGCAACAGGGTCGGAAGCCGGGCGACCAGCCCGGTCAGACTCCGGGCGCCAATGCCGCCGGGGCGCCGCCGACGAAGCCGGCCAAACCCTCGGACCGGCACGCCCTGGCGGGTGGCAAGAACATCTGGGGCCACCTTCCCGAAGAGCTACGGCAAGAGATGGAAAACGTCTTCAAGGAGGAAGCGCTGCCCAAGCAGGCGGAGTTGATCCGTCGCTATTACCTGTCGGTTGCCAAGCAGAAGCTGGTCCGGGGAGATTGAACCATGAGACCGCGATGCAGGTATTCCGGATTCCGTCCCATGCTCGTGGCGGCACTGGCTGTCCTGGCTCTGCTTGCGGGCGGACGCCTGCTGGCCCAGGCCGACAGCAAGGACAAGGGCAACGAAAGCTCGAAATCCGTGGGGGTCTTCGGCGAGTCGCGACGCGGGGATGTTCCCGAAGGCACGATGGAGATGCTCACGCCGGACACCGACAGGGCCATCCAGAGCGGCCTGGCGTGGCTGGCCAAGTCTCAGAATGCCGACGGCTCATTCGGCACCGGCACCTACCGCGGCAACATCGCCGTGACCAGCCTGGCCGGTCTCGCTTTCATGTCCGCCGGATCGAGCCCCGGCCGTGGCCCGCACGGCGCCCAGATCGACAAGGCGCTCTCTTACGTGATGGAAAACACGTCCCCGTCAGGCTTCATCGCGGTGGCGTCGTCCTCGACTCATGGGCCGATGTACTCGCACGGCTTTGGCACTCTCTTCCTGGCCGAAGCCTACGGCATGACCCACCGGCCGGAGATCCGCGAAAAGCTGCAGAAGGCCGTCAGGCTGATCATCGATACCCAGAACAATGAAGGCGGCTGGCGCTATCAACCCGTACGCAGGGACGCAGACCTCTCGGTCACGATCTGCCAGATCAACGCCCTCCGTGCTGCGCGGAATGCGGGACTCTACGTGCCCAAGGAGACGGTTGACGCCTGCATTCGCTACGTCAAGCAGTCGCAGAACCCCGATGGCGGATTCCGGTACATGCTCCAGGGGGGGGCCAGCGCGTTTCCGCGTTCGGCCGCGGGCGTGGTGGCACTGCAAAGTGCCGGCGAGTACGACAACAAGGAGATCCGCGAGGGCATCTCCTATCTGCGCCAGTACATGAGGGAAATCAAGCTGGGCAGCCGCTACAGCCACTACTATTACGGCCACTATTACGCGGCCCAGGCGATGTGGATCAGGGGAGGGGAGGACTGGAACGAATGGTTCCCGGCAATCCGCTCTGAGTTGGTTCATCGCCAGTCCCCGGCGGGCTACTGGACCGACAGCATCTGCAATGAGTACGGCACGGCGATGGCGCTCATCATCTTGCAGATACCCAACAATTATCTGCCCATCTTCCAGCGCTGAAGTCCAGGAGGTTGAAGCCGCCATGTCCTTTGCTCGTCCCGATCGTCTGTTGCGACCGCGATCGCTGGCCGGCCTGATGACGATCCTGATTTGCTTTTGCCCGGCGTTGTCGAGAACGGTTGCCGGAGAGACCTCCTCCGCTGGCACCGAACCGGTCTTCACCGGCCTGCGCGTCGATGGAAAAGCGGTCTCCGGGCGGATCACGGCGATCTCCGCCGACCGGATCACGCTCGTCACGGACGAAAGCACCAAAGAAAAAGAAGAGGTGCCACTTCGCTCCCTGGTCAAGCTGACTTGCGACCCCCGCGTGCCCACCCAGGCGCCCGAGGGCTCTCACGTTCTGCTGCCCGAGGGCGACCGGCTGATGCGGGTCGTTGTGGTCGCCACGACCGACACCGGGATCGAAGTGCAATCTCAGTCGGCGCTGGGCAAGCTTACAATCCCGCTGGAGTGCGTCCTCGGGCTGATCCTGACCCCCCCGACCGAATCCGACGCGTTCGACCAACTCTGGAACCGAGTTGCCGGCGAGTCCAGGTCCACCGAGGTCGTCTGGATGGCCAACGGGGACCGCTTGACGGGTGGATTTCTTGGTCTCGATGATCGAGCGGTCAAGCTCCAGATCGACGGCAGGCCGGTGGAAATCGATCGGACCGGAGTCGTTGCCGTCGGCTTTGATCCCGCTGTGGTCAGCTATCCCCGCCACGATTCTTCCTACCTGGATCTGACGCTCACCGACGGCTCGCGCTGCGGGGTCACCGACGCCAGGCTCGAGAGCGGACAGGTGGTCGCGACCACGCGGTTCGGCCAGCCAGTTCGAGTTCCGATTGGCGACCTGATCCGGCTTGATCCGCGCAGTGATGCTGTGGTGTATCTGTCCGACCGGAAGGTCGATGCCCAGGATAATTCCGGCTACCTCGGGGCACCCCGGCCCTTGCGCGTTGACCGGACCGTCGATGGCCATGGCTTTCAGCTCGGTGGCCACAGCTTTGACCGGGGGCTGGGAACGCAGAGCCAGACGCTGCTTGCTTACAGGCTGAAGCCCGGCGACCGGCGATTCCAGGCGCTGGTCGGGGTCGATGATCGCGCCGGACCTCTGGGCAGCGTGGTCTTTCGAGTACTGACCGATCGCAAACCTCGCGTCACGACGCCCGCGATGAGCTCGAGAGATGCTCCGCAGGCGATCGACATCGACATCTCCGAAGCCAAGCTGCTCATCCTGATCACCGAGTTTGGTGAACGGGGGGACGTTCGGGATCTGGCCGACTGGGTCGAGGCCAGGATCATTCGCTAGCATCGCGCC
>Ga0074044_10002362_pt1 | contig 16536 bp, 16 predicted proteins | sample BogForMeECP23OM1_FD_94443 | JGI IMG/M metagenome (GOLD analysis project Ga0074044, IMG submission 94443) | Bog forest soil microbial communities from Calvert Island, British Columbia, Canada - Bog Forest MetaG ECP23OM1 | ecosystem: Environmental > Terrestrial > Soil > Wetlands ...
CTACTGAGAACACGGAGGCGTACACCTACTTCCTGCAGGGTAGGGAACTGTTGAGAGAGCAGACCGATGTTTCACTTAGGCAGGCCATAGCTCTCTTCGAAAAAGCCATCGAGCTCGATCCTAATTTCGCTAGAGCCTACGTGGGCCAGGCAGAATGCCACCAATTCCTTGCCGACAAAGGAAGTGAGCCCAGTGACGTCTCCGTCGCGACTGTGAGGCGATTACTGGAGCGCGCCCTCAACCTTGACCCGAACCTTCCGGAAGCCCACGCGGCGCTCGCTGTGATGTTCTTCAACGAGGACGACGTTATAGCTTCAGAAGCGGAGGTGAAGAGAGCGTTGGAACTTAACCCGAGTCTCCCAGATCCCTGCTGGTTAATGTTCGAGCTGGCAGCAATCAAAGGAGACCCTGGGGAGATGGTTAGACAGATCGAGGCAGCTTACCGCTTGGATCCTGTCAGGCCCGACTTCATCCTCCGGGTTGGGGTAGCTTATTTCTATACGGGGAGGGAGCAGGAGGCGCTGGAGTTCTGGAAGAAGACTCAGCAGCTGGCCCCGGCGTTCGCGGGCAGGGGTATGACGGAGTATTACATAGCCAAGGGGGATCTCGAGAAGGCTAGGGAGTCCCTCGCGAAATTGGATAAGATCGATCCAACCAATCCTCGCGTCACTTGGATGGGAGGGGCCATCGCGGCCCTGGAGGGTGACAGGGAGAGGGCGGTGCTCGCGATCAAGAAGATGGAGGATGCCAAGATAAGTCCGGTAGTCTTCAACTTCATCGCGTACGTATACCATGCCCTCGGAGACCTCGACTCCTACTTCGAATACCTGAACAAGGCTCTCGAAGGCCATGCAATAATTCCCTCAACGATGAGGTACTCGCCACTCTTCGCCAAGGCAAGGGCAGACCCACGATACCTGGAACTAGTGGAGAAGCTCAGGAAACAATGTGGCCTAACAAAATAGAAGTCACGCTTAGTGTGTCTGGTATCGTTGGTGCGGCAGTTCAAAATTGGACCGTCGTTTTAGTGTGTGTGTGGGTCTAGTGGTGCGGGCGGCCGAATTTGAACTCAGCTACTCACTACGCTCAGAGCAGAGCGTAGGCGACCGAACTCCGGAATCAAAACCGCAGGGCGAAGGCTACAGTATAGGGGATGCGTGGCCCCAACCACACCACTCGAAGTGGAGACTAAGGATGCGTACACCAAAGGAAACATAGATCTTGAGTGCGTGAGCCTGCAAACTTGCCCAACCCCCGGCATTCCCGGAACAAACAATACTTTCAGTAACCCCGCCCCAGGCCCCAACACCAACCGTTACTCTGAAAAAATGGGAATTGGACATTATTTTCGGCTCCCATCCCCGGCTCCAAATAGTCTTCTCAAGAAGATAGTGAGATTCCTGAAACTCTAGATCACGTCATGCGCAGCCTCACCACGTGAGTACATCCTTCCAACACAGTCCGACGAGCTAGGTCACGTTACGCCCTTAATCCTGCTCAAGCCATCGCGACACCCTATGAACTGCCTGAACTGCGGTTGCATGCTTGAACATTATGTGAACCACTTTGTCACGTACTTTGAAGGCGTAACCATAGCCACGCTATCAGCCTGGCGGCAGGTCGCTGAGCTGAATTTGTTCCTGGGGGACCACGTCTCTGTGTGTGGGAAGTATGTGCCCGGGGGAACAAATTGAGGTTTCCACCCGACTCATCTCCTCGGGGTCCGAGGTATGTTCGGTGCACGGTGTACCTTCATGGCCGGCTAGCTCGTCATCTCAAGAGGCATGCTGAACTTGAGAGTTGGCAGCTTGCGGACCTTGCCCGTGGCATGATCATCGCCGGCTTGACCTTCCGCCACATATATGATTCGGAGAAGGAGCGGTCCCTGGAACGCTTCGTCAAAGCGACGGGCGCCTTGGAGATCATCGGTCCCGGTAGGCGTCGGTACAGTCCCCGGGGGTTGGGCCGCGGGGATTGGGTGACCGTTCATCTTCCATTGGGGTTCTTGAAGCAAGTGGCTATGTGGGCGCGTAGCCATGGGCGTAGTCGAAACGACGCATTAAGCCTGCTACTGCAGGACGGGTTACTTCTTTACGTCACCGCTTACAAGCGCTTTGTGGAAGCAGCCACAGAAGCCCATGGAGCTGCTGCAGGCTCTCAGAGCCAGGACCACAGTGAGGAGGAAAGTTCGGTCGGATCAGAATCCTGAGATGCGGATTATACGTTCTACCGTAGAAGCCTACGGAACACTCTCCTCGGCTGGCTCTCCTACTGTCGTGGTTGGGTGTTAAACGCGTGTTTAACACATCGCTCAGGAATTCCAGCACGCTGCCAAATCTAAGAATCGTTGTGTGTCCTTAAACCGCGATCACGTGCCTGTACCTAGTACGGTGTATAGGTTGATTCCGATTCGCCGATTCCTTCCTCTAATTCTCATCGTCGTGATCGCACCGTCCCTGACGATTGACTTCGCCAAAGCTCAAACCGTGACGGTCGTCTCCGTTTGCTTCTCCCCTAATGGGAATTGTGGGGCGACCGTCGCCTACTGGATCAGTCGCGCGAATAGCACAATTCACATCGAAATCTACGATTTCACTCTCAACCAGATTAGTGATGCACTAGTGAATGCTTCCCGAGCGAACCCCAGACTGAGCATCGAGATCGTGTGGGACGACAGTATGGCTCATGGAAAGGGGAGTGAGTATAACGTGCTCTTAGGAGCTGGGATCTCAATTCATCTAGACAAGCGTTCCGGGGTCATGCATGACAAAGTGGCCATAATCGACGACCACATCGTGCTTACCGGATCATTCAACTGGTCAAACGAAGCCAACCAAGTAAATCGAGAGAATCTAATCGTTATTGACAGTACAGCGATCGCAGCCCTCTACGAAGCTGACTTCCAACAGAATTACGCTGCGACAGCGTAACGGTTCTCTCTTGACTACTTAGAAGTCCTTTTGCCGAGTTCTCCGTCCAGAACGAAGAGTGCGCTGGTTTCGCTTCCGATGAGTTGGAGTTTTTGAAGAATTTCGTTCGCGCTTGCCTCTTCTTCCACTTGCTCTTTCACGAACCATTGGAGGAATATGGTGGTGGCATAATCTTTCTCTGACCCGGCAAGGTCAACTATCTTGTGTATGGATTCGGTCACCTTTCTTTCGTGATTGTAAGCATCCTCAAGGATGTCTTTAGGCGTCTTCCACTTCGCGGTGGGTGCGTCGATTGCCTCCAAGACCACTTTTCCTTGTCTTTCAATTATGTACTCGAAGAATTTCATCGCGTGTTCCATTTCCTCTTTCGCCTGAACACGCATCCAATGCGCGAACCCACGCAGGTTGATTGATTCGAAATACGCCGCCATTGAAAGGTAAAGATAATGGGAATAGAATTCCTTTCTCGTTTGATCGTTTAACGCCTTCTGCACTGTTGCCTTAATCAACTTCTCAAAATCCTAGACAGAATAAAGGTGAACCGGACATAAAGCTTCTAGCTTTTGCAGGAATCGAGAATCCTTGCGAATCCTCACTGTTCATGTATCTACTTTAGCGCCCTAGTTTTCCATCTTTTAGTGTCAGGTTCAACGCACCATGTTCATAAGTGGTCTAAAGTTTACCTTGCTGGGTTGAGTGAACGGTGCAGGGCACAAAACCCGAGGCTGCCAACTCAACGAGTCTTCCTGCGCGACTTGTTCTCATCCTGGAACGAGTCTCGGCTAGAACTGGTGTCACGAAGGGAGTATACTCGATTGCCGTCATTTTCTTCATTTTAATCGTGATAACCCCGGCGATCGCAGGCATAGTTGTCCAACTATTTTCACTACCCAGTTTGGCTTTGAGCCCCGATGTTGCGAAGAGGATGGAAGCAGCGGTACAATGGTCTTTCGTGATTGGGCTGGTCGTTTCAACTCTAGATGTTTTAGCCGGTATCCCGTTGGCTTGGCTTATTGTTAGAAACCACGGGCATTGGACAACAATTCTCGATAGCCTTGCGGATATTCCATTCGTAGTCCCCACCGTAGCTTTGGGTTTCTCAATTCTGGAGTTCTGGAGTAGCCCGATGGGTATTGCACAACTATTCGGATCTACGAGCCTTGTGAGTCCTGGAGTCATACTGATTATGCTGCTACACTTCGCATTTTCGTTTCCAGTAATCGTGCGCGTAATGGTGGGCGAGTTTCTGAACTACCGTGAGTCCTACGAGGTCGCCGCGCGCACGCTTGGCGCCTCACCTTTGACGGCAGTACGAACTGTGACGCTCCCTATTCTCAGACCCGGCATATTGGCTGCATTCCTGTTGGCATTAGCGCGTTCACTCTCAGAAACAGGCGCAACCATAGTTGTGGCCGGTGCCTTCGAGAACGGAACGGTGTTCATTAACAACGCGCGAGTATCAGGCTTAACGTCCGCCGTTGTTATCGCGAGCTTGACCATGATAGTTTCGTCGCTCGTAGTTTTCGGACTGATCAAGATCATCGCGCCGAGAATCAGGGTTCTTCCGTTGAGGGTTTGGCCTAACCTTGAAAGAAAACTAAGCAAGTCACCTGTTGTAGCAACGAGAAATGCGATTACCCTGATCGGATTTCTAGTATTCGTCCTTCTTCCATGCCTTTTCTTAGCCTTACCAGCAGTAGAAGCTGTTGCCGGCGGAACCGCGATTGAGGCCTTTGCCGGAGTTGGGCCCTGGAAGGCATTCTGGTCTAGTATGCTCCTCTCCTACGTAATAGCGGTCCTAGCGACGATCGTTAACATCGTATCTGGTTTGCCAGTAGCGATCCTGATTGCAAGGAAAAGGTTCGGGACAAGGGTGGCTAAGATTGTTGATGCTCTCGTCGACCTCCCCATAATCGTACCTTCTCTTGCACTTGGAGTTTCGTTGAACTTCTTTTGGCGCACCATGGGCACTTTGCCCGAATTTTGGGTGATCTTGTTAGCCCACACCACCATAACATACAGCTACTTCGTTCGGACAATGGCAGCCTCGATTCAGGGAATAGCGCCAGAACTTGAGGACGCAGCAAAAACATTAGGCGCCCAGCCATTCCGAGTCTTTCGAAAAATAACACTGCCTCTCACAAAGTATTCATTGCTATCCGGAGCCATCTTAGTCTTCACTAGGAGTGTGGACGAAACAGGTGCTACGTCCGCAGTTGCTGTAAACCTCAAAACCGCACCCATACTACTAGTTAGCTGGATTACGGGGAAAGTGGCAGTGACTCCGGCGGAACGCGCGCTGGGAGTCGGTTTTCTCGTAGCAACTTCATTTTTCGCATTGGTCATCCTTCGGCTGATCGCTATCCGCATTTCAGCCAGGAAAGTTGCATAGAACATGCCCAGAGTGAGCTTTGTCAGCGTAACGAAGAACTTCGGCAAACATGTAGCTCTGGACGGAGTCTCATTTGACGTCAGTGACGGCCAATACCTGTGCATTCTCGGACCGACAGGAAGCGGCAAAACAACACTGCTCAAACTCTTGGCCGGTCTCCTAAAACCTGACGAAGGCACGATCTACTTTGATGGAAAACCTGTCAACAATGTAACCGCGCAGGATCGAAACGCGGTCTACGTTCCACAGCAGTATGCTCTTTTTCCGCATCTGACCGTGCTACAGAACGTAGCCTTCGGTCCATTAGCTAAAGGCAAACCTGCTTCAGTCGCATTAGCGGCTGCTTCTACTGCATTGGATTTGGTGAGACTGTCGTGGCGCGCCCAAGCGTTACCGAACGAACTCAGCGGAGGTATGCAGCAACGGGTCGCCTTGGCAAGGGGGTTAGCCTCAGGGGCAGGCCTACTGCTACTCGACGAACCCCTCGGAGCGCTTGACGCGCGACTAAGACTAGACCTTCGCCACAAGCTTCGAGATCTCGTGAAACAGTCGGGTTTCACTGCCATACACGTGACCCATGACCAAGATGAGGCTATGAGCGTTGGTGACGAAATCATGATTCTGAGAAACGGAAAACTCCAAGATTACGGGCCACAACGCAGGGTCTACAGAAGGCCTGCGAGCATCTTCGTGGCCAACATGATTGGTGGAGCAAGCTTCCTGGAAGGCATAGTGGACACAACGGTGGGGGAGACCGCGTTGATTAACCTAAGGGGCGGTCTCACAATCCAAGCACCCTCAAAAACTCTGACACTCACCGACCCAGTTATCCTAGCTTTGAGAAAGGAACGCGTTCGAATATCCCGCGACCGGCTTGAAATGGACAATGTCTTCAAAGGCGAGATTCGGAGCGTCAGATTCCTTGGAAATTCCAAGGAGTACTTGATTCGCATTTCGAACGGTGACATAATTGCCTCACGCCAGTTCGCTGAAAGCGAGGACGGCGCTTTCAACGTAGGCGAAGAAGTGTTAGTAGGTTTCCTTGAGAGCGATGCTCTAGTCTTCGAGTATCCAGCGGAGGGTTTGAGGAAGGAGTTGGATGTAGCGTAACATGCCAGAGCTAGACTTAGTTGGAGTATCGAAAAGCTACGGAAATATTCAAGCGTTAACCGACATCTCACTCCACGTTGAGAACAAAGAGTACGTATGCATACTCGGGCCTAGTGGTTGCGGCAAAAGCACTTTGATCCGGTGCATCGCAGGCATCAACAAACCAGACAGCGGCAAGATTCTCATTGACGGGGAGTCCGTTGAACAAATCCCTATTGAAGATAGGAGGATTGGCTACGTGTTCCAGGATATTGCTCTCTTTCCACATATGTCAGCCAGAGATAACGTATCCTACGGGCTCGCGGTTAGACATGCAGAATCGACTGAAATAACAACCGTTACAAACGAAATGTTAGACCTCATTAACATGCGAGATCGCTCGAAGGCTTATCCAAGGGAGCTGAGCGGCGGTGCGCAACAGAAGCTAGCAGTAGCCCGAGCCATTGCAACCGGATCTCACCTTTTCCTACTGGATGAACCACTCGGAGCCTTGGACGCTATCGTCAGGGCGGAATTACGATATGAGCTGCGGAAGCTAGCCTCGGACCTCGGCCTGACCGTAATCCATGTGACCCACGATCAAGAGGAAGCATTGTCTATTGCGGACAGTGTGGTAGTGATGAAAAGTGGCCGAATTGTGGAGGTCGGTAGACCCTCCGAAGTTTACGCTTCACCTAGGAACCTGTTCACAGCGAATTTCGTTGGCGAAACCAATCTTCTAGAAGGAAAAGTGCTGGAAACTGATGGCTCGAAGTGTACGGTGGACATCAAAGGCCACACAATCAGAGTTTCGGGATTTGGAGAAGTTGGCCAGAGGGTGATCTTATCGATTCGCCCTGAATTCGTCTCATTGACAACACCAACTGTAGTGGGATGGAAGGGGCTAATCAAACAGGTCACTTTCCTAGGTAACCTGAACCGTTACGTTGTCGAAGTTGAAGGGGGAATCGACATCATTGCTGAAGTGTCCACTGCGGAGTACAGTACTGGGTTCAGAGTAGGTGAGAGCGTTATGTTATCGTTTGAAGATGTGCATATGCTCTTATTCGACTATCCCGGAGAAGGATTGGAGAAAGAGATCAGCCTGGAGTAGGTACTCCGTTGCATAATGATGATTGAGGTGTTATGAGATGTCACTAGAGAGTTGGCTGTTGGCGCGTCGAACCGTGAAGGCAATGAGTTTAGTCCTTGAGCATTCGAGAATGACTACGGTTACCGCTGAATTACTGGAAAAATGCGTCCAGGATGCCATCAATGGTAGGAGGGAGGAGTTAGGGAAGGACTTCCACTTGCTTGAGCAGAGGGAGCATGAAGCAGATGTCTTGCGAAGCCGGATTATAGAGGAACTTGCACGTGGAGAGTTGCCTTCCGATGACCGTGTCAACCTGATGCGTCTGGGTAGGCAGCTTGATTGGATAACCGATTGGGCACACGAAGGAAGCTGCATACTCGTCATGTTCGACCTCTCCAAAATGCCTAAGCAAATTCAAGACGTTTTGGTGGAAATGTGTTCCACGACTACCGAGGCCACATTACGCGTTACCGACACTGTGGAGAAACTTATGGACGGTGATCTTGACGCATCTTTGAAAGCAGCCGATCAGGTCGAAAGGTTGGAGGAGAAGGTTGATGGGCTACATCAGAAAGCACGGGGCATCTTCAAAGGTATAGAGACAGATGGGGTACATGTGGGTTCGATTATTCTGCTCAGCCAATTCTTGGAAGCCATTGAGAATACTGCGGACCGTTGCGAAGATGCGTGCGACCAAGCTCGTGTCATGGCCGTTACATTGTCGAAGAGGAAAGAGTAGAATCAGTTTCGCGTATGATCGGCTTGCTTTTGTCCTTTCCACGGAAAGCTGCGAGTGAACTCACGCTTATAGTCACCTCTAACAACTCACTCAGCATCTCCCCTTTCAATCGAGTTCGTTCACCGTTTGCTTAACTGAAAGCCTATGCATAACTCCGTAACAGTTTTACCCTCGTTAGTAAGTCAAAGCCGCATGAAACCCGACGACACTAACGTGGTGCTGTTTAAGATTGAAGACAAAGCGAAGTATGACGACGCGATCGCCTATCTATATGCCGGCACGGACGCAGCAGCCGTACATAAGCCCATAACCATATACAAAGAGAAGAACGCGAGCGCCTACCTCGTTGCAGGACGTTACGCGGGTGTCACTGAGACCCATCTAAAGTACAAACCCTTGAATACAGAGGAACAGAAGATCGTTACTGAGAAACTTGGGGCGGGAAAGATCATTCGGTTCCTATCAACCGAGAATGCCGCACCTTAACTCGGGCGACGGTCTAATTGATGTGTTGAGTTGAACGCGCGGGAAGTAGTCCTAAGCGCAGTCGCCCTAACCGTTTTCGCATCCGCCTTCACCCTCATAAGAATCACTCTCACCGAACTGCCCCCACTCACCGTCGGTGCTCTCCGTTTCATACTTTCCTCTACTATCATCGTCCCTCTCGCTTTCTTCCTTCCCTCCCAGAAGGGTTTCCATTTCAATCGACGGGATGTGCCTATCTTGGTTGGGCTCTCGGTCGTTCAGATATTCATCCCAAATTTTCTTCAGAATATTGGGTTGTAGTACACGACCGCGGCTGTCAGTAGCGTGCTCCAGTCAACGCCACCTATCTTCGCGTTAGTTCTAGCATTCGCCTTCTTCAAGGAGCGTGCGAGTTGGCAACAGGTCGCCGGTGTGATCGTAGCCATGACAGGCGTGGCATTGCTTTCGACCGGTGGTGACCTGAGCAATCTAGCGAGGTCGCAACTCCTAGGAAACATCATGCAAGTCGGAGTAGGGGCATCATACGCATTCTCAGGCATTATGGGAAAGCGGCTGCTAAGTAAGTATCCGCCCCTGCAAATCGTAGCTCTAACTTTCGTTGTGGGAGGCGGGCTCTTGACGGTGGTCGCAATATTATTCGAGAGAAGCTACTGGCCGACCTCGCTCTCGTTCGACGTCATCATAGCCTTAGTGATGCTATCGTTTCTCTACTGTGTCGGACTAGTCGCTTGGTACAAGGTCCTTAAAACAACCGGAATCTTCAGGCTTTAAATGCTTCTCTTCATCATGCCAGTTTTGGCGGTGGCAATCTCAATCACGGTCTTACACGAGAGCTTCACAGTGTTGGACGTGCTCTTTTCCGCCATTACGCTTCTGGGTGTCGGGATATCCGAATTCAGAATCGAACGAGGAAAAGGGCGTTCTCTGCCCACGTAGGTACCTGGGCAGTCTTATGTCTAGTCGTGGACGACTCGTATGATCGGTTTAACTCCGTCCGCTCGCGTAAGCCGTTGTAGTAACCGTTACTCCGATCAGTAGGAGCATTATTCCTACAATCGCCCACGCTAGCCAAGTTGGCATTAGGGTGCTGAGCCACCTCACGGCGCCGACCGCGACAAAGGCAATTCCAATCACGGCGATCACGATGCCGCCCATAATCAAGGCCACTGAGCGGACCAGACGTTTGACAAAGTGTTCCACAGGTTTGGCGACGCCTCCGAGGGCTTCGCGTAGAATTAGCTTCACGAGTTTCTCGGCTAGAGCTGGTTTTTCGGGCTCGGGCAATGCGAACGCCTAGTCTCCTGACTTTGCTAGGGCGATGCCGAATGCCATCCCAACAATGAACGCGATTCCAAGTGCGAGCATCGGCCGTTCCTTTATCGTCTTCGCCGCCTTCTTCTGGACATCATCCATCTCCGACTTCAAATCTGTCAGCCGACTGTCCACATCTTTCCTAAGGCTCTTCATGTACTTCGGGACGTCGCTGGGTACGTCTTTCTTTTTCGGCAAAATCTACGCCACGCGTAAGCTCAACGTTCAACCAATAAAAGAATACCTTTCAGCGTCTTCTTCGTCCCGATGAGAGTGAGACGCCTAAGAGGATTCCAAAGGCGAATACCAGGCCCGTAACGAGTAGGGGGCTCTCTTTCACAATTGCCTCGAATTCCTTAACCAACTCCATTGGGGCTTTCATGTCGATTATTTCTTCAAGCTCTTCGTCTGAGAATTCTTTCTCTTCGGTTTGGGCGGATGACATATGGGTTCGTTCGATAATCAGCCATACCGACAGATATGCGTTTTCGTACGCTCCATCCATTCAATCAAGGCTGTAGTACTGTTAATTGCAGTCGAGTTCGATCCTGAAAGTGGTAATTGGGCGCGTCAAAACCCATTCCAGGCTCGCCCCCATCGAGGCCTACGTTTCCCAATCAAATTATGAATGGAAATCGGCGATTGCTTGCGGTTTGGGTAGAAGTATGCTCCGGGTGCCATAGTCGGCCGGCTTCATCGGCCTCACAAGTACTTTCGTGCTCGAGCTGCAATGGCGTCTGACATTTCGGATAGGCTGGCGTTGCCGCCCAAGTCGTATGTGACCTTCTTTCCTTCCGCTATCACTTCTCGGGTTGCTTTGAATATGGCCTCGGATTGCTTCTTCTCCCCCAGATAATCCAGCATCCAGGCTCCCGCTAGGACGGTGGCTGTTGGGTTTACCTTATTCTTCCCTTTGTATCGTGGGGCGCTCCCGTGTGCGGGTTCGAACATGGCGTAATCGTCGCCAAAGTTCGCGGAGTATATGCAGCCGATGCTGGCAACTAAGGCTGAGATCTCCTCCGAGATGATGTCCATGAAGAGGTTGGTTCCGAACACCACGCTCTCATTGAAGCGCTGAGGGTTCTTGATCAGCTGTTGGGCGAAGTTGTCGATGAAATATTCCTCCATGCTTATGTCGGGGTAGTTTGCGTGCACGATGTTAGCAGCATCCATGAATAGCCCATCCGTTTCTTTCAGAATGTTTTGCTTGGTGATGGCGTAGGTGCGTTTCCATCCTCGGCGTTTGGCCTCTTCAAACGCGGTCCTGCAGAGTTTCTCGCTTGGTGTGCGGGTAATTTTGCGAAAGGCGATCGCCACATCCTTCGACAGCCTATGCTCGATTCCTGAGTAGAGGCCCTCGGTGGCTTCACGAACGCATACCAACTCCACGTCGCCGAGAGGGCGCTTGGTTCCTTCGAATGTCTTAACCGGCCTGATGTTTGCGTAAAGGTTCATTCTTTGCCGAATACTTACGGCAACGCTACGTGGGGTGTTCGGGCCTGCGGGCGTAGTAGTGGGGCCTTTCAGGCAAGCGTCTGCTGATTCAATTATCTTCCAGCTTGAGTCTGGAATGAGCACGGATCCTCCGTGGGCTTGCCACCACTCGAACCCTGCGCCACATTCAACGAAATCGACCTTGGTATCAACCGCTTTGAGAACCTTCAGAGTTGCTTCGGTGAGCTCCGGTCCCGTGCCATCTCCTCGGATTAGGGCAACGCTTCGTGCCAAAACGTATCGAGCCGCAACCACGCGAAAGGATAGTTAAGGATTCTTTTTCACAGGAAGAACGCCTTCTTCAGCTTAGGAAGATGATTGCGACACCCATTACCGCCACCGCGGCTCCCGCTATTCCGCGCCAGCTTGTGTGTTGCCGATGCAGGATCCATACTGTGGGGATTATCATGATGGGCATTAGGGATAGTAGCGTCTGTGCGATGCCCGTGGCCGTGAGGGTTACTGCAACCATTGAGAGCGTTATTCCCAAGTATGGGCCTACAAACGAGGCCGCGACGGTGTTCAGCATAGCTTCTCTGTCTCTCGCCGCGCTCACGAGTTGGGGCAATCTTCTTGCTACGAGGACAAGGATCCAAATGAACAAGGCGCCAAATATTAGGCGCATAAGTGTCGCCGACAAAGGGTTCAGTGTAGACCCAGGGTTCAGATCAATACCCTTCTTGGACAACACCAAACCAAAGCCTTGTCCCATGGCCGCAACAAGGCCACAGAATACTCCGGAGGCCCTTCGCCTGCTTGAGATCCTTTCCTCGCCTGATCGTTCCTCAGACTCCAATATGACGAGCACAACGCCAATCAGAGTGAGTGCTATTCCAAATGCGGCCAATTCTCCAATTGTTTCATTGAGCATAACGTATGCGCCCAACGCAGCAAAGATTGGCGCTAGAGCCATCAACAACAACGAGCGTCTGGGGCCGATTGCAAGATAGGCGGCGAATAATCCGGAGTCACCAATACCTAAACCCACAATCCCACTCAATCCTATCCAAAACCACTGGCCGCCGTTCAAAGACGGCACCAACGTTCCCAGTAGGATTACGTGAGTTATGGCGAGGATTGCGATCGCGATTACGGTGCGATACGCGTTAACGTTCAGCCAACCTATCTTTTTACCAGCTGACGTGAAGAAGATCGAGCTGATCGTCCAGAGGAACGAGGTAGCTACTGCCGCGCTCTCTCCGATTACCCCTGGATCCAAACCACTCACGACTCGCAGGCGACTATTATCGACATAGGTATTAGCATTCCATTAGCCGTATCCGCAACTGTCCTGTCACTGGCCTGAAGTTGATATGGCACAAACGAATTGCTAACAAGCATGCAACATCTCACTGTCGGTGTGTTTCACGATGACACCCTAACCCGAGAATTAGGGAAGAAGGCAACTGAGAGTGACATTGTCATGTCCAACAGGAAGATGGATGATTACATTTTCAGCTTCATGTCGCCCGTAGCCGACAAACTCTCAGCCAAGAGCCAAATAATCTCAACTATCGACACCGCCGTAGTTGCTTTCTCCCAAATGACACGAGAGCTGGGTGAGACGATTCTAATGCTTGACTTGATGGGCGTTAAATCGGGAATCGCCATCACGACATCCTACGCGACACCGGATCAAATAGCCTCAATCACGAAAAACACAGCGATCAACTCGTTCAAGGTGGAACCGAACAACCCAGGCAGGATCCTTGAACTCCTAAAAAGCATCAACCCCAAAAGGGATAACGCCTCCCCGCCAGTAATCGTCGTCGACCACTCCTTCAGCGTCAAAGGCGTCGGAGAAGTCGTACTTGGCTTCGTGAAGCAGGGAACTGTTAGAAAGTATGACAAACTAAACCTACTCCCCTCAAACAAAGAAGTAATCGTGCGGTCCATACAGATTCAGGACGAAGATTGGGAAACAGCCGACGCGGGGACGAGAGTGGGCCTGGCCATTAAGGGCGCAACTATTGACGAACTTGGAAGAGGCTCCGTCCTCACTACATCAACCGACATAAAGGCCGACTCAAAACTGAAAATCAACTTCCAGAAAAGCAGCTTCTACGCAGAAGAGGTCAAAGAAGGCAGCTTCCACGCAACCATTGGCATGCAAACAACGCCCATAACCATCTCCGAGATCAGCAACAACTCCCTTGTCATCGACTCACCCAATCCCATCATTCACGCCCCTCAAGAAACACTGCTTTTGCTAGACCTCAATGCGAAAAAAACACGAATCATTGGAAAGGGGACGGCGTGAACCCGGGACGAACCCCAAGATTCATTCCGAAATTAGCGTGAGAGAAACCAGAATCGTCCAGTTAACAAAGAAAAAGAATCAGTGCGGGGTTAACCGCCCCAGATTGCAGGCTTAAGCTACCTGTTCCTCTTGCTTAACGTTCTTGTCGTGCTCAAGACCTAATTTCATCTTAACTTTTTGTTTCAATCCCACCCCAAACACCTCCACAAAACTTCTAGAACCATGCTGTGTGCCCTTGAGGTATTTAACGTAGCTTGAAGGAGCAAGTCGTAAAGAGTAATTACACCGCATTTCCACCCAGTAGAATCTTCGCCCCGAACCGATTTCCTGCTATATTTGAAGGGCGAGCGGGGAGTAATTGTGGCGGGCGGGGAGGGATTCGAACCCCCGACCTCAGGCTCCGGAGGCCTGTGCCCTATCCAGGCTAGGCTACCCGCCCCTGATGAGGGACAGTTTCAAACCGTATAAGAGTGGGGATTTAGAACCATCTTGACCCGACACCGGTTAACCTTCCAGAAGACAAGGCGCTTAGTCCGTTGCTAAACTCGCGTCAGCGAACTAATTTTAAGCATATGAACATACGCAGTTGGGGCAGTAGATTAGATCGGAAAACTGGTCGCTTTGCCCACCGTCCTCCAACAATTCAGAGCAGAGTGTATTGAAGCGCTGAATGCCGCGCTGTCGATTACCTACCCGGAATCATCTGGGGGGCAGCATCGGCTCACGGTCCCGGGATCCTTGCAATTCGGCGAACTCGCCTCATCGGTGGCGCACGAAATCGCGCGGCAAAAGGGTCTACAGCCTCAAGAGGTCGCTCGCAAGATTCGTGGGGCGATAAGACTAGAGGGAAAGTCTTTGATCGCTGCTGTGGAGGATGCTGGCGGTTACATTAACTTCCGGTTGAACTACGCAATCGCGGGCCCGTTGATCCTTAACACCGTCGCCATGGAGAACGAGAACTATGGATTGGTACCGGTTACTAATCCGATAAGAGTCTGTGTTGAACACACGAGTTCAAACCCTGCCGGGCCGGTAACTATGGCGACGGCACGCAATTCCATCCTCGGCGATGCACTGGCCCGTCTCTGCACAGCTAGGGGTCACTCTGTGATCAGGCGGTTCTACGTTGACGATGTGGGAAGACAGGTCTCGATTCTAGCCTACGGCTACAACCTACTAAACCGACCCGAACCCGAAGGGAAGGGGGACCATTGGTTCGGCCGCCTCTACGCGTGCACAAACTGCGCCGTCCAAATCGAAACTACCAAACGCAAACTGAAAACGATCCCATCAAACCAGTCTGACGAAAGGACGAAACTTCAAACTAATCTCGACGAATGGGTCGGCATCGCAGCCGAACTCGAAGCTCTCGACAAAGAACTCTTGGGAAAGCTTGTGAAGTTGGTTCAGCTTGAAAATGACCCGGAACGGGCAATTCAGGAGTTGGGTCGGAAATATGAGCAGAACGACAAAGAAACGACCCATCTAATCCGCGGAATGGTCGAACGGTGCCTCGAAGGAATCAAAACCTCTCTGCAGGAGGTCGGGATAGTCTTCGACAAATGGGACTGGGAGAGCCAGCTCCTCTGGGACGGTTTGGTGAAGAAGACATTGGACAGGCTGACACAGCTACCTTTCACCAAACCAGAGAGTGATTCCTTTGTCTTGGATGCTAACGCAATCGTGGAGGCGTATAGCCTCAGGGAACAGTTTGGGCTTTCCCCCAACTACGAGGTCCCATCCCTGACTCTTGTACGAAGCGACGGAACAACCCTCTACTCCACCCGCGACATAGCCTACTCCCTAGTCAAGTTCAAGGACTCTGACCGGGTAATCAACGTGATTGCGAGCGAGCAGACTCTTCCCCAACTTCAGATTCGTCTTGCCCTATATGCGCTCGGAGAGAAGGGGGCTGCACTGAATATGGTTCATTATGCGTACGGCCTCGTTGAATTACCCGGCGTGAAAATGTCCAAGCGAAGAGCACATTTCATCACACTAGACGAAGTGGTCGAGCAGGCGAAGGGCAGAGTGGATCAAACTCTAACGGAAAGAAAACAAGAAATCGGTTCAGCGGAGTCTCAGAACATAATACGCGACATAGCCTACGGAGCGATCAAGTTTGCAATGCTCGGCGTCAACAGCGCGAAAAACCTGATGTTCACCTGGGATCGGGTTCTCAGCCTAGAACGGAACAGTGCACCGTTCATAAACTACGCATACACAAGGGGGGGGAGCATTCTGAGAAAGATGGGGAAGACACCAAACAAACCCGATTGTTCACTCCTGACCCACCCACTGGAACACATTCTTCTATTCAAGATAGCGCAACTACCGGACGTATTCTGTGAAGCAGCAGACCAATTGAAACCGGAAGAGTTAGCTACGTACGCCAGTGCGGTGGCTGAGAAGTTTCACGAATACTACGAAAAGGTGGACGTTATACACGCAGACGAGCAAGTTAAGAATGCGAGAGCCGCCTTAGTTGCTTCTATCCAAATCGTTCTTCGGAACTCTATGGAGCTGCTCGGAATCAAGCTAAGCGAAAGGATGTAGAAGATTGTCCGGTAAGCTCGCTTCAAAAATTACTTGGCCCAAAGTCAAAAGCTATCTCCACCTGGATTTGACCTTACATAACCGCTACGACTGTATCTTCCTGATTCTCTTCATCGTCGATATCATCTTACGTGTCGCCTGGTTGGATCAACCCCAAGGATCGTTGATCTTCGATGAATGGTACTA
>Ga0074044_10002363_pt1 | contig 16530 bp, 10 predicted proteins | sample BogForMeECP23OM1_FD_94443 | JGI IMG/M metagenome (GOLD analysis project Ga0074044, IMG submission 94443) | Bog forest soil microbial communities from Calvert Island, British Columbia, Canada - Bog Forest MetaG ECP23OM1 | ecosystem: Environmental > Terrestrial > Soil > Wetlands ...
CCCGGCGGCGCAGCAGCGCCGCCCTACCCATTGCACCGATTATTCGTTTGTCGCCGCCGGTTTCAACCGCGCGGCTTCCTGGTCCGCCCAATGAATCAATTGCTGGCGCTGGTCGGCGGTGAGCCGGGCTTCGGGGTGCATCAAGGTGTATTTGGCGGGCGGCATGTTCTGGTAACCCACCTCTTCGCTGATCCGCCCCAGCCGTTTGGCGGCGCGTTCGGGCCGGTCATGCGGCCAGTCGGAAAAATTCAGCCGCTCGCGCCCATCCTTCACGTCGCCGGCCACCAGCCACGACACCGGCGCGATGTGGCTGTACCACGGCCACCGGGTTTCGTCGGAATGACAGTCGTAACAGGCCGCGTGCAGCAGGGCGGCGATTTGCGGTGGCGGCGGGTTGGTGGCCATCAAGTCGTGCCCCGGCGCGACCGGCGGGTTCGTGCGCGGCGGATTCGTGAGTTGCAACAACGCAAACACCGCGACGAGCGCGGCGAAAATCCATTTCAACTTTTTCTTCATCCCATTCAATCGGACGCGGAAGCAATAGGAAAAGTTCCCGTCCAACGCAAACTCGAAACCATTCACGGTTTGTCGGGCGCAGCTTGACACGCCCACCAACGATGGCAGGGCAAACCTGCCGGTTTGCCCCAATCTCACCGCCAGCAAGCGCAGCGATGCTGGCGGAACCATGGGGATACGGACGCGAGAACTTCGCTCCGCTTGTTCTGGTGGAAGTATGGGCGGCGCGGCAGCGCCGCCCGGCCTTGGTGGTGGTATCAGGCTGCGCCATGGTTTATTTGTGCCCAAACTTCCGGCTTTCTTTTTCCCCGGAAATTTTTACGCTGTTGGCTGATGAAAGGAATCATTCTCGCCGGTGGGGCCGGTTCGCGGCTGTATCCGCTCACGCTGGTCGCGAGCAAACAGCTCCAGCCGGTGTATGACAAGCCGATGGTGTATTACCCGTTGACCACGCTCATCGAGGGCGGCATCCGTGACTTGTGCATCATTTCCACGCCGCAGGACTTGCCGCGCTTCAAGCAATTGCTCGGCGACGGCCGGGCGTGGGGGCTGTCCATCGAATATCGCGAACAGCCGAAACCGGCGGGCATCGCGCAGGCATTTTTAATTGCGGAATCGTTCATCGGCCGCGACAGCGTCACGCTGGTTTTGGGCGACAACGTGTTTTACGGCGGCGATTCGTTTCATCGCGCATTCACCGAGTTCAAGACCGGCGCGGCGATTTTCGGTTATCACGTCAACGACCCGGAGCGTTACGGCGTGGTGGAATTCGACGCGCAGGGACAGGCGATTTCGATTGAGGAAAAGCCAAAACAGGCCAGGAGCAATTACGCCGTGCCGGGGCTTTATATTTACGACAACAACGTCGTGGCCGTCACCAAGGCGCTCAAGCCGTCAGCGCGCGGCGAGCTGGAAATCACGGACGTGAACGTGGCGTATCTGCGGCGCGGGCAGTTGCGGGTGCACCGGTTGAGCCGTGGATTTGCGTGGCTGGACGCGGGCACGAGCAGCAGCCTGCACGAGGCGTCGGCTTACGTGCAGACGATTGAGAAACGCGCGGGCGTCAAAATCGGTTGTCCGGAAGAGGCGGCGTTCCGCGCCGGGTTCCTGTCGCTCGCGCAACTGGAGGAACTCGCCAGCAAAATGCCGAAGTGCGAATACCGCGAATACCTGGACAAGGAAGTCATCACGGAGGCCCGGCGGCTGGCCGCATCCCGCCCTTGAGCGATGAACGTCATCACCTGCGACATCCCGGGATTGGTGGTCGTCGAACCGAAGGTGTTTGGCGACGCACGCGGTTTTTTCATGGAGACATGGAATTGCCAGCGTTACCGCGAGGCGGGGCTGGACTGGAATTTCGTGCAGGACAACGTGTCGCTTTCGCGGCGGGGCACCCTGCGCGGGCTGCATTTCCAGAATCCAGCACCACAGGGCAAGCTGGTCTTTGTGCTGCAAGGCGAGGTGTTTGACGTGGCGGTGGACATCCGGCGCAGCTCACCCACGTTTGGCCGGTGGCATGGACTGCATCTCTCCGGCGAGAACAAGCGGCAATTTTTCATCCCGCCGGGTTTCGCGCACGGATTTGCGGTGTTGAGCGAGACCGCATTGTTCGCGTACAAATGCACGGAACTTTACATCCCGCAGAATGAACTGACGCTGGCGTGGAACGATCCCGACATCGGCATCCAATGGCCGCTGGACAACCCGCAGCTTTCGGAGAAGGACGCGCGCGGGCCGCGGTTGAAGGACCTGCCCAAGAATCGCCTGTTTGCCTGAACGTCGTCCGCATCCCATGAAAATTTTACTCTTTGGAAAAAACGGACAGGTCGGTTGGGAATTGCGCCGCACGCTCGCGCCGCTGGCAGAGGTGGTGGCGGTGGATTATCCCGAAATCAACCTCACCGACACGCCGGGGCTGCGAGCATTGGTGGCCGCAACCAATCCGTCCGTGGTGGTGAACGCGGCGGCCTACACGGCGGTGGACAAGGCCGAGACGGAAACGGAACTTTGCCGGCAGGTCAACGCGGTCGCGCCGGGAGTTTTGGCCGAGGCGGCGAAAAAGATTGGCGCGCTGATGGTGCATTACTCGACGGATTATGTTTTCGACGGGGCGAAGACGTCGCCTTACGTCGAAACTGACGCGCCGAATCCGCTGGGCGCTTACGGTCGGTCAAAATTGGAAGGCGACCGGGCGGTGAAGACTTCAGGCGCGGACCATTTGATTTTCCGGCTGTGCTGGGTTTACGGCGCGCGCGGCCAGAATTTCATGCTCACGATGCAACGCCTGGCGCGCGAGCGCGAGAAACTGCGCGTGGTGGCCGACCAGTTCGGTTGCCCGACGTGGTCGCGGATGATTGCCGAAACGACCGCGCTGGCGCTCAAGCAGGTCCTGGCCGACGCGGATCGTTCCGGGTTCAACGGCGAATATCATCTCGCCGCCAGCGGCCAGACAAACTGGCATGAGTTCGCTTCCCGCATCATCGAGTGGATGCCGGAAGCGGAACGGAAATGCCGCGTGGTGGAAAAGATCGCCACGGCTGAGTATCCGACGCCCGCGAGGCGGCCGGCGTATTCGGTTTTGGATTGCGGCAAATTGCGAAAAACTTTCGGGTTGCGGCTTCCGGATTGGGAGGCCAGCCTGCGACAAGTCCTGGATAAACCATGAAACTGCTCATTACTGGCGGTGCCGGCTTCATCGGCTCCAATCTCATCCATCACGTCATTGACCGTCCGGAGATCGCCAAACTCATCAATCTCGATTGTCTCACTTATGCCGGGCACCTGGAAAATCTGGAAGCGGTTTCCAAACATCCAAAATATATTTTTGAGAAGGTGGACCTGCGCGACAAGGCTGCCGTGCTGGCTGTCGTCGAAAAACACGCCGTTACGCACGTCATGCATCTCGCGGCGGAATCGCACGTGGACCGTTCCATCGCCGGTCCGGGCAATTTCATCCACACGAATGTCGTCGGCACATTTAATTTGCTCGAAGCCTGCCGCGCCTGCTGGCTGAATCCGAAATCCGAGACCCGAAACCCGAAACCCGATTTCCGATTCCACCACGTTTCGACCGATGAAGTCTATGGTTCGTTGGGTGCCACCGGCTTTTTCACCGAGACGACGCCTTACGCGCCGAACTCGCCGTATTCCTCGAGCAAGGCATCGTCCGACATGCTTGTCCGCGCCTATCACCACACCTACGGTTTGCCGACGGTCATCACGAATTGCTCGAACAACTACGGTCCGTATCAATTTCCTGAAAAGCTCATTCCGGTGGTGATTCAAAGCATTTTGGCGCGGAAGCCGGTGCCGGTCTATGGCGACGGCATGAACGTGCGTGACTGGCTTTACGTGCGTGACCACGATGAGGCGCTGTGGCTCGTGCTGACGCGCGGCAAATTTGGTGAGACCTACAACATCGGCGGCCACAACGAATGGGCGAACCTCCACATCGTGCAACTGATTTGCGACACGGTTGACGAGTTCGTCCCCAAACTCGGCGGCAATTCGCGCAAGCTGATTGCTTTCGTCAAAGACCGTCCCGGCCACGACCGCCGTTACGCGATTGACGCGTCGAAGATCCAGCGCGAGCTTGGCTGGACGCCCGCGCACAAATTTGAGGATGGCCTTCGGGAGACGGTGCGCTGGTATCTGCACAACCAGGTCTGGGTCAAAACAGTCTTGGCGAAGACGAAAGCGCAGCTGCTGCGGTGACGGAAAAAACAGCTCGACGCCAGAACCGGCGAGCGGAAGCCGTCACTAATTCCTAAACCATAATGACGAATGAAGTCCAAAGCCCGAAGCTCGAACAAACAGCATTGGCAGGCGCATCAGCCATTGGGTCATTTGAGCATTCTTTAGTCATTAGGATTTAGGGCTTGGGGCTTTTGGCAGCAGTTAGCGGTTCAGTCATCATCTGCTCACACTATTTTCACCAAATTGTGCAGGAGCATTGACATTGCCGCCCTTTACGAAACGACATTTTCAGGCGAGAATAAGTGCATGAATATTCGCTTGTGGTTTGGTGCCGGCCTTGGCGTCTGGTTTTTTTCCGCCGCCGGACTTTTCGCGGGCGGCAGCGGGTTGAACGTTGTCGTGGTTGTCAACCAGAACAGCACGAACTCGGTTCAGCTCGGTAATTACTACTGCGAACGGCGCTGCGTGCCGCCGCAAAATCTTCTGCGCATCAACTGGACCGGGGGCAACACCACCTGGACCCAGTCGGATTTCGAAACCAACCTGCTCAATCCGCTGGTCGCCATGCTTTCGAGTTGCGGCCTCACCAACCAGGTGGATTACGTCGTCCTCTCCATGGACATTCCCTATCAGGTCACGGCCGCCGATGGAATCAACTCGACGACCGCCGCGTTGTTTTACGGATTCAAGACGGACGATTGCAGCACTAATTGTCCGTCCGGGATACCCGGTTGCAATCTGCCTGTGGCCAGTTCCAACGCCTATGCCGGCAGCGAAGGCATCTTTCGCCAGACGCCGCCGATTGCCGCCGGCAGCAACTCGTGGCTCGTGACCATGATCACGTCCAGCAATCTGGCGCAGGCGCAGGCGATCATTGATTGCGGCGTGGACAGCGACGGCACATTTCCCACACAAACGGTCTGGCTGGCCAAGACCAGCGACCTGGCCCGCAACGTCCGGTATCTGGAATTCGACAACGCGATTTTCGACGCGCGACTGGCCGGCGATTTTTTCATCCAACGGACAAATTCAGATTCGCCCTATGGTCTTACGAACCTGTTGGGCTATCAGACCGGCCTGGCCGTGTTTAACATCCTGTCGAATATGTTTGTGCCGGGCGCAATTGCCGACAGCCTGACATCGTATGGGGGGCTCATCCTGACCCCGAACGGCCAAACCTCGCTGCTGGCCTTCATGAACGCCGGCGCGTGCGGCAGTTACGGCACGGTGACCGAGCCGTGCAATTACACCCAGAAATTTCCATCGCCGCAGGATTATTTCTATCAGGCACGGGGTTTCAGCCTGGCGGAATGTTATTATATGAGCCTCGCCAATCCTTATCAGGGATTGATCGTGGGCGAGCCGCTGGCCGCGCCTTTCGCCCGGCCACCGGTCGGCGCGTGGGTCAATTTGCCAGCCGACAGCGTGTTGAGCGGCATCACCAATCTCACGCTTCAATGCGCCGCCAGCACGTCGAACCGGCCCATTCAGCAGGTTGATTTATTCCTCGACGGCACGTGGTGGCAAACCTTGACCAACATTCCGCCTGCCGCGGGCAACCAGCTTTACGTGACCATCAATGGTTATACCACCAACTACACGGTCCCGACCAACGCGACGATTGGCTCGGTTGCCGCCGGGCTTGCCGATGTTCTGAACCAACCTGCATACACGAATTTGTCGGAGGCGCAAGCCACTGCCTGCGGCGACCGCATCATGTTGCAATCCACCGACACCAACACGCCCGGGGCGCAAATTCCGGTAAGCGTCAGCACCGCCATCGGTTCGGCCTCCGGACTGACCACTTTTGTCGCTGCCAGCACAACCAATTTTCTCGACACCGTGGCCTATGGTTTGTGCGGGCTCTCCGTGTCCAACTTTCCGAGCGTGGGCGATTACCTGCAACTGATCGTTACAAAAACCAATGGTACGCAGGTGACGATTGCAGTGACGAATACTGCGCCCGGCACGAACACTTCAGGCCTGACCGGGCAATTATTCAATGCCATCAATAACAACGGCGCGTTGCAGGCGGCTGACGGGCTGGTGGCCGGGGATTTCTTTCCCTACGAAAGTTACGGTCTGCCGTACACCGAGTTCAATCTGTACGCGCAAACCGCCGGGTGGCCGGCTTTGCAGATTCAGGTGGCCTTCAGCGGTTCGGCTGACCTGAATATTTCTCCCACCGGCACCCAGGCGTTGAATCAAAACCTCGGCGACCTCCAGCCGCGCAACCATCTCTACGTCACGGCTGGCGCCACCAATCTTTCATTCACGTTTCCTTTGGACACAACGGCGCTGGCTGACGGCAGCCATGAACTCACGGCGGTGGTCTATGAAGGCAGTCATGTGCGCACCCAGGCGCGGGTGACGCAAAACGTGCGCATTCAAAATACGCTGCTCAACGCCAGCTTCACCACGCTGGCCGGCGCTGCCAACACGGTCCTGAATTTCACGTTGCTGTTTTCGGTTGTCGCCAACACGAACACGATTTCCACCATCGAATTGTTCACCACGGGCGGTTCGGTCGGCGTTGTTTCCAACCTCTCCTCCGCCACTTTCGCGGTGGCGGCGACGAATCTGGGGATTGGATTGCATCCGTTCTACGCCGTGGTGACGCGCAGCGACGGCAAACAGTACCGCACCGGGACGGAGTGGATTTACATCGGCGGGTCGGAACCGCCGTTTGGGCTGACGCTGACCGCGCCGCCGCCCACCATCGGCTGGCCCGCCACGGCCGGCCGGCTTTACGAAGTGCTGAGCGCGACGAACATCACCAGCACCTTCCAATCGCGCGGCACGGTCACTCCATCAAATTCCCCCGGACTTTGGATTGATACCATCACGGGCGCGCCGCAACAATTTTATCGTGTGCTTGCGCCGTGATGAACATTCAACCAGCCGTGCTTTTCCAGGAGCCCAGGGTGTTGCTGGTGATGGTGGCACAGGCCACCGGCCGGTGTATCGTTGGGTTCCACAGGCGGGGACGCCTGTGCCACTTTTTAAAACAGTCAATGGAATTGGAGCAAGCGTGACACATGCCTCCAGCTTGTGTATTTTTTAAATTTCACAGGCGGGAACGCCTGTGCCACCTTTTAAACCGGCCATGTTCAAAAAAACTGCAATTTGCGTTTTTCTAGCCGCGTTTTGTCTGTGCGCGCGCGCGGCGGACACCAACTCGCTCGTCTGGCACCGGGCGGCCGACCGTGTGGACGCCGACGTGCGGGGCATGGCGCTGTGGCCGTTGCTGGAAAAAATCGCCGTGGAGGCCGGCTGGCATATTTTTGTGGAACCGGACACCACCCACACGACTTCCGCAAAATTCAAGGACCTGCCGTCCGGCGACGCGCTGAAGATGTTGCTGGGCGATCTCAACTTCGCGCTCGTGCCGCGGACCAACGGCGTGCCGCAACTTTATGTTTTTCGCACTGAGATGAAAAATGCCACGCGGCAGGTGCTCGCACCAAAGGTGGCGCCCCGGCACGTCGCCAACGAATTGCTCGTGAGACTCAAACCGGGCACGGATGCTGACGCCCTGGCCAAACTGCTCGGAGCGAAAATCACCGGTCGCAACGACAAGCTCGGCCTCTACCGTCTGCTCTTCGACAATGCTTCCGCCACGGACGCGGCACTCGGACAGTTGAAAAGCAACTCCGACGTTCTCGCAGTGGACTACAATTATGTCTTCGACCCACCGCCGCCGATTCAGGCGCTCTCGTCCGCGCCGATCGCACCGCTGTCCTTGCAACTCAACCCGCCAGGCGATTCCGGCAAGGTCATCGTCGGCTTGCCGGACACGGCGGAGCAATCGCTCGGCGCCCAACTTGATAAATTTATTCTGCCGCAACTTTCCGTCGCCGGCGACGCCAACGCGACCGGTCCCGACCCCACGCACGGAACGGCGATGGCCTACTCGATTTTGGAGGCCATTGCGCAGCAATCCAGCAGCGGCACCTCCGTGCAAATCCTGCCGGTGGACATTTACGGTAGTGGCGAGAGCACCACCTCGTGGAACGTGGCGCTGGGCATCCAAGCAGCGGTGGACAATGGCGCCACTGTTCTCAACCTGAGCCTGGGCGGAGCGGGAGACAGTTCCGTTTTGGACAGCGTCATCCAGCAGGCGATTGCCAGGGGAATTCCAGTGATTGTGGCGGCCGGCAACACGCCGGGCGTGACGACGTATCCGGCGGCGACACCGGGGGTCATCGCGGTGACGGCGTTGGCACAGAATGGCCAGCTTGCCTCGTATGCGAACGATGGAAGCTACGTGGATCTCGCGTTGCCGGGCACGAGCATTTTTTATCTGAACGGCACGGCTTACATGGTGCAGGGAACTTCCGTTTCAGCCGCCTACGGGAGCGGCGTCGCGGCGGGAAACAAGGCGTCCACGACTTTGACCTGGGCGCAGATTCTCGGAGCGATGCAAACCAAGTATCCCGTGCCGCAACAGTGAATTGGCTTCCGGCGTTTGGCGTCCTGGTTCCGGGAAAATCAATCTCGGGCACACCCCAGACCCGGGAGCCGAGACCCCAGACCCCAGACCCAGAGTTAGTGCGACTGCCAGCAGGTTCTGCCGAAGGCGACGACGTAAAGGAGGAAGGCGATGATGAGCGGCCACGGTTTGCCCGCCACCAGCAGCAGAATTCCGAGTCCCAAAACCAGGGCAATCACCAAATAAACCAGAGCTGCCAAAGCCAGTTTCATTGATGATGACTATAACGTTTTTGCGTCCGCGCGCAAGAACAGGAATTGCACGGTTTTCCAAACACCGGTTCGGCAAATGCAGACGCTGATTGTGCCATGAGTCGGCGGAGAATTCTCCTTCTCCTTGGGGAGAAAGCCGGGATGAGGGAGGACGTGGCTCAAACTGGAAACGTGGGAGACGACGTGAGGAGTCTCCAACTGAAAATTTGCAACCTGAATTTAAAATGAGTCTCGTGACCTCGTCTCCCACAAAAATGCGCCGGACTTGCCCGCCGGTTGCAACCAACCAATCTTTCGCCATGCCTGAATTCAGCCGTTGGAGTAGAATAAAGACATGATTCGGATTGTTTTCGCCGAACCGCTGCCGAAGCCGAAAGCCGGCAGCCTCATACACCAGCCGGTATTCGGCGTTGATCAAATCCTGAAAAGGAACCCCCCGCGTGTCGTTGGCCGGAAGGATCAATGCCGGTTTGTATTTCTCCATTTCCACGGCAATCCGGGCATGGGTCATCTCGCCCGACCCCATGCGTTTCAACATCACAACCGCCTTCGCGCCGGCGAGAGGCGGGGAAAATCAGATAAAATGTGCTGCTTTTGTTGACGGCAGAGTGTTCAATTTTGCCAATCAATATGGCCAGGCGCAAAGCGAACAGAAAGCCAGCCGGTGACGGAAGTTTCAAGCTTCACAAAAAGCTTGAGGTAAAAAATGGCCGTTCCTCAAGCGCCCTGGCCGGATCTTTTCCGTTGAAGAAGCCATTGTATGTTTGCGCCCTGCTTCTGCTCCTGTTGCTGGTGGGCCTGGTGTATCTCCACACGCTCACCAACGATTTTGTCAGGTATGACGACCAGGGTTATGTCACGGAAAATCTTCAGGTGCAACATGGCTTGACGTGGGAAAACGTCAAATGGGCTTTTTATACCTCGACGGCGCCCTACTGGCATCCGTTGACCTGGCTGTCCCATATGTTGGACTGCGAACTCTTCGGCTTGAAAGCGTGGGGGCATCACCTGACCAGTCTCCTGCTCCATGTCGCCAACACGTTCCTGGTCTTTCTGGTTTTAAGGAGGATGACCGGCGCGTTCTGGCGGAGCTGGTTTGTGGCCGGGCTTTTCGGATTGCACCCCATGCATGTGGAATCCGTGGCCTGGGTGGCCGAGCGCAAGGACTTGTTGAGCACGCTGTTTTGGTTGTTGACGTTGTGGGCTTATGAGCGTTACGCCACCAGCGCCAAAGTCCAAAACCGAAAGCCGTTTTATTATGGCCTGGCTCTGGCATTTTTCGCCCTGGGCTTGATGAGCAAACCGATGCTGGTGACACTTCCCTGCGTCTTGTTGCTGCTGGATTACTGGCCGCTGAATCGCTTTGGGAACCATCGCGGGTGGCCTCTGGTGATGGAAAAACTGCCATTTTTCCTCCTGGCGGCGGCTTCGAGTATTGTTACTTTCGTTGTGCAGAAGACAGTAGGCGCCGTGGCGATGACGACTGGACTGCCGATCGGCGCCCGTTTGGAGAATGCTTTGGTTTCTTATGCTGGCTATCTCAGCAAGCTCATTTTCCCGATGAATCTTGCGGTCATTTACCCCCTTCCGTATCCACTCCATTGGCGGTTGGGAGATTTGATTTCAGCCGGCCTCCTGTTCCTGGGCATCAGCATTTTTGTGATCGCGATGCGGCGGCGGCACCCCTGGCTGCTGGTGGGTTGGTTGTGGTTTGTCGGGACGTTGGTGCCGGTGATCGGGCTGGTGCAGGTCGGTTTGCAGGCCATGGCGGATCGTTTCAGTTATGTGCCATCCATTGGGCTGTTCATGCTTTTGAGTTGGGGCGCCTGGGCGTTGACGAAAGGATGGCGTTACCAGGCTGTCACCCTGTCTGGCGCGGCCACCGTGACGATTGCGCTCTGCGCCGGACTTGCCTGGCGGCAGGTTGGTTATTGGAAGAACAGCGGAACCCTTTTCCGGCATGCCATTGCCGTGACGAAAAATAACTTTATTGCTTGCTCAAACCTTGGGAATTATGAACTCGATCAAGGGCATAGTGATGAGGCAATCAACCTGTATCGGGAAGCAATCAACCTGATGCCCAGCTACGTTGACGCACACAATAATCTCGGATTGGTACTGGAAAGCCAGGGTCACCTCGATCAAGCGTTTGGCGAGTATCAGGAGGCGGTGAGGCTGGACCCTAACTTTGCCAGAGGGCATTTCAACCTGGGCATGATCCTGAAAGACAAGGGACAACTGGATAAGGCCATCGGCCAATTCGAGGAAGGACTGAAGCTGGAGCCTGATTCCACCCAGGCACATAATGAATTGGGCGTCATTCTGGGCCAAAAGGGGCTTTGGGACGAAGCAATCGGCCAGTTTCATGAAGCCATCAGGTTAAACCCAGACTACAACGAGGCGAAAAACAACTTGAGTTCTGCGTTGAAGATGAAAGCGGCCCCGGCCAACCCTTAAGGTGACAGACTTGTTTTATTTGCCTTTTGAGCAGTGTCTTGAGTGCGTGGAGGCGAAAGCCGGCATCGTCATATCTCCAAGGCAGCACCAATCGAGCGCCACCGGCGTTCTCCACCATCCAAAGCAACATCGTTGGTCAGGCCGGCAGCACCAGTTACACGGACACCACCGCCACGAATGGCGGCCCCTATTTCTATCGCGTCGGCGTGCAGCAAGTGCAGCGTTGGCGCTGTGCGCCGCTTGGTTTTACGACCGCCCTCATCCCGGCCTTTCTCCCCCAGGAGAAGGTGAATCGTTTTCCGTCTCACTTCCAATTCGCCGTCAGCAGTGTTCGCGCGACCCGCATCCAAATGTTTAAAAATCGTTCGCAGCAATGTCCTCTCCGGGGGAGAGGAAACAGGTGAGGGCGGGCGTAAAAAACAACTTTCGGCAGGGCGAAGGCTTCATGAATTTTGCCCGGCTCGGCGGTTGGGGTGATGCATCTTGGGTTTGACAAAAAAGATTTTCTTCGCATGTTTGCCGCGCCCGGTGTACAAGCGCGGGCACCAAAATGGGCAAAACTCTCATCATCGCGGAGAAACCGTCCGTCGCCGGCGACATCGCCAAGGCGCTCGGCGGGTTCAAGAAGGTGGACGATTACTACGAAAGCGACCATTACGTCCTTTCGTCGGCAGTCGGCCATTTGCTCGCCATCGTGCCGCCGGAAGGCGTCGAAGCGGCGCGGGGCAAATGGACGTTCAAACATCTGCCCGTCATCCCGCCGCATTTTGATTTGCTGCCGATTGAGAAAAGCGAGCCGCGGCTGAAGGTTCTCAAAAAGTTGATCAAACGCGCCGACGTGGACGCGCTGGTCAACGCCTGCGACGCCGGGCGCGAAGGGGAATTGATTTTCCGCAACATCGTCAGGTTCACCAAGGCGAAGCAGCCCATCAAACGCCTCTGGCTGCAATCCATGACGCCGGCGGCCATCCGCGAAGGGTTTGAACACCTCCGCGAAGACAAGGACATGCTGCCGCTGGCCGACGCCGCGTACAGCCGTTCGGAAGCCGACTGGCTCGTCGGCATCAACGGCACGCGCGCGATGACCGCGTTCAACTCCAAGCTCGGCGGGTTTTTCAAAACCACCGTCGGCCGCGTCCAGACGCCGACGCTGGCCATTGTGGTCGAACGCGAGGCGAGGATCCGCAAGTTTGTGCCGCGCGATTTTTGGGAGGTCATTGGCACGTTCGGCGCGGCGGCGGGGCAATACACCGGACGCTGGTTCGACGAAAAGTTTGACAAACAACGTGCTGCTGGCGTCTCGCCGGCAGAACAAACTGGAAAAGATCAGAACCGCCGGCAAGATGCCGGCGGCACGTTGGACGCCGACCAGCTCAAGCCCGAGCGCATTTGGGACAAGCCCAAAGCTGAAGCCATTCACGACCAATGCCTCGGCAAACCCGGCATTGTCACCGAGGAGAGCAAGCCGAGCACGTCGCTGTCGCCGTTGCTTTACGATTTGACGGGTTTGCAGCGCGACGCGAATTCGCGCTTTGGTTTTTCCGCGAAGAACACTCTGGGGCTGGCGCAGTCGCTTTACGAACGGCACAAGGTGCTGACGTATCCGCGCACCGATTCGCGGGCGTTGCCGGAGGATTACCTCGGCACGGTGAAGAGCGCACTGAAGATGCTGGGCGAAACGGGATACGCGGCCTTTGCCGAAACCATTCTCCATAACAACTGGGTGCATCCGAACAAGCGCATCTTCAACAACGCCAAGGTTTCCGACCACTTCGCCATCATTCCGACCACGCAAACGCCGCACGGTTTGTCCGAGCCGGAACGAAAACTTTACGACCTGGTGACCAGGCGGTTCCTCGCCATTTTTTATCCGGCGGCGGAATTTCTCGAAACCAATCGCATCACCCGCGTCGAAGGCGAACCATTCAAGAGCGCCGGAAAAGTGCTGGTGAATCCGGGCTGGCTGGCGGTCTATGGCAAGGAGGCGGAGTCGGATGACACGCCGACGCTCACGCCGGTGAAACCGGATGAAAAAGTCAGCACCAGCAGCATCGAAGTGAAACCAAACATCACCAAACCGCCGCCGCGCCACACGGAAGCGACGTTGTTGAGCGCGATGGAAGGCGCGGGCAAACTGGTCGAGGACGATGAACTGCGCGAGGCGATGCGTGAGAAGGGCCTGGGCACACCGGCCACGCGGGCGGCGATCATCGAAGGTTTGATTTACGAGGATTACATCCATCGCAACGGGCGCGAACTGCAGGCGACGGCCAAGGCGTTTTCGTTGATGGAGCTGCTCAACGGCCTGGGCATTCCCGAACTGACCAAACCGGAGTTGACCGGCGATTGGGAATTCAAGCTGCGCCAGATCCAGCGCCGGCAGACGAGCCGCGCCGAATTCATGTCCGAAATTGCCGACATGACGCGGCACATCGTCGAGCGCGCCAAAAAATTCGAGGAAGACACGATTCCCGGTGATTTCGGCGTGCTTAAAACGCCGTGCCCGAAGTGCGGCGGTGAGGTCCACGAAAAATACAAGCAATTCCAGTGCATCAACGAAAAGTGCGACTTCTCGGTCTGGAAAACGCTGTGCAGCCGGATGTTTGAGATGGAGGAAGTTGAAAAGCTCATCACGGAAAAACAAGTCGGGCCGTTGCAAAATTTCCGCAGCAAACAGGGATTTCCCTTCACCGCCGTGTTGAAGCTGAATGCCGGGTTCAAGATGGAATTTGACTTCGGCAACGGCCAGCAAGGCGAAAACGGCGAAGCGGCCGCGCCGGTGGATTTCACCGGCAAGGAGCCGCTCGGCAAATGTCCCAAGTGCGGCGCGCGGGTGTTCGACGCCGGGATGAATTATATTTGCGAGAAGGCGACGGGCCCGGACAAGACCTGCAAGTTCCGCACCGGCAAAATCATCCTGCAACAGAACATTGAGCCGGCGCAGGTGAAGAAATTGCTCGCCGAAGGCAAAACGGATTTGCTCAAGGGGTTTGTCTCAAAAAAAACCAACCGCAAGTTCGAGGCGTTCCTGGTGATCAAGGATGGCGGCACGGCGTTTGAATTCGCGCCGCGCGAACGGAAAACGAAGGCCAAGGGCGCGACGCCCAAAGCGCCGCTGCCCAAGATTGATTTTACCAACAAGGCGCCGCTGGGCAAATGCCCGAAATGCGGCGGCAAGATTTTCGAGACGGAAGCAGGATATTTATGCGAGAAATCGCAGGCGGATTCCAAGCCGTGCCGATTCAAAATCAGCCGGGAAATTTTACAGCAGCCGATTGAACCGGCGCAGGCGCAAAAACTGTTGGCGACCCGCAAGACCGATTTGATCGGCAAATTCATCTCCAAGGCCGGAAGACCGTTTCCGGCGTATCTCGTGATGGACGACAAGGGCAAGGTCACGTTTGAATTTCCGCCGCGTGAAGGGGAAAAGTAAAAGGTCGGGCTTGTGCCGGCGTTAAGTGACACCATCGATAATTTCCCCCTCTCCGCCAACGAAGTTGGGGGAGAGGGCCGGGGTGAGGTGGCGTTTAATTCAAATCCCCTCGCCCCAGCCCTCTCCCCGCTCGGGCGGGGAGAGGGAGTCGACGGCAATATCAAGTTGCGACTGTCCAACGTCGACTAAAAACAATTGAGTTGCTTTGTGCCATCTGCGCATTCTGCTAAAATTCTCGAAACACCATGAACACCATGCACCTGACTTCCCGGAATGATTTGTTGTTGGTGTTGTTTGTTCTCGTTGGCCTGAACGCGTCCGGGGCCGGCCCGGTTTTCAATGTTCTGGATTACGGCGCGCACCGGGACGGTTCGACCAACTCAACCGGGGCCTTTCGCTCCGCCATCCAGGCGGCCAGGGCGGCGGGCGGCGGAACGGTGTTCGTCCCGGCCGGAAATTATGTCACCGGACCGATTGAACTGGTGAGCGACCTCGTGTTTCAAATTGATGCCGGGGCCACACTGCGATTTCCGGCGGCCAGACTTCCGTTCACCAAAGGCCGGCAGCAGGGCATCGAATGTCTCACGCCGGTCCCGCTGATTGGCGGGCATGATTTGCATAATGTCACCGTTACCGGCCGGGGTTTGCTGACCACCGACAATGCCGAGTGGCTCAAACTCATGCCCCGGACGAAGGCCACGAAAGATGATCCCGGAACGGCCAACGGCCCCAACTGGGAGCGCCTGTTGCAGGACCTCGAAGTCAAAACACCCGCGCCGGATGAGGATTACCAGAAGGCGGCGCCGGAACTCCGGCCCTCGTTCATCCGCTTCATGGACTGCACGAATGTGCTCATCGAGGGAATCCACTTTGTCGGCTCCTCCATGTGGACGATTCACCTGTTGTACTCGGACAATGCGGTCGTTCAAAACGTCATCATCGAAACCTATCCGGGCGTGCACACCGACGGCATTGCCGTTGACTCCAGCCGCAACGTGCGGATTGCCAGTTGTTACATCGATACCGGCGACGACGGCATCGTCATCAAATCCGGCAAGGATGCCGACGGACGGCGGGTCAACCGGCCGACGGAAAACGTGTCCATAGTAAATTGCACGGTGCATCACGCGCATGGCGCGGTCGCACTGGGCAGTGAAATTTCGGGCGGCATCCACAACCTCGTGGCCGACAACATCACCTGCAAGGAAACCGCCATCGGCGTGCGCATCAAGAGCCGGCGCGGTCGCGGCGGCACGGTGGAAGATGTCCGGTTCAACAACTGGACGATGGAAGACGTCGGCGAAGCCATCAATGTGACCACCGATTACCAGATGGAAGGCGAGGTGAAGGCCGTGGAGGAACCGGTCTCGGAACGGACGCCGGTGTTCCGCAACATCGCCATCAGCGGCATGATCATCAAACGGGCGAAACTGGCGATTGACGTCAAAGGATTGCCGGAGATGCCGATTTCCGGACTGCGCATCAGCGACGTCATCGTGTCGGCGAAGAGCGGCATGCGCGGCTCATTCACCGACGGGCTGGAATTGCACAACGTGCAGGTGAACGCGGACAACGGGCCGGCCTTCCTGATACAGGATTCGAAGGAGTTGGAACTGGATGGTGTGGCGACGCGCAAGCCGCTGGCGGATGCGCCCGTGGTCCGGCTGGAACGCTGTCCCGGTGCCATTGTGCGAAACAGCCGGGCGTTCGCCGGCACCGGCACG
>Ga0074044_10002364_pt1 | contig 16528 bp, 16 predicted proteins | sample BogForMeECP23OM1_FD_94443 | JGI IMG/M metagenome (GOLD analysis project Ga0074044, IMG submission 94443) | Bog forest soil microbial communities from Calvert Island, British Columbia, Canada - Bog Forest MetaG ECP23OM1 | ecosystem: Environmental > Terrestrial > Soil > Wetlands ...
CTCGGGGTCGGCACTGCAGGAATCATCGTTTCGCTCATCTGCACCGGAATGATTTTCACGCGCACCGAAAGCCAGAGGGTGGACGCGAAAGAAGCGGTACAGGCGCTAGTCACGCCGGACCAGAAGCTTGCGCTGCTCTACAACGGAGATGCCGCCGCGAAACTCACCAGCGGCAAACTCACCACGGTCCAGCCATCATCGCTGGTCGTGATTTATTCCTGTGGAGATTTCCGTGCCGCGAGTCCGGCGGTGGCTTCGAACGATTCCGCCGCCAAGCCGGTCGAGATCAGCCGCGACAGTTGTGTTCCAGCTAACAAGATCAACGCTTTCTTCTCCAATCCCTTCGGCAACCTTGAGGCATCGCGGAGGGCGCCGCTGACTATCGAAAACGCGCTGATCAGCCCCATCCCCGGTGTGAACAATGGCTGGCTCGTCGCCGTCACTCTCTTCCTTTTCATGGCTTCATTTGCGATCGGTCCAGGTGTGTGCGTGTGGCTCGCACTGTCAGAGTTGATGCCGACTCGCATTCGCTCCAACGGCATGAGCATCGCACTCGTGCTCAACCAGGCCGTCTCCACGACCATCGCAGCGATTTTTCTGCCTACCGTCGGCAAGTACGGCTACTCGACCATGTTTTTCGGATTCGCCGCCTGCACCGTGATCTACTTCGTCACCGCAGTATGGTTCCTGCCGGAAACCAAAGGCAAGACGCTGGAGGAAATCGAGGCCCACTTCGAAGGCGCGGCCGGCTAAGTAATTTGCGGAACACTCAATTCCGGATCGGCTGCGCTGGACTTTGGGTAGCGCGCTTCAGCGCTGCGATCCAGATGCTCCTTCGCCCAAGGCTTTAGGCTCTGAGCCCGGTGCGGGCCCTTACAACATCCCGCCCGTATTGACCGCCAGAAGGTTCAGCGCCATTTCGAGCTTCGTAATGGCTGCACTGATTTCCGGATGCTGTCCGATCTTCTCTTGCAGCCCCTTCAGAATTTCGTGAGCGCTTGTAATGTGCGCCACTGCCTCGGCTGGATCCTGCTCGGGACCTTTCTCGCGCTGGGTTTCCATAGCCAATTTCTTCACCTCGCCGTTCGACTCCCTTACCATTTTACCTATCCCCAGCCGCGGTTTGCCCCTATCAGGGAAAATGATTTACTCTCAGCCCTGCAGCCATGACCCTTACTACACAAAGAGAAACCGCAACCAGCCAGCACTCCCACATCATGCGGCGGGAGATCTACGAGCAGCCCGCGGCCATCGCGAAGACCGTCGAGAAGCACCTTAAGGACGACATCATTTTCCCCGGTGCGCTCGATCCGATTGAAAGCGCGCTGCTGACCTTCGAAAAATTGATCATCGCTGCCAGTGGATCCAGTCGCCACGCTGGCCTCGCGGGCGAAATCATGATCGAAGATCTCTCTGGGGTCGCGGTCGATGTCGAATACGCCAGCGAATACTGTTACCGCTCGACCCACGCCGCCGTGGATCCCATCGTGATGGTGATTACGCAATCCGGCGAAACCGCCGACACAATCGCGGCCCAGCGCGAGGCGCTCACGCGTGGCGTCAAGACGATCGCCATCTCCAACGTCTCGCCGGCGACCATCGTCCGCGAGGCCGGAGCCGCGCTGATCACCGGGGCCGGTCCGGAGCTGGCGATTCCGGCAACCAAAAGTTTCACCACGCAACTCACCATTCTCTATCTGATGGCGCTCTTTTTCGCCCGCAAGCGCGGCCGCATGACTTCGGAAGTGACGCGATCATACCTGCAGCGTCTGATGCGCCTTCCCGACGCCATCGAGAAGAACCTGCGCACCTGGGATGACCTTGCCGAAGAATTCGGCAAGGCACACTTCAAAGCGGAAAAATTTCTTTACCTCGGCCGTGGCGTTCATTACGCCATCGCCCGAGAGGGAGCGCTCAAGCTCAAAGAAATCTCCTACGCCCACGCCGAGGGATATCCCGCGGGCGAACTCAAACACGGCCCCAACGCGCTGGTCGATGAAAAATTGCCGGTCGTCGTACTCGCTACCGCCGATCACGGTGATCCGGATTCCGTGCTGCGCTACCGCCGAACCCTCGAAGTCATGAAGGAAGTGAAATCCCGCCGTGGCCCTCTGGTAGCGGTCGCGACCGACGGCGATACCGAGGTTACCACCATCGCAGATCACGTCTTCTACGTCCCCGCCGCGCCAGAGTTGCTGCTGCCCATCATGGAAGTGATTCCGCTGCAACTCTTCGCCTACCACGTCGCCGTCAACAAGGGCTACGACGTAGACCACCCGCGCAATCTGGTGAAGGCGGTCGTCACGGAGTAGAAGTTGCTTCCTGCGCGGCGGCAATTTTGTCATTCCTCACCGCGCCTTCGGCCCGGTTCGGAATGACAACGATTCATACTCCCGGCGGACTTTCCATCTCCGCTTCTTCCGCGTGATGGCTCTCCTCCGACAACCGACGCAACGACAAACGCTCGTGATGCGCCAGCACCAACCCCAACGGCACGACCGCGGCAAACGTTACCAACCAGAGCAGAATCCCGCAACTGGCAGCCGTCTCCGGCGGCACATCGAACACGCTCGACAAGATAGCAATCGTCGCCATTTGCGATCCTCCGCCCACCGCCGGCAACTGCAGCAGCGAGCCCACCATGCTGGCGAAAATCAGGATCAGCAACTGCGAAACCGGAATTTCCAGCGCATCGGTGCCATAAGAATGTGTCACTTCGTGATACGCGAGCGCGATCATGTACCACATTCCCACCGAGACCACCGCCAGCAGGAGCATGGACAGCGGTCCGTGGATCGTATTGAGCCCCATGCCGAATTCGCGCACTTTCAGGGCCATCTTGTGCCCCAGATTCGATGAAAGATGCCCGAACCGCTGCTCCACCCAGCGCGCCGCAGCCTCGCCGTTCCGTTTGATCACTACCGCAACCACTGCCGTTGCAGCGACAATCGCGATTAGAACAAAGCTGGCCTCGCGAAAACTCCTGTAGAACTCCGGATGTGGAATGGATGGCAACGCACTGGGCAAGAAAATCGCCAAGGCCACAAGAAATGCAAACGCTCCGATGTCAAAGATGCGCTCGACGGCCCACACGGCAAGTTGAGAGGAAAAGGGAAGCCCCGTCCGCCGTGCGATCAGATAAGGACGGATGAATTCTCCCGCCCGTCCCAGCAGCGCCAGTCCCGCGAACCCGACCATGGTTGGCGAAATCAATTCGGCAACCGTAGCGTTCGGCCGCACCGGCTTGAGAAAAATCTTCCAGCGAATCGCGCGGACCACATACGCCAGGTAGATCAGCGCGATGCCATGCAACACATGAATTTTCTTGATACGGTGGGTCTGGCTCCAGAAGGTGCCCCAGTCGAAGGTCCGCCAATGCCGGTATTGCAGATAAACCAGAACAGCCAGAATCAGGAACACTACGACGCTGGCCAGAATGCGTTTTTTGTCCATGAACCCCGCAGACTCCGCGCCGCAGCCCCGCAACGCGAAGTGAGAAACGGCAGTTACAAGGTAAATGACCGCGCCACAGCGGTCAAACCTCGAATTAGGAGACCAGTTCGCTGGTTAGCAGCGGCAGTCCGGCAGAATTCTATTGTTGCGCCTGCACTGGATTCGCCTTCGCCTGCGCCACTTGATTGGAATGAGCCGGGTTAGAGACAGCTGGATTCGAAGCGGCCGACTTCGCGGACGAAGCCCGTGCCCCGGAGTTCGACGGTTTGGCATTCGCCGCCGCGTTTGTAGCGTTCTTCCTCTGCGCGAGTTTTTTCTTGTTGAAGTCCCGCACTATGCGCGCCACGTACGCCCGAGTCTCGTAATAGGGAGGCACGCCGCCGAACTGTTCCACGCGCTGCGGACCGGCGTTGTAGGCCGCCAGCGCTTTCACCAGATCGAAGTTGTAGCGCTCCAGCAGTTCGCGCAGATACCTCGTCCCACCTTCGACGTTCGCCCGCGGATCGAAGGCGTTGCGCACGCCCAATTGCGACGCCGTTCCCGGCATCAGCTGCATCAGCCCCTGCGCGCCTTTGGGCGAGACGGCCCGCACGTTGAATCCGCTCTCGGCTTTGATCACGCTGTTCACGAAGTCAGGATCGAGCCGATACCGCGCGCTGGCGTCGCTGACCACCTGATTCAAATCTACCGGCGGCTGAGCGCCCGAAGGCACGCGGTCCGGACGGCCGCCAGGAAAAAAAGGAGAAGTTGTGGGCGCGGCGTTTTTTGCCTTCGCAAAGACCGGAGCCGGCAAATCCGGCGCGGCCTCAAAGTGCTCGATATTGGCTGTAGCCACATCCACATAACTCGAGCCGTCGGCGTTTACGTAGAGCCGCGTCATGTTGCCCACGACTTCGCGCCGCTCATGCCGAATCGAAAAGCCGTTTTTCAGCACCGCAACTTCGCTGGCAAAACAGGGAAGCGCCGCCATAGCCATCAAAATGATGGCGCCAGCAACTATCCGACATGTGTTTGCAGCGCGCATTATCAAGCGGACCAACAACGAACGACCAACGACAAGCGACCAAGGACGAACGACTAACGACCAGCAACCAGCGCCGTTTCCACCGCGGCCGCAACCCCGCACTCGTGGTTACCCAGGGTTACCGTCCATCCCCGCCCGCGCAGCTCCTCGCAAGCATTCCCCATGATAACCGGATACCCAGCAAACTCAAGCATCTCAACGTCATTGTGATTATCACCGACGGCCATGACCTGTTCGCGAGCGTAGCCGCGGTGCGTAGCCCATCGCTCCAGGGCATGTCCTTTCGAACAATCCGCGCGCAGCACGTCAATCATCGACAAATCCCGCTCCGGATATTCCGTGCGCAGGATCGTAACCCTCCCATCCATTCCCGCGCTTCCGAGCGCGCGCAGCGCTTGGCTCATTCGCGTCATCGTCCCACAAAACATGGACTGCACCGGATCCGTCACCAGCGCCCGCTCGATCGGCACCACAAACTCGATATATTCCATGTTCTTTTCCAGCCAGCGCCGAATGCTCGGCCCGAGTTCATCGAGGTGCTCCAGTACGATCGCGCCCTTCGTTTCTTTATCAAAGGTGAGAACGGTATTGCCGCGAAACTCTTGCATCGCGCCACAGAGTTGCCGGCAGGTCTCCGCCGGCATCAGGTCGCGATGAAAAGTTTCGCCCGTCAGCGAGCGCGTCACGGCGCCGTTGGAACTGATCAGCCACAAATCAAAGCCAAGCTGCTTCGCAATGGGCATGGCGAAGGCGTGGCGCCGCCCTGTCACCAGGACAATCTCAACTCCCGCCGCGTGTGCCCGGCGCAGCGCCGCCAGGTCGCCCTCGGAAATTTGAAATTGTGGGTTGAGCAGCGTGCCGTCGATATCGGTCGCCAGCAGCCGGATAGCGGGCTTGGAAGACTTCACTGCTCTCCATTTTAGCATTCGGCCGCGGTAGCTGGCTTCGGCTTCCGGGCTTCGGACAGACACGAAAGCTCTTAACCGCAAAGATCGCTAAGAAAACATCGCAAAGAACGCAAAGAGAACCCCCGTCAGCCTTTCGATTTTCTTTGTGATCTTCGCGGATTTTCTTAGCGACCTTTGCGGTTAAGGCTCTTAGCCTGCCCGATCCAAGTCTCAAGCGCCCGTGTTATATTGCGCACTTCATGGGACTACCGTTCTTTTTCGCTTCCTGGTGGGGATTCATTCTGCAGGCGATCGCCATTGTGCATTTCATCCGCCGCCGCCCCGATACTTACTGGCTGTTCATCATCCTGATTGGCGGATGGCTCGGCGCCCTGATCTATATCGCGGCTGAAGTCATCCCCGATGCCGGCCTTCTTCGCACCTCGCTCCAGGCATTCCCGCGCCGGCGTCGTATCCACGAACTCGAACGCGCGATCCTCGATAATCCGTCCGCCGGAAATTACGAAGAACTCGGCCTGCTCTACCTCGACGATGGCGACTTCTCGCGCGCCCGCGCCAGTTATGACAAGGCGATTTCGTCGCGCACCGATCATCCCGATCCGTTTTACCGCCGCGGAATCGCGGAGGTAGAGTTGGGAGACTTCGCCGCGGCCGTCCCAGATATCGAGCGCGCGGTCAATTCCGATCCCGAATATGACTTCAATCGCGCCAAGGGATTGCTCGCTCATGCCTACGCGCAAACTGGCCAGTCTGACAAGGCTGACGCCATGTTTCGGGAGGCCACACAGCTTTCCACCATTTCAGAAACCTATTACAACTACGCGCTCTTCCTCTACTCGCAGGGCCGCATGGAAGAAGCTCGCGAGTGGGCGCAAAAAATTCTCGACAAACGACCCTCCATGCCCGGCTACCTTCGCCGCCGCGATCGCCCCTGGTTTCGCAGAGCGCATGCGTTGCTTCTGCGCTTGCGAATGTGAATGTCCTCATCGCTGTTCTATTCACGTTTCCGCAACATCCGAGACGAACCCTTGACAAACCTCTAACTCCTCCGTGACACGCGCCAACTTGCCGCTTCGTATTCTGCACTCACGTTGATTTCGAAATCCCTGCTTCGATTTCTAACGTCATTCACGAAAATTGGAGCGCAGATTTCTATGAACAACAAGAAAAACTCCTCTACAGATCTGACGTCGGAAGCGACTCAGCCTTCAACATCAACGGAAGCCAATTCACCCGCTCGCCCCGGCTCCAACCGCCGTTCTTTTCTGAAGCGCGGCATGATCGCCGGTGCCGCGGCGGCCGCCGGCGCCGGCATGCTCTCTCGCGCTGTTCCTGCTCTCGCTCAAAGCAGCTCCATCATCACTTCAGGCGATGTCGCCCTTCTGCGATTCGCAGCTGCGGCGGAGCTGATCGAAGCCGACCTGTGGCAACAATATTCCGAGCTGGGTGGTCTTACCCCGGGCCAGCTTCCGGTGGAGACCGCACCATTCACGCCCATGAATAATTATCAGGCGGCCTTCATGAACCTCGATTCCGATGGCCCGCAATACATCACCAGCAACACCATCGACGAACTGAGCCATGCCGAATTCCTGAACGCCTATCTGATCTCCATTGGCGCAGAACCCGTTGATTTCGATGCCTTCCGCACTTTGCCCAGCAGTCAGGCAACCGGAGCGCAGCAGATCGGCCGGCTCACCAACCTGATGGACCTCACCGTCGACACCAGCTGGTTTACGCGTTATCGCAGCGCCAAGAACCCAGATTTCGGCGCCACTTTTCCGCAGGCGATTGACCTCGTGCATCTGCCGGCCATCCCGCGAACCGACGCCGATTTCGGACCCACCAACCATGTCCAGGCTATCGCCAACACCGCGGCGTTTCACTTCGGAATGATCGAGCAAACCGGCACCAGCCTTTACCCGGTGCTGGCGCAGAAAGCCACCAACCCTGTAGTTCTGAAAATCCTGCTCAGCATCGGCGGGGACGAAATCATGCACTTCCTCGAGTGGGTCGATTTCTCGGGCAACGGCGTGCAACCCCCGATCGCTCCTTTCACCGATCCCACCAACGGACTCACCTTCCCGAACTTTGATCTCACGGTGGTTCCATCGTTGCAGACGAATCTGATCTTCGGAGTTCCGACCGAGTTCATCCACAAAGATCTGCCTTTCTGCTCTGTGATTCGGCCCACCGACACGAAAGGATTTGCCATTGGGGTGGTTCACGCCCTTACCAACTCGGGGCATTTCATCGGCCAATCCCCCGATTTTCTGAAGCTGTTCACCAGGATCGCAAACCAGGCGGACGCGGCGCAACGCGGTTTCTAGCCGAATGCAACGTCGCGCCGGAAATGATCTCAGGGGAGGACATTTCACGCGGCGCTCCGGGGACGGGCGCTGTGCTGCCAACCAGCAGTCGCAGCGCCCGCATTCTGGAAAACTCCTCGGTTACGAATTCAATTGCTGGAACTGAAAATACAGCACGCGTCAGGGCGAAATCATTCAGCGCGTAGCAATCGATACAGGAGAACCAAATGTTTGAAGGATTGTTTCAACCGATGCACATGCTCATTGTCTTCGGCATAGCCTTGCTGGTCTTCGGCCCGAAGAAGCTGCCTGAACTCGGCAAGGGACTTGGCGAAAGCATTCGCGGATTCAAGTCTGCGATGGCCGCCAAAGAAGAAGCAGCGCCGGCCGCAGCACCCGCAAAGCCGGAAAAAATGAGCTGAAGTGAGAAAAGAGCCGGGTGCCCCATTTCTTGCGTCCTTTGCGAGAAGTGGGGAGTTTGCCCCCGCGGCGCCGGCGCGATGCAGCCCGGTAAACCGCCAACTATTCCACCTGTTAAACTCAGCATTCGCATGCTGACACACCTGGAATGCACGCGCTGCGGCGAACACTATCCCGCCGACCGCCCGCAATCGGTCTGTCCCAAGGACGGCGGCGTTCTTTACGCCCGCTACGACCTCACCGCGATCCGGCGCAGCTTTTCGCCCGCGCGTCTAGCCGGACGCGCCCCGACCATGTGGCGTTACGACGCGGTACTTCCCGAAGCCGATCCCGTTTCTCTCGGCGAAGGTTTCACGCCCATGCTCGCAAGCCGCGAATATCCGAACGTGTTCATCAAAGACGAGGGCCTCAACCCGACCGGTTCGTTCAAAGCGCGCGGGCTCTCCGCCGCAGTCACCATGGCGCGCCACTTCGGCCTGAAAAAGCTCGCGATCCCGTCTGCCGGGAACGCTGCCGGAGCACTCGCCGCCTACGCCGCCGCCGCAAAACTCGAAGCCCACATCTTCATGCCCAAAGATGTGCCTGCAGCCAACCGCATCGAGTGCGATTACTACGGCGCGCAGGTTACTCTGGTCGACGGCCTGATCAGCGACTGCGCCCGCAAAGTCGCGGAGCTGAAAGATTCCGAGGTTTGGAAAACCGACGGATGGTTCGATGTCTCGACCACGAAAGAGCCCTACCGCGTCGAAGGCAAGAAAACGATGGGCTACGAAGTTGCCGAACAACTCGGCTGGAAACTGCCGCAGGGAATTATCTATCCGACGGGCGGTGGCGTCGGCCTTCTCGGTATGTGGAAGGCGTTTGACGAGATGGAAGCTCTGGGCTGGATCGGCCCAGAACGCCCGAAGATGATCACCGTGCAATCAGCGGGATGCGCTCCAATCATTAAAGCGTGGGATGAAGGCAGGTCCGAATCCGAAATGTGGCCGCAAGCCGAGACATTAGCCGCAGGATTGCGAGTCCCCAAGCCCTACGGCGATTACCTGATCCTCGACATACTAAAGAAGAGCAAAGGCACCGCCATCGCTGCAACCGACGAAGAGATTTTGGAAGCCACGCGCCACTGGGCAAGAGTCGAAGGCATCTTCGCCGCTCCCGAAGGCGCGGCGAGCTTGGTGGCGTACCGCAAACTCCGCGCCAGCGGCTTCTTCAAACCGGAAGACACAGTGGTCCTGTTCAACACCGGCTCGGGGCTGAAATATCTCGATCTCCTTGGCGGGAGCGTCACCGCACGCGTGGGCGCGAGGGACTCGACCGCCCACTCGGCGAAACCGACGCCCCGCCACATCGGCGGAATCATCGGCCCTTACTAAAACCCCTTTGTCATTCCGAACCGGGCCGAAGGCGCGGTGAGGAACCTGCTGTCCTGTCCTGCACCAGCACTCTCGCCGAGCCCCGGATGCGAACGTGTGTGATTAAATAAAAGCTCCCATGACCGACCGCCTCTACTACCACGACTCCTTCCTCTACGACTTCGACGCCGAAGTCTCCGAAGTCGCCGCTAGCCCCCGCCCCGCGCTGGTTCTCGATCGCACCGCCTTCTATCCCACCAGCGGCGGGCAAGTCTTCGACACGGGATGGATCTTCGCCGGAGATTCGAAAGATCCCGCTGCCCGGATACGCGTCAGCGAAGTTGCAGACACAGAGGACGGAAAAGTCGTCCACTACCTCGAAGCTCCACTACACGATGCGCTGAAAGAACAGGTTAAACCGGGCGCCCGCATCCACGGACAGATTGACGCCGCGCCCCGCCGCGACCACATGCAGCAGCACTCTGGTCAGCATGTACTCTCGGCAGCGTTCATTCGCCTGTTCGATCTGCATACGGTTTCGTTTCACATGGCCGACGATTACTGCTCGATTGATCTCGACACTCCAGTGCTCACCAAAGAACAAGTCGAATCGGCCGAGCGTTTGGCCAACGACATCGTTCTGGAAAATCACGCAGTCGATATCCGCTTCGTCACGCGCGAGGAAGCGAGCCAGCTTGGCCTGCGGAAAGTTCCGGCTACAGAAAGAGATGAGCTTCGACTGATCGACATAAGGGACGTCGACCTCGCGGCCTGCGGTGGCACGCACGTGCGGCAGACTGGACAGATCGGCTGCGTGCTGCTGCGCAAGTTCGAGAAAGTACGCCAGGGATGGCGTGTGGAATTCGTCGCCGGCCAGCGCGGCGTGGCCACCGCGCGCCGCGATTTCACTACGCTGACCGAAACGGCCGCTCTATTCTCGGCGCACATATACGATGTGCCGCAACAGGCCAAAAAGTCGCTGGACGAAATCCGGTCGTTGCGCAAGCAGGCTGAGCAATCGCAGGAGGAACTCGCTGCGGCGCAGGCTGCCGCGCTGCTGGCGGAAACTCCCGAGAGAGACGGACGAAAAATCGTAGTCCGCACGTTCGCCGAGCGCGAGCTGAGCTTCATCAAGTTGCTTGCCCAGAAGCTGACTCGCCTGTCATCGAATGCCGTCGCGCTTCTGGCCACGACTTCACCGCAGCCGTCGCTCGTGTTCGCGCAATCCGCAGGCCAGCCCTTTGATATGAGCGCGCTGCTAAAGGAAAGCATGGCCAAGCTCGGCGGGCGCGGGGGCGGCAGCAAAGATCTGGCGCAGGGGGGCGTGTCCAAAGCCGACGGCGTCGAAGATGCGCTCGCCGAAGTGGCGCAGCGACTCGCCCTCCCCTCCTGAGACCCGCGCATTACTTCGCAGCCGCGTGGTGGTCGTAGCTCATGACGCGGGTGATCTTCCACGCGCCATTCTTGTATTGCCACAGGTGAATGAACTTTCCCTCGCCCACGCCTTCGGTATCTTCGTGGCCAGGATGATGGAAGCGATGCACGCCCACTTCGAGCGCGCCGTAGCCTTTCATGTAATAGACCTGCAACGTTCCAGGCACAAGCTCGCGTGTGACGCGGCCGCAGATGTTCTTCTTGACGCTCTCGGTCAGTGCCGTCTGGCCTAACGTGACTCCTCCCTGATCGTGGTAGAACTCCACGTCATCGGCAATGAATGATGCGAACTTCACCAGGTCGCAGCGGTTATAGGCGTCGAATAGCGCCGCGTCGAGAGTGGTGATGGTGCGGTCGAGGTCCGCCTGATTTTGAATCTGATCGAGTGCTAGAACGGTAGGCGCTGGAACTGTTGCCGCGGGAACGGCCGGCGCGGTTTGCGCGATAGCTCCGCCGACAAGCAAAACGAACGTCGAGAGGAGTGACCAACAGCTTGACCGGGATAGGCGTGCTTTCACAGGGATCTCGCTTTCGTGGTTCGATCTTGTGCCATGGATTACCGTGCGAGGGAGGGTACGGGGCGGAACCGTGGAATGTTCCATCTCGGTTTCCTATACCGGCAGCCCGCTCAAGCGAAGCTTGAACGGGGCACACCCGAGAGTCACCAATGGGCTTACCAGACCGTTCCAATCCAATCACTGACCTGTCCCGTACTTATCCATGAAAGCGGTTCACATCGAATCATCGATTCAGTCACATCAGGAGACATTTATGAAACGCAAAGCTGCAGTTCTGCTGTTAAGCATCGTGGCCGTCGCATGTACGGCCTTCGCGGCCGATAAGGCTCCCATCGTCGGCGGGCAGCCGATGTATCCCACCAAAGACATCATCGACAACGCGGTCAACTCGGCCGATCACACCACGCTGGTCGCCGCCTTAAAGGCGGCCGGCCTGGTCGATACGCTCAAAGGGGCCGGACCGTTCACAGTCTTTGCTCCCACCAACGAAGCCTTCGCCAAGCTGCCGGCCGGTACCGTGGAAACGCTGCTGAAGCCGGAGAACAAAGACATGCTGGTGAAGATCCTCACCTACCATGTGGTCGCGGGACGCCTCAGCGCTGCCGAACTGAAAAAAGAAATTCGCGCCGGACACGGCCAGGCGACGCTCAAGACCGTCAGCGGCGGGACACTCATCGCCATGATGCAGGGATCGAACATCGTGCTGAAAGACGAAAAGGGTGACATGTCGACCGTGACCATCCCCAACGTGTTTCAGTCGAATGGCGTGATTCACGTAGTTGACACAGTCGTGCTGCCGAACTAGATCGGCAGTCACGATCGGCCTCGGTGTTTCGTAGAGTCGGAGGGTGCCCCATCCTAACTTCGCGCATTTTGCGACGTTAGGATGGGGATTTTCGTGTACGTACAAATACGCAAGATGCGGGCGGGCTCTGAAGCAGGGGACGACTGGGGGGACGGTATATACCGAATCTTTTTTTCATATCAATACGGATAAAATCTTTCGTTGCCGTAGGTTACGAGAAACAGGTATGAGCGATTGTCGGTAAAATATTGGGACTAAAAGGTCTAGCTGCAAAATCTTACGGCGCAAGGAGTTAGGCGGGATTCGGGGAACGCGGTTCGGGATCGCCGGGGTCCTGCTCGATTCCGCTGATATTCTGGACACGCTTCCAGTGTGGGCTTTTTATATTCTCGGTAAAGGTTGTTCGTCACATAGAGGCGAAGTTGGTCTGTGGAAATCTGTGGAAAAAACCCTCGGGGCTACCGGGGCATCCAGTTTCGGTTCGAAAACCGCGAGAGGTCCACTCGATGTGATATGAATGTTCTTTTGCAGGGGGAATCATGGAATGCCGTACAAAGGATGAACTGGAGCAACACCTGTCGGACATTCGCAGCCTGGCGATGAGCCGGGGCCTGACCTCTGAGCAAACCAATGCGGCGGCACGGGCGGAGCGCTTTGCCATCGCTCTGGTGAAGGAACACGACGCCTCGGGCCACAATGGCAAGAGATGCCCGTACGCTACGCGAGTCACGCCTTAACAGGAGAGCCAGCAAGAGAATGTCCCTTGCGGCATATTGGCAGTCCACCCTTAACGAACTCCAGGCTTCAGGTACGTCAGTAACTTTCAAACGCCGATTCTGTCCACTAACCTAGGCCGCGAGGATGCTTGCGGAGAGGACTTTATGAAAGTTGTTTGGATTGGCGCATTGGCGGTGATAGCTGGCTTATGCTATTGGGGCGCGAGCTCAATCCTGGCCCCGAACGGCGGGGATGCGGAGTTCCAGAAAATGCTGGAAGCGACCCAGCACGTCAAAAGTTTTCGCGGCGACTACGTCGACAGCTCGGCGAGCGCCGACCATCCGGAAAGAATCTGGGAAGTGGATTGCAACCGGAACGTTGTCCACAAGGTATCTCAAATTCCGCAAAACGGCGCGAATCCCGTTCAGGTGCAAGATGATCAGTTGCTGGTGGGCCTCGATCGCTACAATCACGACGCTGACGGCTCGTGGGCAAAAACCACTGACCATCACGTGATGTATTCCGGGCAGTGGTATTGCGACAACCTTGCGCAAGGTGCACTTCGAGATCTGTTGCCGGACACCAGGGCCATGCTCAGAAACGCCATGATTGGAAAGGCCGACAAGAAGACGGTCAACGGCGTCAGCTGCCAGGTGTGGCAGTTTGCCATGAAGTCCATGAGTTCTGGCGTACACGGGACGGTGTGCATCGGCGTGCAGGATCATTTGCCTTACGAGATGACCACCGACATCGGCGGGCACTATACCTACTCTGGCTACAACCAGCCCATCCAACTTGAAGTTCCGGAAATCATTCTGGAACAGGCCAGCGCGACCGGAACGAATTAGTCGGGGAACGTTCCGTCTGTGCCGGGATTTTTTGTTCTAGCTCGCGGGGATCAGCACTGCGACAGAGGACACGCATTTCCATGTGTGATTTAGATTCACCCATGTATCAACGAAGCGCTCGCGCCGGGTTACCGATTTGCCTTTGTGCATAAACTGGGTGCGAAAGATGCCGACAACCACCGCCGAATCGCCATAAACATCCGCCTTGCTCTGTTCGGTCACGGCCTGCGCGGGAGCCTGGTAGCCGGGTGCTCTGAGGCTCTCGAGAAATTCCCGCTTCGTCTGGATGCTTCCGTCAATATCGATGGAAACGAATGTATCTGCCAGAAGTAGGTCCAGCGCCTTGGTGTCCTTGGTCTCGAGCGCACGGTTCCAGGAATTATCCAGCGCAAGCACATGTGCGCCTTCGTCCGAGGACGAACTCTGCGCGGCTGCCAGGCCCGCGCCCAGGCAAAACGTAAGTGCAATCGCCAGGAACGGCTTCATCGTGCAGGGTCTCCGGGTGTCAAGGACAGATTCTACATCGCCAAAGCATGGTTAAAAGATCGAAGATCTGCGATGCGCCGGTCCCGGAGGGACTATCGAGAATAGCCCGCCAGTTTTACTGGCGGGAACCTCGACGACGAATTACAACTGTATCCCGGAGGGACACCTGAACACTCGCGGTGAACTCCCGCCTGCATTTCCCAATGTGGAACGCGCAATCATCCGGGACGACCAATGATCGTAGCCTCACGATTCAACTCCGCGTAGGCTGGAAATGATCAATCGCTCTTGGAATCAAGCGTGTCGCACACCTACATTTCCGATCTCGTGCATTGCGTATTCTCCACGAAACTGCGCCGGAACTTGATTTCGTCGGAAATCTAACCTGAGCTCTGGGCTTTTGTCGGAGGTATCGCGCGTAAGAACGGATTCAAAGCACTCATGGTCGGCGGTACGGAGAATCACGTTCATATTCTGTTGTCGTTGCCTGCGACCATGCCCCTCGCCAAGGCCATGCAACTCGTGAAAGGCGCGTCCTCCCATTGGATGAATGAGAATCAGGCGAGAAATTTCGCGTGGCAGGAAGGCTACGGCGCATTCACCCTCGGAGTCTCGCAGAAAGCTCACACGATTGCGTACATACAATCCCAGGCCGAGCATCACCGCACACGCAGTTTTGAGGAAGAGTTTGTGGCGTTCTTGGAAAAGCACGGCGTCGAATACGACCCGCAGTACGTGTGGGGATAGATCGCGGCGCAGGTTCAGGCGTCCCTCCGGGACGCGCTTTTGTCTTGTGAGCCGCCGACCCGGCGTTAAAAACGCCGGGCTATTGTCAGGGGTCCCTCCGGGACCGGGACCGACGACGCAGCCGTCGGTCGGCTGAACGACATGTGCGACGACCCAAACGCGTGCGCCGGGTGTTGAATGGTCCCGGAGGGACCACTGAAAATAGCCCGCCAGTTCACTGGCGGGACCGCGCGTCCCCGAGAAGCAGCCGTGTCCCGTAGGGACACCTGAACCTGCACACCACGCAGGATCCACAACCGATCAGGACACGGGAGGATGACTCGCCGGTGTGAAATGCTTACCGGACGAGAGCGTCTGCCCCTACGTGGACCATCGTCATTCCAGCAAAAATCCCCACTCAAGCCCAAAATCGGGCTTGAGTGGGGCACCTTTTTCTTTTGTTTCTAGCTAGAAGCTTAAGAGCTAGTAGCTAGAAGCTCTTCTTAGTACATGTCGCCCATGCCGCCGCCGCCGTGGCCGCCGGGGGCGGGAGCTTCCTTCTTTTCAGGAATCTCGGCTACCAGGGCTTCGGTGGTTAGCATCAGGCTGGCGATCGATCCGGCGTTCTGCAGGGCGGTGCGGACGACTTTCGTCGGATCCAGAACGCCTGCTTTGACCAGGTCTTCGTACTCGTTGGAGAAGGCGTTGTAGCCGAAGTTGGTGTCCTTCGAGTCCAGCACCTTGCCCAGAACTACTGCGCCTTCTTCACCGGCGTTTTCGGCGATCATGCGCAGGGGCTCGGTGATGGCGCGGCGGACGATGTTGATTCCGATCTGTTCATCGCCATCGGCCTTCACCTTGTCGAGCGTTGCGGCGCAACGGGCCAGAGCCACTCCCCCGCCCGGGACAATTCCCTCTTCCACGGCTGCGCGGGTTGCGTGCATTGCGTCTTCGACGCGGGCTTTCTTCTCTTTCATTTCGGTTTCGGTTGCGGCGCCGACTTTGATTACGGCTACGCCACCGACCAGCTTGGCCAACCGCTCCTGCAGTTTCTCGCGGTCGTAGTCGCTGGTGGTTTTGTCGATCTGGCTGCGAATTTCCTTTACGCGGCCTTCGATCTCGGAGTGCTTGCCTTTGCCTTCGACCAGGGTGGTGTTGTCCTTGTCGACGGTGATCTTCTTGGCCTGGCCGAGATCGGCGATCTGGACATTCTCCAGCTTGATGCCGAGATCTTCGGTGATGGCCTTGCCGCCGGTCAGGGTTGCGATGTCCTGCAACATGGCCTTGCGGCGATCGCCGAAGCCGGGAGCCTTGACGGCCGCGACTTGCAGCGTGCCACGCAGTTTGTTGACGACCAGGGTGGCGAGCGCTTCACCTTCGACATCTTCGGCGATGATCAGTAGCGGCTTGCCGGACTTCGCGATCTGCTCAAGCAGCGGGAGCAGGTCCTTCATCGAGCTGATCTTCTTTTCGTTGATCAGGATGTAGGCGTTCTCGAGGGCGACTTCCATGCGCTCGGGATCGGTGA
>Ga0074044_10002367_pt1 | contig 16522 bp, 11 predicted proteins | sample BogForMeECP23OM1_FD_94443 | JGI IMG/M metagenome (GOLD analysis project Ga0074044, IMG submission 94443) | Bog forest soil microbial communities from Calvert Island, British Columbia, Canada - Bog Forest MetaG ECP23OM1 | ecosystem: Environmental > Terrestrial > Soil > Wetlands ...
CTGTTAACCGAAGGGTTGCTAGTTCGAATCTAGCCCGGGGAGCCAAAACTCTTTGCCCTCAAGCAATTACAGAGTTTGGGTAGAGCATTCGGCTTTCGACCGAATGCTTGAGCATCTATTGCCGATTAAGTTCGCGGAAGTTGTTGAACGGAAAGTTCTTCTGGGGAACGTGTCCAGAATCAAGAAGCGCCGTCATAAAAATGTAATACCACGTCTGCATTTCCGGGTGGCGGGATGGTTTCTAGCGGCTGCAGAGCGCGCATTCGGACTTCGAGACTTGTTCGACCATTCGGTCTGTAACCGGAGGCTTGGCTTCGTGACTAAAGCGTCTGCCTCCCAAGCAGGCGTGTTGGTTGCAGGTTCGCTTAGCCGCCATCCAGGGCACGGCGCCTTCCAGACGCAGGATGCGCCAGGCTTCACCGCCCGCTGCGAGGGCGTCCTAGAGCGCCTTGGTGGGCCGCTTGCAGGGGGCAGCTCCCCGCGCCTCGTCCACGGCCACGAGCGCGCCCGCGCTCTGCGTGCCGTCCATTTTTTCGAAATAAATCAGGGTTCCGTCGGGATTGACGATGGCCGCGGCCAGATTGTTCCTGCGCGCTTCCGCAAGTGCCGCAGCCGCGGCCTTCTTGGCTTTCTCGAGGCTGATCGGCGCTCCGTAGGAAGTAACGGATGGTGGTGCAGACATGATGGCTTCTCCCTTCGCGAATCGTCCCGCGCACTCCTGGCCTGGTGAGCGCGGCACGATTGCGGTGGAATTTGGGGCCCGGCGCGCGTCGCGCCCGGAGAGCCCCGAAACTCCCGAACGGTCCGCGAATCATGGTCTGGGCCGCAGCGGATGGCAAGCCGTCCCGCAAAACGGCTGTTGCCTCCGGGTTCCGAGAGAATCGCGGGTCAGGCGTGGTCATCCGGCTCGAGCGGAATGCGGCCGGCGGAGAAATGATAGAGGAAGACGAAGTACCCCGCGACCAGCGCGATGCCAATCACCCACCACACCAGTCCGATCCGCAGGCCGTAATCCGCCGCTTTCGCGTTGTGGACGGTCAGAGAGAACTCCGGATTCGTACTCGCGGGCAAAACGTAGGGATACAAGCCAAAGACGACGCTCGTGAGCATGCCGGTCAGATAGGCGCAGGAGGCAATAAACGCCCCGCGGTCGGAATCTTCGCGACGCAGCAGCGCCATCGCGCCTGCCAGACCCCCGATCGCCAGCAGCGGGAAGAAGTATCCCCACGGATAAGACGAAAAATTGTGGAGTACCTGTGGCTGGATGGCGAACGTGGCCGCGGTGACGCAGGCCGTGAACACGACGGCGCCGACCCAGCCCCATCGGGCCGCGCGCCTGGCACGCCGCCGCAGTTCGCCCGTTGTGCGGTAGGCCACCCAGAGCGCGCCGTGCTGCGTCAGGGCGAAGTACGCAGCCAATCCCACCAGAATCGTGTACCAATCGAGGATGCCTGCGTTCGGACCCAGGCGGAAATTGGTCCACAGCGGCTCGAAAAAGTAGCCGGTGGCATCGAGGGGGACGCCGCGGACGAGGTTACCCAGCGCCGCGCCGAAAAAGACGGCGAGCAGCGCGCTCGCTCCCGCAAACACCGCGTCCCAGAACGGCGTCCACACCGGGCTCTCCATGTGATTGCGGAATTCAATGGCGCATCCCCGTAAAATGAGCAGCCACAGGACGATCATGAGGGGAAGATAGAATCCGCTGAACGCCGCGGCGTAGAGCGCGGGAAACGCGAAATAAAGCGTGCCGCCGGCCGCGATCAGCCAGACCTCGTTGCCGTCCCACACGGGGCCGATGGAGGCGAGCACCGCGCGGCGCTCGCCGTCCGTGCGCGCCACGCCCAGATGGATAATGCCCGCGCCCAGATCGAAACCGTCGAGGACCACGTACATGGCGAGCATCAACGCGATCAGGCAGAACCAGATGGTTTCCATCGGCGGCACCTCTCAGCCCTGCGGTTCGGCTTCCGGACCGTGGTCAATTTCGCGTCCCACCAGCAGCAGGAACAGGATCCCGAGCACCAGGTAGAGACCCATGAACCCGATGAGCGTAAATATCGTGTTCCCCGCGGAAACCTTCGGAGACACGCCCGCAGCGGTGCGCATCAGGCCGTAGATCAGCCAAGGCTGCCGGCCGGCCTCTGCGGTGATCCAACCTGCGGTGTTGGCGATGTAGGGCAGCGGGCAGGAGAGCATCAGCGTCCACAGCAGGGTGCGCGAGGTGTACAGCGTGCCGCGCCACAGGGCGAATGCGGCGAGCACGAGGACGGCGATGAAAATTGTTCCGAGCCCGACCATCAAGTGATAGCTGTAATACACCACGGGAATGTTGTCGGGCCATTCCGCGGGCGGAAAGCTGTCGAGCCCGCGGACCTCCGCCTCCCAACGGCGATACGTGAGCACGCTGAGCGCGTTGGGCACCTCCAGCGGATTATCGAGCCTGCGATTGGGCACGTCCGGCTGGCCTAGGATCACCAGCGGCGCGCCGGCGCGCGTCTCGAACAAGCCTTCCATGGCGGCCAGCGTGACGGGCTGATGTTCCGTCACCATGCGGCCCTGCGCATCGCCGGTGGGGAAAATCTGCACCAGCGACGCGACCAGTCCGGCGATCACGCCGACGCCCACGAACGTCCGCGCGTAGCTCTGATGCTTTGCGGAGAGCAGGTAGAACGCGCCGATGGCCGCAAGCACGAAACTGGCGGTGATTACCGAGCCGGACATGGTGTGCGCGTACTGCCACAGCGCCCAGGGATTCAGCAGCATACCCCAGAAACTCGCGAGCAGGATTTCGCCGTTCGGGCCGATCGAATAGCCCACGGGGTGCTGCATCCAGGCATCGGTGGCGACGATGAAGTAGCCGGAAGCCCAGGAGCCGAGGAAAACCATCAACGCCGAAAACCAGTGGCCGCGCGGCCCGAGCCGCTTTTCGCCGAATAGCAGCAGCCCGAGGAAACTGGACTCGAGAAAGAACGAGAAGACGCCTTCCATGGCCAGCGTCTGGCCGATGACGCCGCCAGCGGCGCGGGAAAACTGCGCCCAGTTGGTGCCGAACTGGAATTCCATGGGGATTCCGGTGACCACGCCAACCGCGAAGTTAATCCCGAAGATGCGTAACCAGAACTGCACCGCGCGGTTGTAGTGCTCGTTGCCGGTGCGCAGCGCCATCGTCTTCATCACCAGGATGAGCAGGGCCAGCCCCATGGTGAGCTGCGGAAACAGGTAGTGGAACGTGATGGTGAAGGCAAAATGCAGACGGTGCAGGCTCAACGCTGCTTCCAATTCTGTCCTCCCGGCCACTTGCTCGCGCAAGTATGCGCGAGGACGCTCGGCGTTCCAAATCTCCGCTTGAAGGATTTTCGGATTCTCCATCTCATGGGCTGGAGTCTCTCAGAGGTGCCTACCGCCCTGCCAAATGCACGGCAGCATTACCTCGAATTGCTCGTCAGTCTGCCGCAGCATTCGGGGCGTGCTGGCAAGGCGGAGCGGTCCCAGCCGCCGCCGAGGGCCTGGACCAGCGTCACTGCGTTCACCATGCGGCGGCCGAGAATATTTACCTCAGTGACTTGGTCAGAGAGAGCCGCGCTCTGAGCGGTGGTCACTTCCAGGTAACTCGTGACGCCACCCTTGTAGCGTGTGTCGGCGAGTTTCAGGTATTTCTGGGCTGCCGCGACTGCTTTTTCCTGCACCTGAGCTTCGTGCTCGAGGATCCGCAATGCCGCAACGTTGTCCTCGACCTGTTGAAAGCCGGTCAACACGGTTTCACGGTAGTTGGCGACCGTTTGATCGTAAGCAGCGATCGCTTGGTCTGAGGCAGCCCGGCGTCTTCCCCCGTCGAAAACGGTCGTCAAAGCAGAAAGCCCAACGGACCATAGGCCGCTTGGGCCCTGTAGCAGTGTCGTGATGCTGGTGCTTTCAAATCCTCCCGAGGCGCCTAAATTGACGAGCGGGTAGTAGGCCGATTTCGCGACTCCGATCTGGGCATTGGCTGCTGCGACCCTCCTCTCCGCGGCTGCGATGTCCGGGCGCCTTTCCAGCAGCTCCGAGGGCACGCTGACAGGAATGGGTGGAGGCGGTGCGGTGAGGGGCAGCGGAGGAAGACCGAACTCGGCAGGAGGTTTCCCGATAAGAATTGCAACCGCGTGTTCGTATTGCGCGCGGGCAACTCCAACATCGATTGCCTGCGCGCGAGTTGTCTCCAGCTGAGTTCCGGCCTGCTGGACCTCCAGTTCGGAAGCAATGCCTCCTGCAAACCGGCTCTCAATCAATTCCGAAGCTTGTTCATACTGCGTTACGGTGGAATTCAGGAGCTGTTCCTGGGCGTCCAGGCTGCGGGCCAGAAAGTAATCAATAGCCAGATCCGAATGCAGGCTCAAATTGACCGAAGCCAGGTCTGCCGCACTCGCTTGCGCTTGTTCTCGATAAGACTCCACCGTGCGGCGAACTCTTCCCCAGACGTCGACCTGGTAGGACAAATCGAACGGCAGCGCAAAATCGTTGTAGGTGATGCCAACAAAGTTCGAACCCGGGGGCGGGGCGTTGGCCGACACACGCGTCCGAGTCGCCGCCGGCCCGGCTGTCACGGTCGGGTAGTAGTCGGCGCGATAGTAGCGCAGGACGGCTCGCGCTTGCCGATACTGCGCCTCTGCGGCTTTTAGGTTCTGATTCGATACATTTACCTGGAGTTCTAGCGCATCAAGCTGCGGATCTTGGAATATCGTCCACCACGAACCGCCAAGATTCTGGTCATTGGGTTGGGCGGGCTTCCAGTTCCCCACTTCTTTATAGGCTGGAGGAGCCTCCACCACAGGAGTGTGGTACTTAGGTCCAACCGTGCATCCACTCAACTGGAGCAGTGCTGTCGCGAACAGAATTCCCAGCCAAGGTAGTTGCCGCGGGTTCTCGAGTAGAATCATCTTGGGAGAGCGTTTCATTTGATATCCCCTGGCAATGTTGCCTGAACAATTTGGACTTCCTGTCCGGAAACGATCGAGTCGGGCGGGTTGACAATGACCTGATCGTCCCGCTTGAGGCCGGAGACGATCTCTATCTGATTGCCGAAATCGTGCCCAGGCGTCACGGCCGTGAGCACGACTTTGCCGTCTTTCACGACGCCGACACGCAAACCCTCCGAGCGGAAGAGCAGAGTATTGACCGGAAGCAGGAAGGTGGAGGCGTTTGCCGGGACCGCCAGATGGACCTCTGCATAAGAGCCTGTGAGCAGCGTGCCCGCAGGATTGTCCACATCAATTTCAATCAGCAACGTTCGCGTCGTGATGTTGATGGCTTCAGCAGTGCGTACCAGCTTTCCTTGAAATCTGCGCCCGGGAAACTCAGCGAGACTAAGACCTGCTGTCATCCCGACTTTCATCCCCTGCGAGTATTCTTCCGGAACGTTTACGTAAACACGCAGCTTTCCGGGCTGAGCGATGTGGAAGAGGTCGGTTTTCACGCCGCTACCGCTACCGGAGTTGATCAGGTCTCCGATATCGGTATTTCGCGCGGTGACCACACCATCGAACGGAGCGTAGATCTTTTCGAAGGACTGCAGTGCTTGGAGCTGCTTGACGTTTGCCTGATTGGCTTCAACGATCGCCTTGTTGGCATTGTAGGTGCCCACGGCGTTATCCACGTCTTGCCGCGAAACGGCATTCGTCTTCAGTAATCCCTCGTAGCGGTTCTTGGTGATCTCAGCAAGCGCGAGATTCGCTTTTGCGGTGTTGAGGTTGCTTATCGATTGCTCCAGTTGCTGGTCGACCTCCGGAGTCTCGATGACGGCAAGCAGTTGACCTTGCTTGACGTGCGCTCCAATGTCGGCGTACCACTTCCTGAGATACCCATTGGTGCGGGCATAGATCGGTGAAGTGATGAACGGTTGTACATTCCCGGGAAGGATGATTTCCTCGGCGCGCGGAGCTTGTTTTGGTGAAACGACCGATACCGCGGGGAGGGCTACCTGCACCGTTTCCGCGTTTAGGGTCCTGCGGGTCCTGATACGGGACCAGATGCCGGATACCAAGAGGGTGGTAACCGCGATCAACGCGATGGCTAGGACAAGCCATGGCTTGCGCGTATGCTTCGCGGTTCCTCCATCATTCAACGGGACTGTTTGTACTCCACTTAGTTTTCCGACCTCAGTTTGCGCCAACATAGTGACTCCTCATGGTTCGGTGCTCACTGCCCGTCTGCCGTCTGGCCTGCATGCCGGCCCGAGCCCTGCAAAACGCTGAAAAATGCCGGGACGAAGAACAGCGTCGAAACCGTCGCGAAAATCAGCCCGCCGATGACCGCCCGGCCGAGAGGAGCATTTTGCTCACCGCCGTCCCCTAGTCCGAGGGCCATCGGCACCATCCCGATGATCATGGCCAGAGCGGTCATCAGCACGGGACGAAAACGCGTGAAGCCTGCCTCCAGTGCAGCGCCGACGGAATCACTTCCTTCCGTCATTTTTTCCGTAGCAAAGCTTACGACCAGAATGCTGTTCGAGGTTGCGACGCCCATGCACATAATGGCTCCCATGAGTGCGGGTACGCTCAGAGTCGTGTGCGTTAGAAACAAGAACCATGCTATGCCGGCGAGTGCTGCGGGCAGCGCCGAAATCATGATGAAGGGATCCAGCCAGGACTGAAAGTTGACTACGATCAGCAGGTAGACGAGCACGATCGAGAATCCAAGTCCGGTCAGCAGGCCGATGTAGGAGGATCGCATCGTCTGAACCTGCCCACGGACAACGACTCGAGAACCGCGCGGTAATTGCTGGCGCGTGGCGTCAATGATTTTGTTGATGTCGCCCGCCACGCCACCCAGGTCGCGTCCCGCGACAGCGCCAAAGATATCAATGACTGGCGCTACGTTGTAATGAGACACCACTGCCATTCCGACCCCCCGTTGCGTAGAGACCAGACTGGCCATGATTGACGGAGGAGCCGCTGGGTCCGTGCCCGTGATCGGAATGTTCTGCATATCCTGTAGAGTGTCCGTCCGATATTGCGGCGTCTGGGTGGCGATTTGATAGCTGACACGATTCTTCGGGTCCACCCAGAATGTGGGTGAAGTTTGGAAGCTGCCGCTTAGTGACACGAGGAGATTTTGGGCGATCTCCTGGGCGGTGAAGCCAAGCTGTTCTGCTTTCGTACGCTCGACCCTGAGCCGGAGATACGGCTGATCGAAGGGCTGCTGGATTCGCAGATCTGCCGTTCCTGGTACGTATCTCATTTTCCCGAGCAGGCCATCTGCATAGCGGCGGTTTCCCTCCAGGTCGTTTCCCACAACCTGAACGTCGAGGGGGGCTGGCAATCCAAAATTGAGAATCTGGGCGACCATGTCAGCTGGCAAGAAGGCGAATGTCACACCCGGGAACTGTTTGGGGAGTGTGAGACGAAGCTGGTGAATATAGTTGTCCGTGGGATGGTGATCGGCGGACAGGGTCACAAGAATGTCGGCATCCGATGTCCCTACTGGGGCCGAATTGCTGTAGGAGAGGTTGATGCCGCTGTAGGGCAGACCGATGTTGTCAATGACGCTCTGGACTTCGCCGGCAGGAATCTGCCCTCGAATCGACCGCTCCACCAGATCGCAAAGGTTGGCCGTTTCTTCAATGCGCATTCCCGTAGGAGCTCGCAGATGAAGCTTAAAAGAGCCGCTATCTACGCTGGGGAAGAAGTCCTGGCCCAGCCAAGGAATCAGAATTGCGAGAGAGCCGAGGCAGCTCACAAAGAATCCAATGAGGAAAATCCGCGGGTGATGGAGACAGCTCTCCAGCAACCGGCGATAGCTCCCACGGAATCTCTCGAAGGCGGCTTCAAAACGCTTCTGAAGCCGCACCAGCGGATTGAGAACGGCGGCATCTCCGGCCTCGTGTTTATCTCCCCGCAACAGGTACTTGGCCATAGTCGGGACGATCGTCCGGGAAAGCAGGTAAGAAGCCAGCATGGCGAAGACCACTGCCTCGGCTAGCGGCACAAAGAGGAACCGCGCCACGCCCGACAGCAGGAACATGGGAGCAAACACAATGCAGATCGAAAGTGTGGACACGAAGGCGGGTGTGGCGATTTGCGACGCACTATCCAGGACAACTTCGTCCATGTCCTTCTCGGGTTCCGCCTCCCGATTTCGATTGATGTTCTCGACTTCGACTGTGGCATCGTCCACCAGGATGCCGACCGCCAGAGCGAGTCCACCGAGCGTCATGATATTGATCGTTTCTCCGATCGCACTGAGCACAATGATGGAGGTCAGGATCGCCAGGGGGATGGAAGTCGCGATGATAACCGTGCTTCTCCAACTACCCAGAAAAGTGAGAATCATGAAAGCCGTCAGGCACGCCGCGATCACCGTTTCCCTCACCACTCCGCTGATCGCGCTGCGAACAAAAATGGACTGATCCGCCAGGGGTTCTATCTTCAGCTGGGGGGGAACCGTAGTCTGGATTTGCGGCAGAAGGGCTTTGAGGCCCGAGATCACGTTCAGCGTTGACGCATTCCCTGCCTTTTGGATCGTCAGCAAGACGGAGCGCTGCCCGTTGACGCGCACGATATTCGTTTGCGGGGGAAAGCCATCGCGCACCCATGCAACATCTTTGATGTAGATCGTGGTACCGCCAATCGTCTTGATCGGGATTCGGTTCAGGTCCGCAATCGTCTGAGGGGCCGCATTCGAAATGGTAACGTCGTATTCCTTGGGGCCGATCTTGGACGTTCCCGTGGGCAGGATCAGGTTTTGAACGCTGATCGCATTGACTACATCCAGCGCGGACAGCCCTTTCGACTGCAACGCTGTCGTATTCAGATCCACCTGCACCTGGCGTTGTTTGCCGCCATAGGGATAGGGCACAGATGCGCCAGGCACGGTGATGAGCTGCGTGCGAATGAAATTCAGGCCATAGTCGTTGAGTTCTTGCTCGGACAGATCCTGTCCTGAGAGGGCCAACTGGAGGACGGGCACACTCGATGCGCTATAGGCAAGAATGAGAGGTGGCGTCGTTCCCGCAGGCAACTGCCTCAGTTGCGTCTGGGAAATCGCCGTAATCTGGGCAATGCCCTGTTGAATGTTCGCATTCGGCTGCAGAAACACTTTAACAACGGCAATTCCATACAGGGACTGTGACTCGATGTGCTCGATGTTATCAACAGTGGTGGTCAGCGCGCGCTCGGTGACGCTCACGATACGGTCGCTCATGTCCTCAGGCACGAGACCGTTATAGCTCCAGATGATGCTGACAACGGGAATGTCGATGTTCGGGAAAATGTCGGTTGGGGTGCGAACAATCGCGAGCGCTCCCATAATCAAAATGAGTATGGACAGAACCACGAAGGTATAGGGCCGTCTCAGTGCCAGCCTGACGATCCACATGATTTACGTCCCCAATTCTTTCATCCTGCCCTTCAGGCTCAGGCGATGCAGGCGAGATGCCACGGTGGAGAACAGCCAATAACCTCCGGAAGTTGTTGAAAATAGGCCCCTTTAAGCCAGGAGAAGAAAACAGAACGCCAACGCGGGCGTCCCGAAAAGTCCACCGAATTGAAATGGCTGTCAGTACGCTGGACACAGGCCTTTCTTAGGCTCACCGCGAGAAGAAGAACAAATCTGGACGGGACGCGTTTACGTCGCTTCAGTTCCCGCAGCACTTCAGCGGAATGAGTTACGAATTCGCTGTTGGAGAGCCGCCAAAACCGCCCGTGCCTAAAGTCATTCTCGCCATTGTATTCCGCAGGATCTAGGCGCTGCGCTGAAGCCCCTGTCGTTCCTCCTCAGACATTTCCGGCTCGAAGATCTGGCTTACGCCGTGTCGACCAGGATGCTTGGCTTCTCTGTCAAACGGGCCGACGCTTGTCCAGGAGCGAATCCAAGGGCCTGACACTGAACCTGATGAGTCTCAATCCACTAGCCCGGCACTGTTCTTGTTTTCCGGCACTTCCAAGATTTTTGACGACAATCCAAGTTGGCATGCGAAGTGCTCTCACTCCACTTGGAGCAAGCAACTTCGCCGGGAGGAAAGTATGAACTTGCCTAAACGAAAGTTCGGTTCAAGCGATCTGGAAATCACGCCGGTTGGCTTCGGCGCCTGGGCTATCGGAGGTGGCGGTTGGGCTTATGGCTGGGGGCCCCAGGACGATGCCGCGTCGATAGCGACCATGCGCCACGCCCTCGACTTGGGCATCAATTGGATAGACACCGCTGCCGTTTACGGCCTCGGCCATTCCGAAGAAGTGGTCGGACGTCTTCTGCGCGAGTTACCAGCAGCAGATCGTCCGCTCGTATTCACCAAGTGCGGCCTGGTTTGGGACGAGCGCAACCCGATGGCCGAGCCTCGCCGCGACTTAACGCCGCAGTCTATTCGCAGCGAGTGCGAGGCCTCGCTGCGCAGGCTCGGCGTCGATCGCATCGATCTCTATCAGTTCCATTGGCCGGACGAGATGGGCACCCAGGTGGAAGAATCGTGGACGGAAATGGTGCGCCTGGTTGAAGCGGGAAAGGTGAGAGCGGCCGGTGTATCGAACTTCGACGTTGGGCTGCTCCAGCGCTGTGAGGCAGTCCGCCATGTGGACTCGCTACAGCCGCCTTTTTCGCTGATTCGCCGGGAGTATGGCGCCCGTGAGATCCCCTGGTGCGAAGCGCACGGCTCAGGCGTCATCGTATACAGCCCGATGCAATCCGGAATTCTGACGGACAGCTTTAGCGCCAAGCGCGTAGCCAACCTGGCCGCGGATGACTGGCGTGGCAGCTCGGCAGAGTTTCGACAGCCAAATCTTTATCGCAATTTGGCGCTCCGCAATGCCCTCCGGCCGATCGCCCAGCGGCACAACGCGACAGTCTCTGCGGTCGCTGTAGCTTGGACGCTCACGTGGCCCGGTGTGACAGGGGCCATTGTTGGGGCTCGCTCGCCAGAGCAGGTTGATGGCTGGATCGGTGCGGCGAATCTCAACCTCACGCCAAAGGACCTTAATGAGATTGCCCTGGCGATCAACCAGACGGGCGCAGGCGCGGGGCCTGCAGAGCCGGCCTTTGAACATGCGCTGGTGGCCCAGTGAGTCAGGACAATTCGTGGATGGGTTTCCGCCGGGGCGTTCTGCTCGGAGAGCTTCGTCGCCCCGGTGGCAACTCTACGGCGTGGGCATGGGATTCTTGTTCAAACGTGAGATGCCGAGCTTCTGCATGCGGAAGTAAAGCGTCGACCTCTTGATTCCCAAACGCACAGCAGCTCCGTCCGGGCCGGAGACGACCCAGCGGGTGTGCTCAAGAGTCTTGCGGATATGATCTCGTTCGGCTTCTTCCAGCGTAATAGCTCCCGACGATTCTGTTTGGAGGGAACACTTAAGTTCCTCAAGAGGAGGACGTAGAACGTTGCCAGGACTCAGGATTACGCTCCGCTCGATGAAATTCTGAAGCTCGCGAATGTTCCCCGGCCACTGGTACAGGCTGAACGCGGACACCGCTTCCGGAGGAATATGGTCAATTTGCTTGCCCATCCGGCGGCCATAAAGCCCGACGAAATGTGCCACCAGGGCCGGAATGTCTTCGCGGCGCGCGCGCAATGGTGGCAGCTGGATCGGAAACACATTCAGACGATAGTAAAGGTCACTGCGAAATTCGTTCCGCTTCACCATGTCCGCCAAATTTCGGTTGGTCGCAGCCACCAGCCGAACGTCCACCTGGTGAGTCCGTGTGCTGCCCAAGCGCTCGAATTCCTGTTCCTGCAGGACACGCAAAAGTTTGGACTGCAGCCCCAACGGAATATCTCCTACCTCGTCCAGGAGGAGCGTCCCTTTGTCAGCCATTTCGAAACGCCCGACCTTTTGGGCGATAGCGCCTGTGAAAGCGCCCTTCTCATGCCCAAAAAGCTCGCTTTCCAACAGATCGAACGGAATGGCAGCGCAGTTCAGCTTTACGTACGGGCGTCCGCACCGCGAGCTGATGTTGTGAATCGCACGCGCGATCAGCTCCTTGCCGGTACCGGTTTCCCCCTGGATAAGAACGGTGGAATCCGTAGGCGCGACCTGTTCAACCTGCCCGAGCACCACTTCCAGAGCAGGACTGTTGCCTATGAGTTGCTCGAACCTGCGCTGGCTGCCGTCACGGTCAACGGACCCGAATCTTTGGAAAGTTCCCATAGAGGACCTCCTGGTGTCCGCGCGCATGCTTCATAGGATCAACTTGCCAGAGCGGCTCGAACGCTCACGAGCAGGGCTTCGTCGTCGAACGGCTTTGCCAGAAACTCCACCGCGCCTGCTCTCAATGCATGCAGCCGCATTTTTTCGTCGCCATGAGCGGTGATGAAGATGATCGGAACTCTGCAATGTGCTGCGTTCAGCCTCGCCTGCAGTTCGAGTCCGGAGATTCCCGGCATACGGATGTCTGTGATTAGACATCCGATCTCATGCTGCAGGCCGGAGTCTAAGAATTCCTCCGCCGAGGCAAATTCTCTCGCCGGCAAGCCAACCGCTTTCAACAGGCCCAGCAATGCCCCCCGCATCAAGTCATCATCATCGACAACCGCGACTGGTTTGGTCTTTCCCTGAGTGATCATGGCAGGAAAATAACAAAATCGGCGAAAGGGGCGCAATTATACGTTGGTATTAGGAGCTCGGCTGTGTTCAGGCGTGGGCAGTTAAACGGAGGATGGCGAATCGGCAGAGCGTCTTTCGTCACATCGGCGACACCAGGCTACTTCTTGCCAGGCGCGACCTCAAGCTTCGCCGCCATTCTGACTAGTTCCGCGAGCGATTCAGCCTTCATTTTCCGCATCGCGTGGCCACGGTGGATCTTCACGGTGATTTCGCTGGTCCCGAGTTCGGACGCTATTTGCTTATTCAACATCCCCGAAACCACCAGTCTCATCACCTCGCGTTCGCGTGCGGTTAGCGCCTCATATCTTTTTCGCAGCTCGGCAAGCCCACTCTCCTGCTGGCGCCTCACTCGGTCGCGGTCCAAGGCGTGCTGGATCGCATCCAGCAAGTCCCGGTCCAGGAAAGGTTTGGTCAAGAATTCCACCGCGCCGGATTTCATGGCCTTCACCGTCATAGGAATATCGCCATGGCCGGTGATGAAGATGATGGGAATCTGGACGCCCGCGTCAGCCAGCTTGTGCTGAAAGTCGAGGCCATTAATTCCAGGAAGACTCACATCCAGAACAAGGCAACTGGGCACGTCCGGGCGGTTGCTGCTCAGAAACTCCTCCGCCGTGCCGAAGGACTCCGACCGCAAGCCCGCGGATTTCAGCAGGCCTTGGATCGACGCACGCATACCGGCATCGTCATCAACGACGAACACTGTGGGGGCGCCTGCGGGCGTCATTCATGAGCCTCGATTTTGGTTGGCAAAGTGAAGTGAAAACTTGCGCCGCGCGGAGAATTATCCTCAGCCCACAAGTGGCCGCCATGCGATTCAACAATGGTTCCGCTGATCCGAAGTCCCATACCGGTCCCATGAAGCTTGGTGGTAAAGAACGCTTTAAAAATCTGGTCCGCCTGCTGCAGGGGCAGCCCCACGCCGGTATCGCTGACGGACACGAGAATTTCCTCGTTTTCCACCAGCCGAGAATTGATGGCGAGCTCCCGTGTCCCATCGACGCTCTTCATCGCATCGATGCTGTTCATGATCAGATTCATCATCACCTGCTGCAATTGCACGCGATCTCCCATGACCTGGGGCAGGTCTCCAGCCAGGTCCGTCGTGACCACTATGTTGTGCCGCGCTGCCTCCCCTTGCAGGATGACGATCATCTCTCCAACGACTTCGTTTACATCGACCAACTCGGGTTCCGGGATACTCTTCTTGAAGAGCAGGCGGACCCGGCTGATGATTTCCGCCGCACGCCTTCCGTCGGTGACGACTCTCAGAGCAGCCGCGCGCGCTTCTTCGAGATTTGGTGAGTCGCCCGCCAACCAGCGCAAGCAGGTATTCGCGTTGGTGACGGCGGCGCCAATCGGTTGATTCACTTCGTGCGCCAGGGAGGCAGTTAGTTCACCCATCGCGGTGACCCGGTTTACGTGAGCGAGGTCTGCATGCGCCTGCCGCAATCTCTCGCGCTCTTCGTCCGCACGCTTGCGTTCGGTTATGTCAATCACGGTACCGACGAATTCAACGACATCGCCGGACGGGCTGAGAACGGGATGGCCTATCACGTGGATGTCTCTGAGTTCGCCGCCGGGATGAACGATTCGGTAGTCCAGCTGGAATTCCGCTCTGTCTCGCTCCGCCGCCTCTACCGCGTCCCTAAATTTGGCTTGATCATCCGGATGGATGCGCTGAAAGAACGTTTCGTATCGCGGTTGTCCATCGCGCGGATCAAAACCCAGCACGTGGTAGCATTCTTCGGATAAGTACCTGATCTCGCCGATGGAAGACGCCCAACTGCCCGTGTGGCTGAGCTTCTGCGCCTCCGCCAGATAACCCTCGCTTCGCCGCAGCGTTTCTTCCGCCTCTTTCAGGTCATGAATATCCGTATCGCTACCGTACCATCCGAGGATGTGTCCCCAGCGGTCAACCAAAGGACAGACGCGACTGAGGAACCAACGGTACTCTCCATCGGACCTTCTGAGGCGTGACTCTATCTCGCGGGGCTTTCCCTCCGCTATGAGTTTTCGCCACTTGCTGAGCACTCGCTCAATATCATCGGGATGCACCATGCGATTCCAGCCCGATCCAACTGCTTGTTCGAGGGTCATTCCCGTGTAATCAATCCAGCGACGATTCACAAAATCGACGACGCCCTCCGGACTCTCCGTCCAGAGTTGAGCCGGCACGGTGTCTATAATCAGGCGGGTCCGGTCTTCCGACTCCTTTGCCGACGTTATGTCCATCACCGCTCCTACAAATTCGATCTCGCCGGACTTGTCCTTTACTGCGTGAGCTACCACTCTTATGTATTTGGTGGAACCGTCCTGCATAAACAACCGATGCTCAAAATCCAATTCCTTCTGTTCCAGTGAAGCGCGCTCGACCGTTTCTTTCACGAAAGCGACGTCGTCCGGATGAGTCCTTTGCAATATCACTTCCAGCGCGGGTTCCGCATGTGGGTCCCATTCGAAGATTCGAAACGTTTCGTCGGACCAACGGATTTCTCCGTTCTGAACACTCCATCCAAAGCTGCCGACATGAGTCAGTCTTTGCGCCTCAGCCAAATAGCCCTCACTGCGGCGCAATCGATTCTCGATTTGCATTCGTTCGCGGCTCTCCGCTTGCAACGCCTCGTTAGTTCTCTGCAGCTCTTTTACCGTCTCTGTCAGGTAATCGCGTGCGTGCCGGAGCGATTCTGTGGCGCTCCTTTGTGCAGCGCTCAGCGATCCGGCAACTATGGCTGACACGGCGAACATGACAAAGCGTGGTATCTCTTTGGACTTTACGGCGAACGAATACATAGGTTCCAGGAAGTAATAATTGAAAGCGAGACAAGAGAGGACGGTGGCGAGCAATCCCGGTCCGACTCCGCCCAACCACGCACTGATCATGACGGCGCAAATAAACAGCGACGCCGGAGCAGTTTCCAGATGAAGCCCCGGCCATCGTGAAATGATCAGTGCTATGCCAACCGAAAGAACAGCAATCCCATAGCTCCAAGTCACCGGCGGCTTGGGCCACAGAAGAGGATTGAACCTGGACATGCTTCTGCTCCGGCAACGCAGCGCGTTGCTCCCTGCCATCAACCGAACGAACTGGGACGCGATTCTGGGCCGATGCGAAGAGGTTTTGCAAGCGAGTTATTTCTCGCGGCCTTCGTTCGGGGTCAGAAACAACCCTGAGTAGTCTGGCCATAGGGCCGATTCGCTTTTGCAGGCCGCCGAGGAAACATTCAGCTGAGGGAACGGATCAAGAATTCTTCTGAGAACGAGGCAGGAGCTTTGAATCACGGCAAGCAGTTGATTCTTGGAAAGTTCAAGTGCAGACGAATCGATCGCGGCGGCAGGGGAAGTGTCAGACGGTTGGACGCCGTCCCGACACTTGTTGAAACCTTTCGACATGTAAGACGATTCAACCCTTAGCTTCAATCGCCTCACCAGTTTCCGACCGCCCTTTGATTCAATGACTTACAGATTGATTCCATTCTTGCCGCCCGACTTCGGTTTCTGGCAAAGCGTTTGCACTTGTCTGGGATCGGAAGGAAAACGCAGAAGAGCTTGCGAGCGGCCGCGGGGAGTGAAGTCCATTGGAAGTTGGCATTTCCCCTTGAAGCCGTTCAGCCCTTCGCCAAAGGTTGATTTGATATGAATCCAATTACGTCAGAAAACAACAAGCTCGGTTTTGTCGGCGTCGGCTACATGGGTCGCCCGATTGCCCGGAGATTGCTTGAGTCCGGTTTCAAGTTGACCGCCTATGACCGGGACCGCAGCAAGGCCGAGGAGCTGATTCGATATGGCGGCACCGTCGCGGACAGTGTTGCAGAACTTTCCTCCAGTTGCGACGTCGTGTTGTCGTGCCTGCCGACGGATGAAGCTGTTCTGAACATCTACAGAGGGTCAGACGGCGTGTTCGCCAATGCGCATCGCGGCTCACTGGTCATCGACATGAGCACGGTGTATCCGGAGAC
>Ga0074044_10002368_pt1 | contig 16520 bp, 12 predicted proteins | sample BogForMeECP23OM1_FD_94443 | JGI IMG/M metagenome (GOLD analysis project Ga0074044, IMG submission 94443) | Bog forest soil microbial communities from Calvert Island, British Columbia, Canada - Bog Forest MetaG ECP23OM1 | ecosystem: Environmental > Terrestrial > Soil > Wetlands ...
ACGCACCCGAAATCGCAAAACGCGACGCACGCAGTTGACGAACGAATTCGCTCACCGCGTAGTCGATCACATCTGGGCGTAGTAACTGTGACTGCAAGCAGCCGAGCAGCCGCTCCTCGAGAACATCGCGGCGGATATATAGATTGTTCTTGCATGTGCCACGATTGATGTAGTTTCGACAGACGTACTTCGGATGACGATGTGTCCCGCCACCCGTAGCGATGATGAGGTTCGCCCCGCACTCGCTACATTTGAGCAGACCGCTGAAAAGGTATGGACTCGTTACTGATCGCGTCAATAGACCCCGCCGCCTTCCTTGAGACGGCTTTGCGCCAAAGAAGTTCAATCTGGCTTGAACTTGGTCCCACTTCTCCACGGACACGATAGCCAGATCGGGCCTCTGAGTGCGGATCCACTCGCTCTCGTCGCGCATTTTACGTCGCCGTTTGTTGCTCTCGGGAACCTTCACAAACTTCGAGCGGTTCCAAATTAGTTCGCCTTTGTATAGTTCACGCTTTAGCATTGCGCGGATTCCGGTGGGACACCAGTCGCCGCGAGCGCCGGAGTGTTCGGTATTGAGAGTTTTCGTGATGGACTTAAGCGAGAGTCCTGCCGCCGACATCTCAAAGATCCGCTTCACGGTTTTGGCCTCGATTTCATTAATCACCAGGCGCTTGGCAGTGCTCCCGCCGACCGGCACCACTGCATAACCGTAGCAGCGCCCCCCGGCATGCTGCCCGCGGAGCACTGCGGACTCGCAGCCGCGATGTGTTTTTTTCGAGAGGTCCCGCACGTAGGCACTGTCCATGAGGCCTTGAAACGTGATGAGTGTTTCCGCCTGCTCGTCCTCGCTGTTGATATTTTGGCTGACGGAAATGAGCTGAACGCCGGCGAAGCAAAGCTTGCGGAAGATTAACAGCACGCTTTCTGTGCGGCGTGAGAGTCGTGACATATCGTCAACCAGGATTGCATCGATCTCCCGGTGGGCAGACAGCGCCACTTGCAAAAGCCGCTGAAGCTCAGGCCGATCCATGCCGACGCCGCTTATACCTTCGTCGACGTAGATGTGTCGTTCAGCCACCCGAATCCCATTTCGTTCTGCAAACTCGCGACATTTGCGAACCTGGTCGCTCGGCGACAATGGATTTTGTTTATCAGTGGAAACGCGTGCATAAACTGCGGCAATGCGGGAGGAGACCTTCATTCGGCCACCCCGGAGTCCGTCGATTCGATCATGGGCCTGAAAGATGACACTGTCGGTTTGGTCTTTGCAATCCTTTTCTCCACCTTCACTTCGTCCGCGAGATATTCCTTTAAGAGGATGGGCACGATCACGTTATCTATGAACTGTGTCAACTCTGGAGTCAGGACAGAGGGGTCGATCTTTGGTTTTGTGATTTCTACGACAGCCTGGCAGGAAGCGCGCGTCAAGCGCTTTGGGGTGAGCTTCCTTCGAGGAGGCCTGGCGTTGCCCGAATTTTCCACGGACTGACTCCAAAGGCCGCGAAAGCGCCGGGGAACTCTCTAGTGGTGCGACGCTTCCGTGACATTGCGCTTTAGCCTTCGAGATAGAATCTCGGGACCAGTCCGTTTGTATCTAGAATTCTGGAGTTTTCAATATCGAAGTCTCCGTTCCCGCCCACGTCTCTGGCAGAGGACCACACCTCCTTGAATTTCCCAGCTTCTTTGAGGCCAGGTCCTGAGGAGTGGGAATAATCGTTGCGCCTTCAACGAAAGCGTTATATTAAGCAATATAAGATGCAGGCACGACCACTTTTTTCTCTGAAACCTGTGAGCGGCAGCGAGTTGCAAAAGATTCGGAGTCATTACGGATGGACTCAACAGGATGTTGCTCGCACCCTGCAGATGGGACAGCCAAATGTTTCGCACTGGGAAGCCGGAACATGGTCCCCGAAGCCTGCGTATCATTTTGCAGTCCGCTATCTCATTGCGAGCCAGAATCCCGAGAAAGCATTCGTTGCGAAAAAAGAGAAGAGCGGGAGACCCCTGAGCGACAAACTCCTGGTCGCGGCGAAATGCCCTCATCCCAAATGTCTACGCGGGGATCGACAGATGCACAAATCACGAGAAGCATATGATCATCCGATGCTCGGAAGCGTTCTCTCTGTTGATTGCACTGGAAACGGTACACACCCTCGCGTCACCAGGAGAATAGACCGTCGCGGGTGGTTGTGGGATGTGAGTGGTTGGCCGCCGCGGAAAAAGTTAGCTCCCTTCGAGAAGCGGCGAGTTAGAGATGCTTTGGACCTGATGGACGCGCCTGCTAAGCCCGACAAGCTACTCGCCTGCCTGCAAAAATGCAGCACTGCGCTCGATGGAACTCCCGGCTGCGGGAAGTTTCTTCGCTACGAAGGACAGCCGGCCAGTACGAATGCCTCCACAAGAAACCTTCACGTATTCATGTGTGCCCGCAGCTGTGGACTCCAGTGGAAACGTCGACACTTCACCGCCTCCGGCGAAGAAGTGCCGGTAGAATCGGCCGGTGGAGCGCGAACAGCCTCTAAGGTGAAAGGAGTCTCGGTCCCGCCAGGTGCTCGGCTCTGTCCTGTTTGTCGGACAAAACTAAACTCGCCCAAAGATTGTTCCATAGTTGGCGGCGAAGCTTATTCTCCGCCCTTGATCAGGCTGGTTTGCCCGAACCCGAGAGGGATCGACCACACCGCTCCTGGGAGATCCCGTAGGGGGCTCACCTTGTACTATGATCGGAAGCGAAGTAAGTTCGTCGAAGTTTATTCTAGAGCGCGCGCGCGCCGCGGGCCATCGTTCACACGCAACTGTAAAATCCACGGGCGCATGAACCGTAGTACGATCCCAACAATCAAAAGGCTGCCAGCGGTCGCCGCCCGAAACGCGATTGAGGCCAGCGACGAGCCTCCCTTCTATCGTGACTATTGCCCATGCACCGAGGTATATCTAACGCAGGATGGCCGGGTACTAGTTCGCAGAGAGAATCCGAGAAAGAACAGCACGCCATTTCGAAACGTCATGCCAGGAGTGGCTGGAGACACTGAGGGGAATACGCAGCCAAGCTCTTAGGGAGTCTGGTCGAGCCACGTGCGGAGGCACGACCGACGTGGCCCCCGATATATCGGTAGTTATAGTTGGTCAAGGGCAATTTGGCTGGTGTGCTCTCCTCTGCGATGCTAGATCCAACCCCGCGAGACGCCTTTGTTCAACCGAATTTGGTCAAATCGCCGCATAAACACTGGGTGTCTCATATAGTCTCATAGATTATTCTCGCACTTCGGACAACGCTTGACGAAAACAAAGGACTTATACAGCAAAAAGTCTCGCGACGATTTTGTCGATTCCCTGCTATCTCTAAAGAAAGAAAGTGAGCTATCTCTTTGTTAGTCTCACAGACTGTGCCAGGGCCTTTCGTTCTTGCGTGAGTTTCACTCAACAAAAAACCTAGTAGGGTGGGATTTTGAGACTCTTCTAAAACAAAGGCCACAAGTCCCTGGTAAGGCTAGCGATGTGAAAAGTCTCACAAAATTAGGGTCTGAGACTAGGTAAGTGAAAGTCTATTGGTGGCAGGAAGTTGCGGAGTCTCGCTAAATTAGACAAAAGTCTCAACCTTCGGAGGGCTCGCGGTGAAAGTCGGGATTGTTGTTTTCCTCGAAATCCTTCTTCCAACGGTAGATCGTGGCTTTGGAAACGCCAACTTCTTGGGCAACGAACATCGCCGGCATCTCATTTTTGAACATCTCAAACGCAGCGGCGCGCTGCGCTACGTGGGCCGGCCGAGTAATCCATTCCTGCTCACCGTTGTCGTTTCTGAAGAGCTGGATCTCGAACGGCATCAGCAGGCTCGGCTGTTTTGGTTTGTGGCGATTCTTATCAACGTGTACTTCTACACGCAAGCCTTCTTCGGGTTTGTAGTTAGCCGGGCGCCTCAGTTTCAGCACGAAACTTAGCATGTCCTCTTTTTCAGAGTCGCCGCGCTGCTCTCCGCTTTTCCCGGCATGATGCAGGAAGATGACCCAGACGCCGCGCTGGTTTAGATCGTTGAACCATTCAGCCAGGATCGCGCTGCGGTCGGTTTGATTTTCCTGCGACGTCGGCCATAGAGTGGAGATGTTGTCGAGGATCAACCCTTCATAGCCATAACCGAAAACACGGTCCTCGATGAACTTGCGATCACGCGAGGAGGAGATCTTCGGCCGCCAGTTCAGCTGATAGTCCTTACACATCGTGCCAAGCTGTTCATCGGTGGGAATTTCTTGCCCGCTCATTCTGGAGATGGCGATAGAGCGCGCCTGGATTTCGGTGTCGTCCATTTCGCCGTAGACGTAGAGCACGCGATACGCGCGGCTGATCGGCCAGTGCCCTCCCCCGCCTTTGTGTCCGCCGAACATCATCGGCCTGCCCTTCGCGATGTCAACGGCCATCTGCGTCGTTATGTAGCTTTTACCTGTGCCGCGCCAGGCGAAAATTTCTCCGGTGCCGCGGCTGCTTAGCAAAGGGTCGATCGCGTACTCCACAGGCGGGCATTCCCTTTTCAACAGGGACGCGAAGCCAACTACGACGGCGGGATTTTCTCCATTCGTGATGTTGAACTGCTTTATTTGCTGCTCGGCATCCGTGATGATCGCCTCGGCGCCGTCCTCGCCTTCAAACGCGCGCATCTGAATGTTGTGCGTGGTGTGAATCAGCTTTCGCAGTCTGGCCTTTTCGACGACGATCTTCGCGTAGTGCTTGATATTGGTCTTCCATGGCATGCCATCGGGGAGTGATGAGACGTAAGACGCGCCTCCGACGTTTTCAAGCCATCCCTTCGTATTCAACGCTTCGGTGAGCGTGACTAGGTCGATGGAATTGGCGAGAGCGCGCCCCGCCTCAAGTTCCTTTTTGGCTAGTTCACATATCTCTGTGAAGATGATCGTGTGCTGGTTCAAGAAAAAATCATCGGCGCTCAGGTAGCCCACGACGCTTTTGAGTGCTGTGTTGTCCAGAAGGATTGCGCCCAGGACGAACCGCTCCGCATCAAGGTTCGAGGGCATTTTCTTTCCTAGGGCAAAGGGAAAGGTCGTATTCCGATTCCGCTTAAATGGAACAGTCGACATTTGAAGTCTAAGCGCCTCCACGCCGGAAAAGACGAGTCTCGGTATTTGGAGATGTAAAGAAATTGACCGCCGGCGGCAAAGGCGGTAGCATGCACTCGAAATTTTTGCGAAAGAAGCTTAGCAGCCGGCGAGTGCGTCTCCATCGTGCTCGCCGGTTACGTTTTAAGCAGTTACTCAGCTGAAGTTCAATAGCAAAGGGTGAGTTCCCAACATGCCCTAGTTCCCTTACTATTCATCTGGTGAATACTTAAGTATTTCGGAAGAATCCGTTGCGAAGTCATGGAAAATGGTTCGTACTGCGGCCGTGAAAGTTATATTGGACAATATAAGAGCTTGTAAGCTTCTGCGCAGTTTCCCGTAATCCACTCGTCCCCGAGCCGCTCAACCCGTGCCCGAGCAGAAGTTGAGGCCAGGCGCAGATCCGCTCCGATCTCCCAAAGCAACCGCACGGAGAGAACGGGGAGACTAGGAGTCTCCTCACCGCGCTGCCGCCCGTGAATACTTGTCGGGCTGCTCGCGAACTGGGCCATCCGCCCAACCTCTGGTGTGGTGGAGAATGGTGCAGATTGGATGCATCACGGTGCTGCACCTAGGTGCAGCACCGTGATGGCAAAACCGGGTACTGCTGAGTACGTTTGGGTACGGGCCGGCTCGTACCCCGGGTATAGTACTCAAGGATGCCCCTCGGTTGGGGCACGCGATCGCCGTGCTCTAGACGCTCTCCTGCCCAAATACATCTGTTTGTGGGCAGCGACATTCGCAAATCTCAACCCCATAAAATCAGCTATTTGCGGCAAACCGGGAACAAGGGTTTTTGGGCAACCACTGAACCAGGCGTTGAAATGGATTTCAACGGCTAACTTCCCCGTAGCCCGATTTGAATAACTTCCGTGCAGCCGACAATCCAAGAGTTGGACACTTTAATCACCACAAGCGCGTTTCTCGTTGCCTGTCTGGTGAGACCTCCCACAACCGGACTTCTGGCCCGGTAGTAACCTCCGAGTGGCCCGTCATTTCTAATTCTTCGGAATATCGGGGCGGTTCCACCAGCCGCCGCCAAGCGCCTGGAACAGTGCGGCAGTATCCGCGTAACGATTGGTTTGCGCTTGAACTAAAATGATCAGCGCCTGCTGGTAAGACTGCTCTGCGTTTAGCAGTCCCAGGTAATTTACATAGCCGGTTTGGTACTGCTGCTGGGTCAACTGTAACGTTATCGCGGCGGCGTCTTTGGCGGCGGCGGCCGTTTTCAGTGCGTCGGCGTCTTGTTGGAGTGCATTCAGCGTGTCCGCAACATTCTGGAATGCAGTCAACACTGTGCTCCGATATTGTTCCGCCGCTTCCGTGTAGGCCGCTCTGGCTGCGCGTTCGCGGTGCAGGAGCGTGCCACCGTCAAATATGGGTTGCGTAATGCCGGCTCCCACGTCCCACAAGCCCGTTCCAGAGGTGAATATCTTCGAGAAGATCGTCGCCATGCCTCCGGCATCGGCGGTCAGCGTTATGTTTGGGAGCCGGTTGGCTCTAGCGACACCAATCAGGGCGCTGGCGGAATGGAGGTTTTCTTCCGCCTGGCGAACGTCGGGGCGTTGCTCCACCAGTTGGGACGGTAGGCTTAATGGCAATTCCCCCGGCAATTGCAGGCTTGCAAGTTCAAACCTTTCTGGCAAATCCTCGTTTGGGAATTCCCCCGAAAGAGCTGCGAGCAGATCCCGTTGTTGGGCGAGCTGTTTCAGGAGCGGAGGCAGCGTGGCGACAACTTGTGCGAGTTGCGCTTCCTGAGCGGCCACGTCGAGACGGCTTACATATCCCTTCACAAACTGCTTGCGGAGAATTTCCAGCATGTCCGTGTTGATCTTGATGAGGTCGTTGGTCGCCTGAATCTGCCCTCGCAGCGACGCTTCTTGAATGGCGGCGGCGGCTACATTCGAGCTCAGCGTGATGTGTGTCGCCGCCAAAGCGAAGCGCGCCTGCTCCTGCTGTGCTTTCAGAGACTCAACCGTTCTTCGGTTGAGGCCGAATACGTCAGGCACGAAAGCAACGTTTACCTGGGGTGTGTAGAGGCTGTAAGTCAAATCACTGGTGTTGGTGACGGGCGAAATGTTGCTTGACGTTTTCGCATGGGTCGCTGAAAAGCCGCCGCTAACACTGGGATAGTAAGCACCTCGTTGCGCCAGCGTGTTTTCCCGCGCGACTAGTAGCGCCGCTTGCGCGGCCTTGATATCGGGATTCGCCTTAAGCGAACGCTCAATCAGATCATTGAGCGGTTTTGAGTGGAATACCGTCCACCATTCACCGGGAATCTCTCGCCCGTCGAGAAACTGCTGGGCTTCGCCTCCGACCACGTTTGGAGTGCTGCTGGTCGTCGACCTAGGTGAGGTGGCGTATCCCGCGCCCGACGGTGCCGTCGGCTTCTTGAATTGCGGACCGACTGTGCAAGCCTCGAGCAACAAAAGGCTCGTTGCCAGGACGAGAAAAGTCGGCAGGGATTTGCGAGTGCGAATCATACAGAGTCCATTCCTCACGGCCTCCGGTTCACTGCTCGCCCATTTAGAGCCGCAGTGCTGGAGACCGTTGTGCTTCTTGGTCCGCCAATGGTCGCGGGATTCGCACCGTGGTGGCGCACATCGTTTGGGGCTGACACTGCGGTTCGAGAAACCGTCGATGGCCGGACCGAGCGAGCCTTAATTGTCGCGCTACTCCGCTGCTCGGAAACTTTCCGGCGACCGTTTATCGTTTTTCCCACAACTGCACCTTTCGAAGTGTTCGGAGTTCGCCGGGGACTTGCGGGCTTGGGTAACGAAACGGACTTGGGCGTGCGTTCGTGTGCGGTCGCGTTATGGCGCCCCTGTGAGACCAGCGGTGGTCTTGCCTTCTGCTGAGGGTTGGCGTTATCGGCCGTTGTTGCATTACCTGTCGAACACAGCAACGCGGTACAGGCAATCATCAGGAATAGGAGCCCGGCTTTCATTTCTGCTCCTCGGTTACCTGGAGATGATGTTCGTGGGGTGCTAGGAAGATCATGCGCAATGCCGGAACGGCGCACAGCAACATGAACGGTCCCACCAACATGCCGCCGACGATTACCGTGGCGAGCGGACGCTGCACTTGGCTGCCAATTCCGGTGGAGATGGCCGCCGGAAGCAGGCCGATGCAGGCGGAAAGCGCAGTCATCAGCAGCGGGCGCATACGGTGGGATGCGGCTCGGAACATCGCATCTCCGGGTGCAAAACCATGGGATCGTTCCTGGTTGTAAAACGTAATCATCAAGATGCCGTCCATCACCGAGACACCGAAAAGCGAGACAAAGCCGATCGCTGCCGAGATGCTGAAATTCTGGCCTGTGAGATAAAGCGCAAGGATGCCACCCACGATGGCATCGGGGATGCCGGCGAGAGCGAGCAGGCAGTCGCGCAGGTTGTTGAAGAGCGTGTAAAGTAGACCGGCAATCAACACGAGACTCAGGGGAACAATGATTTCCAGTCGTTTCTTTGCTTCTTGCAGATCGCCGAATTCACCAGCCCAAATGAATCGGTAGCCCGGTGGAAGTTTGACGTTTTTCGCGAGCCGTTGCTGCGCTTCTTCGACTGTGCCACCGAGGTCGCGGCCGCGCACGCTGAACTTCACCGGGATGAAACGCTGCACTTTTTCGTGGTAAATCCATGCCGCTCCCGTGTCCAAACTGATGTTTGCGAGTTCACTTAGGGGGATGTAGGCGTTGTCGCCCGCGGCGGTGGCATAGCCTACTTTAATGTTGCGAATTTTTTCGATGCTGTCGCGGTATTCCGGAGTATAGCGAACCACCAGATCGAACTGCCGGTCGCCCTCGAGCACCTGGGTCGCTGCGGCCCCTCCCATTGCAGTTTGAACGATTCCGTTCACATCGCCGGCATTGAGGCCGTAGCGCGCCGCCTTCGCGCGATCTACTTTGACGTTCAGGTTCGGCTGGCCAAGGACCGGAAAAATGCCAAGGTCGGTGACGCCACGAACCTGGCTCATTTCGTTGCGGACCTGCTCCGCCAACTGCGTCAAGGTTTCGAGATTCGGGCCAACAATCTTTACCGAGTTGACGCCCTTGACGCCGGAAATTCCCTCCTCAATGTTGTCCTCGATGTATTGGGAGAAATTGAAAACGATACCAGGAAGTTCATTCTGAAATTCCGACTGAATCTGTTCGGTTAGCTTTTCCTTGGTCACGCCGCGGGGCCATTGATCCTCCGGCTTCAGAGGAGCGAATAACTCCACATTGGAGAAGGGCGATGCGTCGCTGCCGTCGTCGGGCCGACCGTGTTGGGAAACCACGGTGATGACTTCCGGATGCCGCCGAAGAATCTCGCGCATTTTTCGCGAGGCTGCTTCGCCGTCTTCGAGAGAAAGCGTGATCGGCATGGAGGCGCGAATCCAAAAGTTGCCCTCTTCCAGATGCGGGAGAAACTCGCTCCCGAGGTGTGGCGCAATCAGCAAGAACGTGCTGAGAGAAATGGCGAGCTCGATTCCGACCACAACGGCGCGGTGTGTCAGCGCAAAGCGCAGTAGCGGAGTATAGGCGCGGTGCAACAGCCGAACCACCAAGGTATCCACTTCCCGCACTTTTTCGGGGAGCAGCATCGATGCAACGCCTGGTGTAACGGTAAACGTGGCAATCAAGGCGCCCGCAAGTGCGTAGCCGTAGGTTCTCGCCATTGGGCCGAAAATCTGTCCCTCAACTCCCTGCATGGTGAACAATGGCACGAAACCCGCCACGGTAATGAGCGCCGAGAACAGCACGGCGTTGTCCACCTGTAGTGCGCTGACCAAAATCAGGCGCAAGCGATCGGTCCACCCGTGCCCCGTTTCGGCCTGTTCAGGGATTCTCGTCGGATCGGAGCCCCAATAACCACTCGCCAGGCGCTGCAGGAGTCCTTGCCTTTCGCCAGGGTCTTGCTGAAAATTACGAAAGATATTTTCGGTAAGGATCACCGCGGAATCGACGATGATGCCGAAATCCACCGCGCCAACGGAGAGCAGGTTTGCGCTTTCGCCCAGGGCCACCAGCACAATCGTGGAGAAGAATAGTGCGAACGGAATGTTGATGCCTACGATCAGTGCACTACGAAGGTTGCCCAGAAAGATCCATTGGATGAGGAAGACCAGCAAGCATCCGAAGATCAAATTGTGCAAAACCGTGTGCGTGGTGAGGGCAACCAATGAGGAGCGGTCATAAAACGGAACCACTTTGACACCGGGGGGCAAGCTGCCATCATGATTTAACGTATCGATGGCCTCTTCAACCTTGGGAATCATCTCGCCGGTCTTCTCGGTCCGGCGCATGACCACGATGGCGCCCACAACATCATCGTGCTGGTCCCGGCCCAAAATACCGAGCCTCGGCCGGTAGCCGACGGACACTTTACCGACATCCTTGACCAAGACCGGGACGCCGTTGACTTGATTTAGAACCACATTCTCGATGTCGCCAACCTTGAAGCCCTTGGTCAGATCATCGCCGCCGCCGTCGTCGATCAGGCCCACACCACGAATATTGATAGATTGCTGGCCAACGCGGATTTCGCGTCCACCTACATTGATGTTCGCATTTCCCAGCGCCGTTAAGACCTGCGGAACGGTGACGCTGTAGGCTTCTAGCTTGTGCGGATCGACTGATACCTCGAATTCCTTGGTAGGTCCGCCCCAGCTGTTAACTGCAGCGATACCAGGAATGGTCAACAGCCTGCGGAGAACGATCCAATCCTCCACCGTGCGCAAATTCGTGACTCCGAAATGCGGGGGACCCACCACCTGGTAGCGATAAATTTCCCCCGTCGAACTGTTCGCTTGGATGTTCGGAACCTGGCCGCCTGGGAGGCTTACGTTTTGCTGCATGGCGACCGAGGCTTGTGCGTAGGCGAAGTTATAGTCCACGCCGTACTTGAAACTAACTCGCACAAAGGACAGACCATAAAACGAAGTGGAGCGAATAACATCAATACCAGGCGTTGTATACAGGCCAATCTCGGTTGGCAGCGTGTAGTAGCGCTCCATCTCCTCAGCGGAAAGTCCCGGCGCCTGCGACGTAATTTCCAAAATGACGGGAGTGGGGTTCGGGTACGCCTCAATGTTGAGCAGCCTGAAGGCAATGAGCCCAGCAGCAACAAAGAGGACTACGCCAACCACCACAATCGGGCGGCGACTGAGACAGAATGCGACGAGAGACTTGAACATAAAGGAGGGGTCTTAGTGATTGCCTTCCATTTAGTCGCTTGGCGGTGCCTCAAGCATGTTGCTGAGAAACACAGCCCCATCGGTGACGACTAGTTCTCCAGGGTGCAGGCCGTCCAGGATTTCCACCTGGTCGTCGGAGCGCAAGCCAACTGTGACGACTCGTTGTGAGAAGTGGCGACGGTCCGTTGTCACCCAGGTGGTCATGGTGCCGTCCGGCTCGCGGACCACTCCGTTGGCAGGCATAGCCATAGCTTCTACAGGTTTGTGCACGCGAATTACGAAGTTCGCCAACATTCCGGGCCTCAGGTCATTGTGGGGGTCGCTGATTTCCGAACGGATGGTCGCCCGATGAGTATCGGGATCCACACTCGCGTAGATCTTGGAAATCTTGCCGCGGAAGACGCGGTCCGCGTAAGCCATGACTTTCACGTCCACGGGCTGTCCGAGATGAAAAAGTGGGATGTCGCTTTCGATCACATCCGCCAACATCCATTTGGTCGCAACATTAGACACGACAAAGGGCGCCGGTGGATTTCCCGGCTGCACCAGCAGGCCCGGCGGACCATCGAACGATGTGACTTCTCCGGAAATGGGACTGAGTACTACGAGAGCCGGATCAATCTTGCGGGAAGCAATCATCTGCTCCATATCAGCATCGGTCTTGCCGAACACGCGCACCGCATCTCGCGCCGCTCTTAGAGCACCTTCGGCCGTTTGCTGATCCGAAATTGCTTGTTCATACTCGCGCTGCGAAACCCCGCTGTTTCCGTCGAGTTCCTTTGCGCGTTCGAGTTCTTTACTGGTGAGGTCCAAGGCGGCGGCAGCACCAATCAGGTTGGACTCCGCCTGAATCAGATCGGGAGAGTCAATCGTGTAGAGCGGCTGTCCTTTCTTGACTTGGTCACCTAGTTCCGCAAGGCATTGAATGATCTTGCCCTGATAGGAGGGGAAGACCTGAACCGAGAGATCGTCGGCGAAACTGATACTGCCAACAGTTTCTCTGTCGACCGCGAATCCGTATGCACCCACGGTCGCAATCTTGATCGTACTAAGCTGGCTGGGTGTTAGCTCCAGAGTAGCAGGAGCGTGCACGGCGGAGCTTGTCGAGTTCGCGTCCTTCGAAGTCTGTGCGTTCGCGTCTGCGCCAGGCCCGGGCCTCAAGAGTGCCGCCCCAATTGCCAGTGCAACAAGGGCCGCTCCGACACCAACCATCTGTTTTACTAATAGACGTTCTTTCATATCCAGTGCTCTTCCGAGATCAAGGCAGACCACAAATGTCCGCCGGCGAGCTTCGCTGTTTCCTTTATAGAGAAAAAACAGCTCTTTGAGACCCTGTCTTCAGGTCCGGCGGGGCTATCTCCTGGCCGTCCCTGACCTATCTTTTGGACAACGGCGGACTATCGTTCTTCCATATCCGTTACACTGAAAATAACCAATCGGAAAAGGCACCAGTATTAGCAGGATTTTCAATCATGGAATTCTCGTCTATCTACTCTGAGGGTAATCGTAGGCGGTTTCTTGTTGCGGCGGCGATTCTGATCGCTGGAATTGCCATCGTTGATTGGCAAACTAAACCATTCATTTCCATTGGGTTTCTCTACCTGTTTCCGATTCTCCTGGTTGCCGGTTTTCTCCCACGATGGCAAATGATTCTGGTTTCGCTGGCCTGTGCGGTCCTTCAAGAACTGTTTAGCGAACTACCGTCGAGCGAGGCCATCTATCGTTTATTGATGGCCTCCGCCGGATTCATCGGCACCGGTCTTTTCGTGTCAGAGATTATTCGCAACCGGCAATTGGCGCTGAATCATCTGGCGGAAGTGGAAAATCAAATTGGGATGCGTAAGGAAATCGAAGAGCAGTTGCAGGTGCTAGTGGAGAGTAGCCCGGTGGCGATCGTCACGATTGACGCGACGGGCGCTATCCTTTTGGCCAACGAAGCCAGCCAAACACTACTCGCGCCGGGTAGTGAGAGCATCGTCGCCCAGTCGATCGGGAAATTCCTTCCGGCCTTAGAGTCGGCTCTACAAACGCAGCGCTCACACCACTTTCGGACCGAACTCCGGTGCCGGGGAAAACGCGAGAATGGCGAGGTGTTCCTCGCCGCGGTGTGGTTCTCAACTTATGCGACAGCTCGAGGACCCAGATTGGCAGCCCTAATTGTCGATCTTTCGGAGGAACTGCGTGATCGGGAAGACTTGAGTCTCGACCATCTCATGAAAAACGCGAAGATTTTAATGAGCGCCGTCGCGCATGAGATCCGAAACCTCTCGGGCGCGGTGCTTGTAGTCCACAAGAATCTCTCTCGCCTCCCGGGCCTGCAAAGCAGTGAGGACTTCCGGGCGCTTGGAACGCTGATCGAAGGTCTTGGAAAACTCTCGGAAATGGAACTGAGGCCCGCCGTGGACCAACACTTGGATTCCATAGAGCTGTCCAGCATTCTGGACGAATTGCGCGTCTTGCTGGAGCCTTCTTACCGTGAAGCAGGAGTGGAGATCGTCTGGCGGCTGCAGTCTGACTTGCCCCTGGTGTTCGCCGACCGTTACGGTTTAGCACAAGTATTTTTGAATCTCTCACTGAATAGTCTTCGGGCCATGGCCGCTACGGAGAAAAAGCAATTAGCGATCAGCAGTTCTGTGGACGCTGATACTGTAATCATTCGTTTCGAAGATAGCGGGAAAGGGATCACTTCACTCGACGGCTTGTTCAAACCGTTTCAGCATAGTGCGGACACTACCGGCCTGGGGCTCTATGTTTCCCGCGCCATCCTCCGAAACTGCGGGGGCGACCTGACTTTTGAGCCGCGCACCGAAGGTTGTTGCTTTGCAGTCAGTTTGGCTAGAGTAGCCAAAAGGTCGGAAGCTTCACATGGGTAGTAAGACAAAGCAAAAGACGATTCAATTGCTGGTTATCGACGATCATGAGCTCTTCCGCGAGAGTGTTGCCCGGCTGCTGCAAGCAGAACCCGGGTTTGAAGTCGTGGCTCATTGCGGGTCGTGTGCAGATGCCCTGCGCGTCATGAAATCAACCGAACAGATCGACGTAGTCTTGTTGGATTTGGATCTGGGACATGAAAGGGGAGCGGACTTTTTGGATCAACTCCGGACGCTGCGTTTCGAAGGAAGAGTGCTCCTCGTAACTGCGGGCGTGAACGAACGTGACGTCCCTAACTTAATCCGCAAGGGAATCGCTGGCATTTTTCTAAAACACGGTTCCCCCGCTTCGCTGATTCAGGGCATCCGGGACACTATCGAAGGAAGAGCTTTATTTGATCAAGACGTGCTGAGGCGGGCTTTGGAACAGGGCGCTATGTCCACCGAAGAGCAAACTCGTCCGAAGCTCACCGAGCGCGAACGGCAGGTTCTCTCTCTTATTTTTGAAGGCTTCGCCAACAAGCAGATTGCAGACCGCCTTCAAATTTCTGAAACTGCAGTCAAATCCTCTTTGCAGCAGCTGTTTGCCAAAACCGGCGTACGAACCCGCAGCCAGTTGGTTCGAATAGCGTTAGAGCAGTATCGCGATCAACTTTAGGAAGGGTTCCAAAGCCCTCTACCTTCCTCATAGAATGATCTACGTCTCCACGTGAGAGATAAGCTGGAGCAAACCACTTGGCACCGCGCCGCCCGTTGAAGTCGATTGCGGCCGGTTATGTCGGCAACTCGGAAAGTATCCAGACGTGGTTCTGAGAAATGATGACCAAGATTCCGGACAGATTGTCGGCCACTCGGCAGTGATCTTACGCTCGCTGACCACGACTAGTAATGGGAAGTCGGCTTGGAAGAAGTGATCTTTGCGCTGGGGATCGGTCCTCGACGGATTACGGGCTACCCTTCCGTAATCCGGTAAGGTAAGAGTTGCCGACAATCCGCCCCAACACATCCGGCCCAGAAACCTCACTTCTACCCCGCCCGCAAGTGACTGATTTTGAGCAGCCCGAATTCCCGGATTAGGATGCCCACAAAGAGTTGTTTGTGGGCACTTGTCCAACAAGCCGTGGATGATCGGCTCGGCATCGAGTCTAACGCTTGAGTCCAAGACTTGTGAGACGGAGCGGGCGAATTGAACGGCGCAGCCCAGTCCCGGTACCCAAGTTACCGGTAACGCGGGTGGTGTCAATGGGTCAACGCAACACTCGGCTGGAACCCGCATTGCATTGAAAACAAAAAGCTAAAAGCGCCGGCAGGTCAGATCACCCATAACGCAATCCTGGCTAGGTTTTTAGCGAGTAGAGCCAAACAGGCCCATTTTCCCGGGCAAGTATTGTCGGATCCACTCCTGAGATGGTGTTGCATCGACCGTTTGAATCGGCACGACTTATCAGGCACTGGTTATTAGGTCTGTCGAGCCAGCGAATCGAATGAGCTGGCCAGATACGCGCAAGTCTAAAGTGAACGCCCGTGTTTGCCCTAGAGCTGTTGGTCCAAGTAGGTGGGATCTTGCAATGCCTTCCGCCGGATACGGAGGATGATCACCACTTCCATCTGAAAGAAAAAGACAAGAATTACGAGTGGAACGATAGTGTATGCGGTTGGATATTTGAAGGTGAGGGCGAGTATCACGGCGATGAGAATTGCAGACACCTTCGCGGACGCAATTGATTGTTTAAGTGCCGTCTTGTTTTTCACGTCGTTGTTAGCCTCGATCAGCTAGTTGTTCTTGATGGGAACTGTTCTCAGATGGCGGCCAATTCTAGGACGTTTCCTTGGAAATTCAAACCACAGTCTATAAGTCACGACTTATCGGGACTTAGGATAACTTCCGGCTTGCCGACAAACCGTCCAGAGGCCTCTGGCGGGATCAATTTCGAAATCATTCAGAGTGTGCTTTGGCAGTTTCGAGCGGACCGACAGCGCGGCGTTGGGACTTGCCTCGCGCGTCAGGAGCCATTCGCATTAACGGGACAAGGCTGGGATATGCGAAGCATTGAAAGCCCCTGAGCCATGTAGAGGGTAGGGACAATGTTGGTGTACCAAAGATCACTTTGATTCTTGTTTTCGCCGCGCAGTCAATACCAGACAACCATCGGTGACGGTCATGACCAGTCCATCCTTGTCCCCGGTAAATCGGATACGGACTGACGGGACGCCGGCGGGGAAAAATGTGTGGTCGCCAACATAGTGGAGCGGACGGCCCATCGTGCCTCTGCGTGTCCAGGTGAGTGGGCTGTAGATGGACATCATGCCCAGGCGCCGATCGACGGTGACATCGATTTCCTGAGACGCGCCTACGCCGAAATTGTAT
>Ga0074044_10002369_pt1 | contig 16517 bp, 18 predicted proteins | sample BogForMeECP23OM1_FD_94443 | JGI IMG/M metagenome (GOLD analysis project Ga0074044, IMG submission 94443) | Bog forest soil microbial communities from Calvert Island, British Columbia, Canada - Bog Forest MetaG ECP23OM1 | ecosystem: Environmental > Terrestrial > Soil > Wetlands ...
CATCACGGACAGGCAGCGCTACACCTGCCTTGAGGAAAGCAAGCGGTACCGGTACGAGTCGGTCGATAGCGATTTCACGCGCGATATCGAGGTCGATGAACACGGGTTGGTCGTCAATTATCCAGGACTGTTTCGGAGAGCGCTCTAAACCTCCGGCGGAGTTTAAGTCTTGCAGGTAAAAGTTTTCGTCACTCCGCGAAAAGGCATCCTCGATCCACAAGGACGCACGGTCGAGCATGCACTCGCGAGCCTCGGTTTCGCCGGCGTCTCGGAGGTGAAAATTGGCCGCTACATCACCCTCAACATCGATGCGAAAACTCCCGATGAAGCGCGCGCCGCGGCCTCGAAGATGTGCGAGCAACTCCTCGCCAATCCCAACATCGAAGACTTCCGTTTCGAGATCGAGGGTGGCGCCTGATGAAGTGGGGCGTCATCCGCTTTCCCGGCTCGCTCGATGACTTCGATGCGGTGTACGGGCTGCGCGATGTGTTAGGTCAGGATGTGACGGCCCTGTGGCACAAGGACGAAAGCCTCCAGGGCGCCGAATGCATCGTGCTGCCGGGCGGCTTCAGCTATGGCGACCATCTCCGATGCGGCGCGATTGCGCGCTTCTCGCCGATCATGAAAAGCGTGGCGAAGTTCGCCGCCGATGGCGGCCTCGTCATCGGCATTTGCAACGGCTTCCAGATCCTCACCGAGGCGCATCTGCTGCCGGGCGCGCTCACGCGAAATCGCACGCTGTCGTTCATCTGCGATCGCGTTCATCTGCGGGTCGAAAACGCGAAGACGCCGTTCACCTGCACGACCCGCGCGGGCGATATCCTCGCGATGCCGATTAAGCATGGCGAGGGATGTTACGTCGCGCCGGAGAAGGAACTCCTCCAGATGGAGGAGCGCGGCCAGATCGTTCTCCGCTATGTCGATGCCAAGGGTGACGCAACCGATGCCGCGAATCCTAACGGCTCGATGCGATCGATCGCGGGCGTCGCCAACGAACGCTTCAACGTGTTCGGCCTGATGCCGCATCCCGAGCATGCGCTCGAAGCGATGCTGTTCGGCGCCGACGGCCGCAAGATTTTCGAATCGATCATTGCATTCCAGTCGGTCCCGGAGCATCGCGGGCAAATGCGAGCTGGCGCGAAATGAGCAGCCAACCCGTGTCGCTCGCCGGCGAGCCGAAAATCGATCTCGCGCAGGCGCACGCGCACGGACTGACCGACGACGAATTCCACCTCATCGAAAAGCTGCTGGGCCGTACGCCGACCTTCACCGAGCTCGGCGTGTTCTCCGTAATGTGGTCGGAGCACTGCTCCTACAAATCCTCGCGTCGCCATCTGAAAACCTTGCCGTCGGGCGGCGATCTGGTTGCGGTGGGCGAGGGCGAGAATGCCGGCGCGATCGATGTCGGCGACGGATGGCTCGCGGTGTTCAAAATCGAAAGTCACAACCATCCTTCGTACGTCGAGCCCTACCAGGGCGCGGCCACCGGCGTCGGCGGAATCCTGCGCGATATTTTCACGATGGGTGCGCGTCCGATCGCCAACATGGATTCGCTCAAATTCGGTTCCTTCGACCATCCGAAGACGCGCTTTTTGCTGGGCGGTGTGGTGGCAGGCATCGGTGGCTATGGCAACTGCGTGGGCGTGCCGACGGTGGCGGGCGAGACCATGTTCGATGCGGCCTACAACGGCAACATCCTGGTCAATGCGTTCTCGCTCGGCCTCGCGCGCAAGGGCGAACTGCAGAGCGCGCATGCCAAAGGTGTAGGAAATTCAGTCCTCTATGTAGGATCTGCGACCGGGCGCGACGGCATCCATGGCGCGAGCCTGCTCGCCTCGGCCGAGTTCGATGCGACCAGCGAGGCCAAACGCCCGACGGTGCAGGTCGGCGATCCATTTCAGGAAAAATTGCTGATCGAGGCCTGCCTCGAAGCGGCGCAGACCGGCGCGATGGTCGCGATGCAGGACATGGGCGCGGCCGGCCTCACGTCGTCGTCGAGCGAGATGGCGGCGCGCGGCGGGCTCGGAATCGTTATCGACCTCGATAAAATTCCACTGCGCGAGGCGACGCTGACGCCCTACGAAATTCTGCTCTCCGAGTCGCAGGAGCGGATGCTGATCGTCGCCGAGCGCGGGCGTGAAGCGGAGCTGCAGAAGGTTTTCGAGAAATGGGATCTCCATGCGGTCGTCATTGGCACCATCACCGATGACTCGCGGTGGCGCGCGACCTGGCGCGGCGAGGTCGTCGCCGATATTCCGGTGCGCGCGCTCGCCGACCAGGCGCCAATGTACGATCGTCCTGTCGCCGCGCCGAAAACTCCGCCGGCGCGACCCGCGCCGATTAAGTCGCATCCGGCGCCGGCGCGCGTGCTACGCGAGTTGCTCGGCAACCCCAACGTCGGCTCGAAGAAGTGGATCTATCGTCAATACGATTCTCTGGTGCTGAGCAACACGATGCTCGGGCCCGGCAGCGATGCCGCCGTCTTGCGCATCAAGGGCAGCAAGCGCGGTCTCGCGATGACGGTGGACTCCAACCCGCGCGCCTGCGCGCTCGATCCGTATCTCGGTGCGGTCGCGACCGTCTGCGAAGCGGTTCGCAACGTCGCGTGCGCCGGTGCGCGTCCGGCCGGTATCACCAACTGTCTCAACTACGGCAATCCCGAGCGCCCCGAAATCATGTGGCAGTTCACCCGCGGAATTGCGGCGCTGCGCGATGCCTCCCTTGCGTTCAAGGCGCCGGTCATCAGCGGCAACGTCAGCTTTTATAATGAGACCGAGGGCCGCGCGATTCCGCCCACCCCGACTATCGCGGTGGTTGGCATTTTAGATGACGTCTCGAAGCGGGTGACGCAGCATTTCAAGACCCCGGGTGATTACATTTTAATGGTGCGTACCGCAAAGCCTTCGCTGGCGGCCTCGGAGTACGAGGCGATGTACGGCAGCTCGCCCGAGGGGCTGACGCCGATTGACCTTGCGCGCGAGAACGCTCTCGTCGAAGGACTGCTTGGCGCGATAGGTGAGGGCCTGATAAGATCGGCTCACGACGTCGCGGAAGGCGGGCTCGGCGTCGCGCTTGCGGAAGCCTGCTTCAACCCTGACAAAATCCTGGGAGCGCTTATCGATGGACTTTCGACCTCCGATGCGGCGGAGCTGTTTGGCGAAGGGCCATCGACGATCGTTATCAGTGCGCATGAGAAAGACGTTGTGCGGCTGGGCTCGTTTTTCCAGCAAAACGGCATCGAGTGTCGTACCATCGGGCGAGTAACGGAGAACCCGAGCCTGAGCGTCGGCGGCGCATCGATCGACGACGACGTGAACGAACTCAATCGGATTTACGAATCGGCGCTGCCAGGGAGGCTCTAAAGTGGAATCAGAGCTGGAAGTGATCCTCGACGCGGAGGAGTCCAACCTCGACGGTTTCCATGAGGAGTGCGGGGTGTTCGGCGTCTACGGGCATCCCGAAGCGGCCAACCTCGCGTACCTCGGGCTCTACGGCTTGCAGCATCGCGGGCAGGAGTCGGCGGGAATTGTATCGTCCAACGGCAAGTCGCTCATCGCGCATCGCGGAATGGGCCTGGTCGCCGACATTTTCAACGAGGACGTGCTGCGCAAGCTCGAAGGCACCAGCGCCATCGGGCATAACCGCTATTCGACCACCGGCTCGACCACCATCAAAAACTGCCAGCCACTGGTGGTGGAATATGCGCGCGGTGGAATCGCGATCGCGCACAACGGCAACCTGGTGAATTTCGCCGAGCTGCGCGACCGGCTGGAGGCCAACGGCTCGCTGTTTCAATCCTCTTCCGACAGCGAAATTGTCATCCATCTGATCGCCGCCTCGCATGCGCCGACCGTGGTCGAGCGCGTGATCGAGGCGCTCTCGCAGGTCAAAGGCGCTTACTCGCTGTGCGTGCTCACCGAGCACGAGCTGATCGCAGTGCGCGATCCGCAGGGCTTTCGTCCGCTGGTGCTCGGCAACTTGAATGGCGCCCCGATCATTACCTCGGAAACCTGCGCGCTCGATCTGGTCCGTGCGGAATATGTGCGCGAGATCGAACCCGGCGAGGTCATCGTCATCAACGAAGATGGGCTTCGATCGATCAAACCGTTCGCGCTGGCGCCGACCAAGCGCTGCATCTTCGAGTATGTCTACTTCGCGCGGCCCGACAGCCTGCTCTACGGGCGCAACGTTTATTCGGTGCGCAAGCAGCAGGGCAGGGCGCTCGCGCGCGAATGCCCGGTCAAGGCCGACCTGGTGGTGCCGGTGCCTGATTCGGGAACCGCCGCCGCGCTCGGCTATGCCGAGGAATCCGGGCTGCCGTTCGAGATGGCGCTGGTCCGTAGCCATTACATCGGGCGCACCTTCATCGAGCCGCGCCAGTCGATTCGCCATTTCGGCGTGAAGATTAAGTTCAATCCGGTAGCGGAACTGCTGCGCGACAAGCGCATCGTCTTGATTGAGGATTCCCTCGTGCGCGGCACGACGCTGCGCAAAGTCATTCCGATGCTGCGGCAAGCGGGTGCGCGCGAGGTCCACATGCGGATCGCGGCGCCGGCGACCACCAATTCATGTTTCTACGGCATCGACACGCCGACCAAAGAGGAACTCCTCGCGTCGAGTCACTCGGTCGAGGAGATCCGCCGCTACATCACCGCTGACTCGCTCGCCTACCTGAGTTGGGACGGCCTCTACTCGTTCCAGGAAGGGCGCGAGGGCTTTTGCGACGCATGCTTCACCGGGAAGTATCCGGTGGAGATCCCCTCGGGTCAGAACGCGCACCAGTTGCATCTTTTCGATGCTAACGAGCACGCCGCCAACGGCCACCGGTAATAAGCGCTCGGCGATTCAGTCGGCGGTCGCCATATGATATCGAAGAGATCATGCAGCCGACGGCTCAAATAGACGACGATTTCTACGGATGGCTGCTCGCCCAGGCTGCGGCTATGCGTGCGCGCGGTGATTTTCCAATCGATTGGGAAAATGTTGCCGAGGAACTCGAAGCGATGGGGCGGAACGAAGAAAACAGCCTGCAGAGCTACCTCGAGCGGCTGCTGACCCATCTTCTGAAGTACGCCTACCAGCCGGATAAAATAACTCCCAGTTGGGAAAACTCGATCGAAAATTCCCGGGACAGAATCCGGCTTCTCTTTAAGCGTTCTCCAAGTTTAAAGAGCAAAATTAAAGAACTCTTCGAAGATGCATATCCGTTCGCGCGCCGACAGGCAGGCGCGCAGATGCGCATGCAAAAGCGTGAGTGGGATACGCGTTTACCGAAGACGTGCCCTTGGCCCCTGGAAACGGTGCTGGACCAGGATTTCTGGCTGTCACCAGACGGCCATTCGAACGGGCACAATTAGCCACGTTCAACAACGGACGGGCCACCTCCCAGAACAGTGGGGGAGGGGATCAGATTCCGGACGGTTAGACCGCCGTATATCCCCCATCCACCACATACTCCGAACCGGTCACGAACGATGCCTCATTCGAGGCGAGGAATAACACCACGTAGGCGACTTCCTCGGCGGTCCCGGCGCGCTTCATCGGGGCGAGCGCGGTGATCTGCGCGATAAGGTCGTCGTCGAGCGCCTCGACCATCGGCGTTCTGATAACTCCGGGGTGCACCGAATTGACGCGAATATTTTCCGGCGCGTATTGCACCGCAGCCGCCTTCGTCAGCAGTCGCACCGCGCCCTTGGTCCCGTGATAAGCAGCAGACCCCGCCGAGCCGATGAGGCCGTAGATGGACGAAATGTTGATGATCGAGCCGCTGCCGCGCTTGCGCATCGCGGGGATAGCGGCCTTCATGCCGAGCCACACGCCTTTCTGATTGATGTTCACCACGGCGTCCCATTCTTCTTCGCTGGTCTCGGCGACGCCTTTCATGTTCGCGATACCCGCGTTGTTGACCAGGATGTCGAGGCCGCCGAACTCGTGCTCGCAGGCATCGACAGCGGCGCGCCAGTCGGACGCGCGGGTGACATCGAGGCGCAGCGCATGTGCGGATTTCTGCGCCGATGATTTGTTGATTTGGTCGGCGACTGCGGCGGCCTCTTTGTCGAGGACATCGCCGAGGACGACCTTCGCGCCTTCGGCGGTGAAGAGCCTCGCCTCGGCTGCGCCCTGCCCGCGCGCACCACCTGAAATCAGCGCCACTTTTCCTTTTAGCCGGTCCATCGTCGTCGCCTCCGTCCTGTTATTAGGGGTGATGATTAGCAGGTAAGCGGTGAGACGTAAAAAGGTCCGGACTCCTGATGCAGGGGAATCGCGGGAGGGGCAGGGCTGCCAACATAGAGTCAGCAAAAGTCATTGGAGGAGTCATGGTGGAGGAGTATCCTCATAGAATGGCGCCGAGTTCTGACCGTGCTAGTGGCACGGCTGTATTCTTGCCATGAGGTAAAGGCTCATCGTGGAAAATGACGAAACGAAGCCAAATACCGCAGGCAAAGGCTGGAGTTCGGGAAAGCAGGTGGTGTTCCACGACCGGTCGCGAAGCGCGCCCGGCTCTCATCCGTCCGGCACGCCGGTCGCAAGTCGAAAGAGCGACCGCCGCGCCGGCCAGCTTCTCTCGCATCGCGAGAGAAGGGACTAAAAGTGCAAAACAAACCCATTAAATGCTGATATATGTTGACGTTTTCCTATCGACATTATGTCGGTAATGCCTCGTTCTGCGTCGGAATCATACGGTCCAGCCGCGATAGGGAGTGCGACCTTCCGCGTTAGACGTAGCGCATCGCGCAGGCGATGTTGCCTTCGGTATCTCCAAAGCGAATCAGCGTGCCGACGCCGACGATCTCAAACGCCTCGTGCACGATTTTCCCGCCATGCTCGAGGATCGCGGCCTTGATGGAATCGAGGTCGTCGACCGCGATGGTGCATTCCCATCCGATGCCGTCGTGTCCACCGCCAGTCTGTTCCCGCCGCGCCGCGACCAGGTCGGAACGCTTCGCTATCGCGCCATGCGGTTGGTCCGGGCCGGTAAATATCGTGTAGAAATCCGGCGGTCCCCACGCCTCGATGCGCCATCCGAAGACGCGCTCATAGAAGCGGCGTGCGCGCTCAACGTCATCGGCGGGGATGGTGAAATGGGCAACATGGTTCGCCATGATGGAAGCCTCCGCGTAGAGACATAGCCCGGGCCCTATCGACGATCTTGCGCGATTGTGCCATGAAATACCGAAAATGCGACAAGCCGAACAATCCTTCCTCGTGCGCAGTCTCGCCGCGGGATATGCCTCGGGCGCGATCCTCGAACGGCATGCGCACGACTGGATACAGCTCGTCTATGCCTCCGAAGGCGTGATGAGTGTGGAGACCGACGACGGGACCTGGATCGTTCCACCTAATCGCAGTGTGTGGATTCCGGCGCGGGTCGGCCATTCCATCACGATGTCCGGGAAAGTCTCGATGCGCACCATCTACTTCCTGCCGCGGTTGGCGAAAGCGCTTCCGAAGCGATGCTGCGTTATCGGGATTTCGCCGCTCCTGCGAGAGCTGATTCTTCGCGCGGTCGCGATGGGCCCGCTGCGCCGCGATGTGAAGGAGCATCGCCGGTTGGTTGACTTCATGCTCGATCAGCTGCGCGTTTTGCCCACCCTGCCGCTCGAACTGCCGATGCCGCGCGATCCCCGCGCGCTGCGAGTGGCGGTGCGTATCCGCGACAATCCGGGCGAACGCGTAACGCTGGCGGTGATGACGAAAGCGGCGGGCGCGAGCCATCGCACGCTGGAGCGCGTGTTCCAGACCGATACGCGCATGACGCTGGGACGATGGCGGCAGCAGGCGCGCCTGCTGCATGCGGTGCGGATGCTGGCGAGCGGCGAAAGCGTAACCACGACCGCGTTGGAGGTGGGCTACGACAGCACCAGCGCTTTCATCGAGGCGTTCTCCGCGGTGCTCGGCGCCACGCCCGGGCGCTACTACAAAACGGATTGAGGGAGAACTCTACTCCATGGCGTATTCAACGCTATCGAGTAGTTGCTTGACCGGCTGGCGCGTTATCAGCAGGCAGACGAAGTGGCCGATCGGCGAGTAGCTATAGCAGATGCTGTAGCCGTAGTAGCTGTAGAATAAATGATCGTCGACCTCACGCACCGCACCCGGCGGAGGATTGAATTCGTGGACCTTGTAGCGGGTGCAGAGCAACGACATTCCGGAGCCCTGGTAGAAAGTGAAGGTGACCGGGCGGTTGTCCGGAAGCTTGTCGAGGCGGCCGCCGACCAGGGTCATCCCGGAGCCGTTGAAGTTCCACAGATAGCCCGGCATATGCGCCTCGACGTAGGCGGCCGCTATCTGACCGTAGGACTGGGATGGCACATTGGGCTCGAAGTGATGATCGAACTTAGCGTAGTAGGCCACCGCGGTATCGAACTCGGGATTCCCGCCCGGATGATAGACGACGTCAACACTGTCGCGCGGATACCACCCCAATCCGCGCGCGGTGATGAACGCCAGCGCGAGGCATGCCGCGATTGAGAGCGGGATCCACACCGCGGGACGGCGCAGCGCGCGGATACCGCGATCGCGCGAAGAGTCCCGAACTGTATCGGTCCCCGAGGCCATCGCACCTTCGCCGCGCGCGGCCTCCTCGGCCAGCAGCGAGAGCAGCTTCGCGCGCACCGGCGACGGCGTTTCAACGTGGCCGGCATATCTGCTCACCAGCGACTTGAGCGCGCGCTCCTCGGCCAGCCGCGTCGCGCATTCCCGGCACGAGGCGACGTGAGCCTTAGCCTCGCGCAGCTCCGCGCCGGTCAGCTCGCCATCAGCATGAGCCGAGAGCAAATGGTCTATGTAATCGCGACAGTTCACCCTGTTTCCGGTTGCGCCTACCAACTGGTTAGTTTACACGCAATGGGTCTACTAAGATGCCCCATGATTCGAGAGTCAAGCACGTATTATCCCTTTGTCCCGGGCGAAGGAATGCAGCGCTTCGCGCAGCAGGCTTCGCCCGCGTGAAACCCGCGATTTAACCGTTCCGACCGGCACCGCCAGGACTCCGGAAACCTCCTGGTAGCTGAGCTCCTGCACGTCGACCAAAAGCAACGCCACCCGGAATTCGTCGGGCAGCGAATCGAGCGCCGCGGTGACCTCGGGCTCCATCACATTGGCGAACGCGAGCGCTTCCGGGTCGCTGCGGGCCTGATCCGCGGCCATGCTTTGGGCCTCCAGCCGTTCGGTGAATTCAGCCTCCGATGGGCTTACCTGTTCGCGTCCGCTCTTGCGATAGCCGTTGCGAAAGTTGTTGAACAGGATTGTCAACACCCACGCTCGGGAATTGGTTCCGGGGGTGAATTGATGAAAAAAACGGTACGCGCGCAGTACGGTTTCCTGGAGCAGGTCGTTGGCATCCTCGGGATTGCGCGCGAGACGCAACGCCATCGAGTAGATCGAATCGAGATGTGGGATCACTTCCCGCTCGAAGGACGCGCGCGTGTCGCGGCCGCTTTCGCGCTTGCCTGCCATATTTAGAGGGTAGGAACATAGCACCTCTTATGTAAAATCGAGAGGCAGGTGGAAAAGTTCCCGAAATCCGCGGTAAAACTGGTCCGCGGCCCGCAGCGCATCAAATCCGCTTCCTAACTTCGCTCGTACCACCATTGGTGGAACATCGGAGCCTGACGAGCGGTTTAATTGGATGAAGCGCCCACCGCATAACGCGGACGGGTCGTCATGCTGAAAGACTAACTCTCTATCCAGCGCCCCCAGGCGCTGAACATCGCAAGGAGGATGAGAATGCGTAAAGGAAGCAGAATTACCGGAGTGGCTTTAGCAACCGCGGTCGCGTTGATGTTCGTTGGCAATGCCATGGCCGACGACTCCAGCTCGAGTGCACCGCAAGCCCAGGTTAAGTGCACCGGCGGAAACTCGTGCAAGGGGCAGAGCGCGTGCAAAAGCGCGCAGAGCAGTTGCAAAGGCCAGAACGCTTGCAAGGGCAAGGGCTTCGTGATGACCTCGAGCGTCAAGGATTGCACCACTGCCGGCGGAAAGGTCGAGAAGTAGGCGACCCTTCGCCTAACCGTCTGAGGCACGCGCGTTGGCACCAGCCGGCGCGCGTGTCACTTAACGATCGTTCAATTTGCTGCCTGGAGTACCTTTAAGTGAGCGATGCGAGCGACTGCATTTTTTGTAAAATCGTCCGCGGTGAAATTCCCGGACGTATCGTCGACCAGAATGACGAAGTAGTGGTGATGGTATCGCTGGAGAATCATCCGCTGGTGCTCACCCGCGCGCATGTGGCGGACATCTTCGCGATGACTGATGCGCAGGGCGCCGCGGTGATGAGCGAAGCAATCAAGATTGGCAAGGCCATGCGCGACGCGCTCCAACCCGACGGCATTCATGTGGCGCAATCGAATGGCGAGGCCGCCGGGCAGGAAGTTTTCCATTACCACATGCATCTCTATCCCCGCTGGACGCACGGCCGGGTACCCGATCCGACCGCGGCGGAGATGGATCGGACGCTACAGCGCCTTAAAGCGGCGCTAGTTCGGGTTTGATGGAATCTGAGCGGGTGATGCGATGAAGCGCGAGGACTTTCCATTTCTCGGATTTGGGGTTGGACTGCGACGCGATCACTATGTCCACATCCTCGAAAATAATCCGCCGGTGGACTGGTTCGAGATTCTTGCGGAAAATTTCATGGTCGCTGGTGGGCGCCCGCTCGAAGTCCTCGACGGCATTCGCGCGCGCTACCCGCTGGTAATGCATGGCGTCTCGATGTCGATCGGCTCCACCGATCCGGTTCGCCGCGATTATCTGCATGAGCTGAAAGCGCTCGCGCGCCGGGTCGAGCCGGCGTGGATCTCGGATCATCTGTGCTGGACGGGAGTTGGCGGGCGCAACCTGCACGACCTGCTCCCGCTGCCCTACACGCGCGAGGTGGTGCGCCACGTTGCCGCGCGCATTCGCGAGGTGCAGGATTTCCTCGAGCGTCCGCTGCTCATCGAAAATGTTTCCAGCTACATGGCCTTCAATGACTCGACCCTGACGGAATGGGAATTCCTCGCGGAAATCGCGGAGCGGGCCGACTGCGGAATTCTGCTCGACATCAACAACATCTTCGTCAGCGCTTTCAACCATCGCTTCGATGCGCGTACCTACATCGATGCGATTCCGCGCGAGCGCGTGATCCAGTTTCACCTTGCGGGACACAGCGATCACGGCACCTACCTCCTCGATACCCACGATCATCCGGTGCGCGACGAGGTGTGGGATCTGTACGCGCATGCGGTGCGGCGCTTTGGCGCGGTCTCGGCGCTCGTCGAATGGGACGACAACATTCCCGAATTCGAGAGGCTGATGGAGACCGCGAACAGGGCGCGCGCGATTCACCAAAGCGTTCAGGCAGAGGCGCCTCGCGATGCCGTCCGATCTCATCTGGGTTGAGAGCCTGCTCTACCGGCTCATTACGGCGCCCGCGGGCGTCGAGGAGGGTCTCGCACAGGAGCAGTCGCTCACCAGCGGTGGACTGGCGCAGGTGATCGCGGGCGACGCGCGCCTCAGCGCCGCCGAGCGCGTCGACATCTACGCCAATATGTATTTCTACCGGCTGCTCGACGTGCTCAAGGAGGATTTTCCCGCGACGCTGGCGATACTCGGCGCCGAGCGCTTTCACAACCTGGTCACTGGTTATCTGATCGAGTATCCGCCCGCGCATTTCTCAATCTCTTACGCCGGCGAGCATCTCGCCGATTTCCTTCGCGACCATCCGCTGCGCGACGAGTTTCCATTTCTGGCTGATTTGGCGCGGCTGGAGCGCGCTTTGATCGAGGTCTTCCATGCTCCTGATGCCACGCCACTTGACGCGGAACAAATGCGGGCGATCGCGCCACAGGACTGGCCGTTGCTGAATCTGAGGTTGCATCCCGCCAGCCGAATCCTTGACCTTCGGTGGAACGTCGCCCCGACTCTCCACGCGGTCGCGCAGGCCGAAGAGCCATCGCATCCGCCGCGCGAGGACACCGTCATGCTGGTCTGGCGCAATCACAATCGGGTGTACTATCGCGCGCTCGATGCGGCTGAGCGCGCTCAGTTGGCGCTGATTTCGAACGGCGCCACCTTCGCGGAAATCTGCGAAATGATCGCCGCCGGTGTCGAAGAAAGAGATCCCGCGATCGCGATCAATCAGCGCCTCGAAACCTGGTTGCGCGGTGGCGTTCTCCTGCCGGCGTGAGCACGATTACACTCCATCCGGTTTGGATTCCGACCAGCCGCGCAGCTTGAGAAATCGCTCCAGGAAATAGTCCAGGCTGACCGCGCCCGCCCCCCACATCATCAGCCAGAAAAATCCCAGCGCATAAAGTGGCTCGTCGAGCTCGACGAAGTCGCTGAGTCCGTGGACGTCCTTCCATTTCACGCTGATGATAGCGACCGCCATGTTGATGATCATCGGAATCGAAACGAAGCGCTGGAACAGGCCCGCCAGCGTGAGCGCACCGCCAATAAATTCGGTATACGCCGAGAGCGCGGCGTTAAACGCCGGATGCGGGATTCCCCACTCCATGAACCGCTGGGTGAAGCTGTCGAGGTTGTGAATCTTGGCCCATCCCGTTTCCAGGAAGAAGTAGCCGAGGAAGAGCCGCATTAAAAGCGGTGCCAGCCATCGCAGCCGATGCGTCAGGCGCAGCGCGAACTCGGCCATTCGGTGGAGAATTCCATCCATGAGGTTCACGGCTCCTTCGCGCAGATCGAGCGGTCCGCGCGCGGCTTCATTATTGATGTCACGATGGATGCTTCGGGGGCGTCAGCATCGAAAGTCACCGAGTCGCCCGTGAGCTTGACACCGAGTTGCTGCCACAGTTTGGGAAGATTGGGATCCCACGGCGCATCCTTCATTTTGTCGTAGAGCTCCGAAAGCACCGGAACGCCGATCGCATCGTCGCCGACTTTCAACGCGTGGGTCAGCGGCCAGTCATCCAGCATGCTGCCGTTTTTGGCGATCGCCCGCAGCGCATCCTGCAGGCCGAATTGATTGCGCGTGCGGCGATGAATCTCCACGTCCGCGAGGAGACAAAAGAGCGCGCCACCCCAATAAGTTCGGCCCCAGGTGTGGGTGTTGTCGAGGCCGCGATCGCCGGCATCGGGCAGGCCGTGCGGCATGCCATCGACCATGTCGCGCCAAACTTTGGCGGCCGTGAGGTCGCCGATTTGCGCGCGCGCGATGGGCTCGACGTAGGTCGCGATCCCCTCTTCGATCCAGTGATGCTTTTCCGGCACCGAGGGAAATGCCAGATGCACCATCTCATGCGTCATGATCCAGTCCTCGTGCAGATCGGAGACGGTCGCGACGCGCCCGATCGTTACCCGGATAACGGGAACCGGGCCGGGCACGAAGGTGCGGCCGAAGACCACGCCCTTGCCGTGGTCGAATGGCACTACGTCGACTTGAAGATGTCGCACCGGGAAATGGCCGTAATACTCGGTGACGGCGCAGGCCGATTCGGAAATCCAGTCGAGCGTCGCCGTGCAGGTGAGGCTTAAGTCGCCGGCTTCGAAACTGACTTCGATTTCCGCGCCGCCCACGTGCAACGTGGCGCCCGGCAATTGCGCGGCGCGCGCGCTCACCGGCGCGGCCAGCATCATAAGGGCCATCAGCACGATCAGCATGGTTCGACTCGTACCAGTGAGGCTCTAGCACGCTTCACATCTGAAGCTGTAAATGATCGGGAGCGCGATTTGGTTCCGCGCGCTTCGCTTTCAGCCACTTCCGCGCCGGAGTAGGGTTTTCTGATCGATGGGTTCAGAACGCATCAGCATCGAAAATCCTCGCAGCCGGGCCGCGATGGAGGATTTTGCGCGGTTGCCATTCGTGGTTTATGCCCAACGCGAGGCATGGTGGCCGCCCGACATTCAGAACGAGGTCGACCTGCTGTCGCATCGAAGTCCGCTCAGCCCGTTCCTCGAAATCGAACCTTTCGTGGCCCGTCGCGACGGCAAAATCGTGGCGCGCGTAAGCGCGGTCATCAATCATCGCTACAACGCGCACTGGAAGGAAAAGCTCGGGCAGTTGATCCATTTCGAAGCGTTGCCGGATGAGGACGCAGCCGCGACGACGATGCTGCAGGCGGCCGCCAACTGGTTGCGCGAGCGCGCGATGGACGCGGCGCGCACCGGCTTCGCGGCCTTCCTCGACTATCCGTATGCGATCGACAACTACGGCGGCTTCCCATCTTTTCTGCTGCGCGCGAATCCGGCTTGCTATCATCGATATCTTAAACACGCGGGATTCGAGACCGAGCGTGGCCAACTCGACTACACCGCGCATCTCACGCCGGATCTGATCGCGCGTTATCGCGGGATGCTCGAGGCCGCGCGCCAGGGTGGAATCCAGTTGCGCAGTTGGCGCGAGTTCGGCTACCTCGCCGCGATCAATGCCTGGACCGACGTGACCAACGTGGCGTTTCGCGACCATTGGGGATGGAATCCGGTCACCCGCGCGGAAGCGTGGCTGATGCTGGCGTCGCTGTGGGAGTCACCGGTCTCCGACCTTTCGATGGTCGCAGTCTTCGATCGCGAGGTGGTCGGCGCGGTGTTCTGCGTGCCCGATTTGAGCGAGACGCTCGCCTCGCTAAAGCGCGGCGTGAAGTTGCCGCCGGACAAGGGCGGGGGGACTCGCGGCGCGCTCATTAACATCGGCGTCATCGATGCGGTGCGTGGGCGCGGCGTCGCACGTGCGATGGCGGCGCGCTCGTTCATCGAGATGGCACACCAGGGCATGCAGTATGCGGGCTACACTTTGGTGCTCGACGACAACTGGCCCTCGCGCCGGTGCGCGGAGAGCCTGGGCGCGCGCGTCACCAGCAACTTCCTCACCTACCGGCGCGACTTGCGCCCCCGCGTCGTTGCGCCATCCGCCTGATCTCGGCGCGGCCCGACTTCGTTGCTCCAATACCTAATGATTGTTAGAACGGAGCCTGTTCTCGGGAGGCTTCGTTTTCAAATGATCAAATCCCTGGCGGCGCGCGCAATGATGTGCGCGGGAGTCATATTTTTGTTCGCGGCTACCGCGCGCGCCCAAGTTAAACCTGGCGATCACATATCGGCGCAAAACGCCGCGCTGGTGAAGGATCTCGTCAGCCCCGGAACCTACTTCGCGGTTACCAAGGGGATGGCGATGGAGATTGTCGCGCCGCAACGGGTGGAGTGGCCGCCGCCGTATAAAATCGCGACCGAGCAATATTCCTCGCAAGTGCGATTGTCGGCGGACCATCGCGATGTGCTCGGCTACGTCGCCGGGCAGCCGTTTCCATTGCTTGATACCAACGATCCGTATGTGGCGACCAAGATAATGTGGGATTCGAGTTTCCGTCCGATTGCCACCGATGACGCGGACCTGCGCTTCTTCGAATGTCAGGTGACCACGTTCAATCCCGGTGGCTCGCAGAACCTCGAAAATCAAGCCGAGCTGGGCCACGTCGGCGGGTACTATGAAATCGGACGCACCGAAGTTGAGCCGATGCCGGCGGATCCGGACTTCAAGAAAACCGATATCTGGTGGCGCGCCGGAGCCTATCCGGTTATCTCGCCGGCCGAAGGTCGCGGCAGCGGCGGAATCCGTTATCGCTACTGGGATCCGGATCGGGGCGACGATGCGTGGGCTTTTCTGAACAGCACTCGTCGAGTGCGTCGGGTGAACGAAACGATTCTGAGTTCATCGCCCGGCCTGACCACCTGGGATCCCGATCACGCGGGCGGATTTTCCGCCAAGCCGCAGGAGTACAACTACAAATTCCTCGGCGAGCGGAACATGCTCGGCGTGGTGCACGCGAAGAATTCGCCCGAGCATCCCTGCCCAACTGACGGTCAAAGCACCGCCTGCAACGAGGATTGGGAAATGCGGCATAACTACGTCATCGAGGTGACGCCGCGGCCCGAGAAGACCTCGCAGATTCTGCAATCGAAGACCATCGTCTACATCGATGGCGAGTTGTGGTTCAATCCTTATGTCGACAGCTATGATCGCAAGGGCGAACTCTGGAGGAGCCAGATTTACCTGTCGACCTATCGCGACCGCCCGGTGCCGGATGCGAAAGTTGCGATCTATCCTTTCGAGCGCGAGTTCGTCCTCGCATCGTCGAGTGTTGATGAGCAGACTGGCCAGGTCACCACCTGTTACCTCCCGAGTCCTGATACGCCGGAGCGCGAGTGCTGGTACATCAACATGGGCGCAGTCGATCGCGAGTTCTTCAGCACCGACGCGATGGTGAAAGCCGGCCACTAGGAGCGACTCCCCGCGAACATTTGCCCGAGGCGCGCCCGGAGGCCATGCTGATGGAAAGAGAGTGCCTATGCCCTCAAGCAGAGCAATGAAGGTTGCGGAAAAGCCTCGCCGGCGCGTCGCCGCGGCGGCGGATTCCTCATACGAGCATGACTTCTATGCGTGGGTCATTCGCCCAGGCTCGCGCGCTGCGAGAACGTCGCCCCGAGCAGCTGGATTGGGAAAACCTCGCCGAGGAGATCGAGAGCTTAGGCAGAAGCGATCGTTACCAGGTGCGAAGCCGGCTGAAGGTTATCTTGATTCA
>Ga0074044_10002370_pt1 | contig 16514 bp, 14 predicted proteins | sample BogForMeECP23OM1_FD_94443 | JGI IMG/M metagenome (GOLD analysis project Ga0074044, IMG submission 94443) | Bog forest soil microbial communities from Calvert Island, British Columbia, Canada - Bog Forest MetaG ECP23OM1 | ecosystem: Environmental > Terrestrial > Soil > Wetlands ...
AACTCGACGCTCCACGCTACATATTGATTGTGAAGTCAATGTCTGATTGCTTGAAGTGTTTGATGGCGTGAAGCATCCACATCACGAGCGACGCTGTGATGAACAAGCTGGCCATGAGAATGAGAATGATTCTGGACAGCAGTTGTTTGCGCTGCTCGCGCGACAAATTCGGGAACAGAACCTTTCCCACGTTTTTTGAAAGATAGGTTGTCATGGTTGGGTCATTTTGGGTTGCGTTAAACTTCTTCTGCCATGGGCGGTAACAATTGTCGTTTCTCCAGGCGGTGGGCGAACGTTCCGGCAGCGGCGATTTCAAACCGCCATCTGAAAGAGTTCACCCGAATGCCTGCGATGCAGAGCAGGCAGCGCACACCACACGGATCCGGACAATTCTGTCACCGTCAATGCCGGTAAGAGGTCATCCACATTATCAGCGTTCCGGTGGCGCAAAAGCTGGCCGCCAGGACCAGCATGATTCTGGACAACAGTTGTTTGCGCTGGTCGCGCGCCAGATGCGGGAACAGCAGCTTGCCCGTCCGTTTTACAAGATATGCAGTCATAGTGTAAAAATGATGTTTCTGGTCGGGGTGGCTCCTTGCAGTTTGTGTGCCACCATCGGCGCGGTGGGCCGTTACTATTTATCTCCGGAAAATGATTCAAGTGAAACCCATTGCGGCGGAAGCAAATCTACCAAAACAGTTGGGAAAAATGGTCTCGACGGAACGATGATTAATTGCCTTTTCGAAATTTAATCTGCACCGAATCTCCAACACCAGGCAGGCAGAACGAATGAAAAGCGCATGCGTTGCAAAGCAAAATGGGCAGCAGCACGGTTTCGACAGGATGCTGATGCCAGCCTTATCTTATTGTTGTGTCTCGGTTCATTATATTAATTCCCCAATTCACGTCTCAATTATTTACATCAGTATTCCGTTGATGTCTTGGATTTTGACATAACAAGATGACTGTTGGTGACGACCATGGATATTTTCCGTTTTAGGTGTCTTGGTTCTTTACAGACAGAATCGTGCGTGCGATTCGGAGAAGGTGGTTGGAATGTAAATTCCACTTTTCCCAATGACACGCTGCCCTGAAATTAATCCGCGCGCAGCGTCAGATTTTGAATTTTTGATTTTTCGCGCGCGATTCCTCGGCGAGCTTTTCTTTGAACTTCGACAGCGCCTTTTGCAGCCGCTCGCTGCCGACGGCCAGAATTTGCGCCGCCAGAATGCCGGCGTTCTTCGCCGCGCCGATGCCGACCGTGGCCACCGGCACGCCCGGCGGCATTTGGACGATGGACAGCAGCGAGTCCAGGCCGTTCAGTGATTTGCTTTCAATCGGCACGCCGATGACCGGCAGCGTCGTGAGCGCCGCCGTCACGCCCGGCAGATGCGCCGCGCCGCCCGCGCCGGCGATGATGACGCGCAGGCCGCGTTCGTGCGCTTTGCCGGCGTATTGCTCCAAATCCTTCGGCGTGCGATGGGCCGAAATGACTTTCGCTTCGTAATCAATTTTGAATTGCGCGCACACATCGGCGGCGGCTTTCATCGTCGGCCAGTCGGAATCGCTGCCCATGAGAATTCCAACCAAAGGTTTGTTTTCGCTCGTTTTCATGCACGGAAAGGCTAGCGAATGCCGGGCCGAAAGTCATCTGAATTGAATTCGTGCAAATTCGTGGAATTCGTGTAAAACTCCGGTGTCTCCGGCCATGACGACCGCCAACAAAATCACGATCCTGCGAATCCTGCTGATCCCGTTTTTTGTCGTCGAATTGATTTATTACCTCCAAACCGGCAACGAAGTTCACCGGCTGCTGGCCGTCCTTTCGTTTGCGGTCACGGCGATTCTGGACGGCGTGGACGGTTACATAGCGCGGCGTTACAACCAAAAAAGCGAGCTGGGCGCGATTCTCGATCCGCTCGCGGACAAAATGTTGCTCATGTCGGGCATCATCACGTTGAGCTTCAATCACGGGCCGTATATCGGTCAAATTCCGCTCTGGCTCACGGGCACCATCATCGGACGCGATTTGCTGGTGCTCATCGGCATTGCCGTCGTTCGATTCATTGTCGGCAAGGTTGTTGTGCACCCGCGCATCATGGGGAAAATCGCGACGGTGTTGCAAATGATCGTGATCCTTTGGATTTTGCTGGACTGGGATCGCGATTTGAATGCGCGCTGGCTCACGGTCTGGACGTTTGGCACGGCGATATGCACGGGCGTGTCGGGGCTGCTTTACATCTGGGATGGCGTGAAACAGCTCGGCTCGCATCCGGCAAGTTCGCCGACGGTGAAGAATGGGGCGGTGGAGTGATGGAGTAATGGAGAGTTGGGGGGAAAAGGTGGCACGACTCAAATCCCAACACTCCAACACTTCAACCGAAATTTATGGCAAAGGAACTGGAATTGAAATTAAAGGAAGGTGATGTCGCGCCGGAGTTTTCGGCGGCGACCAGCGGCGGCGGAAAAGTTTCGCGCGCCGATTTCAAAGGCAGGAACGTCGTGCTGTATTTTTATCCGAGGGACGACACGCCGGGTTGCACGAAGGAAGCGTGCGCGTTCCGCGACCATTTCGCCGGGTTCAGGAAGAAGGGTGCGGTCGTGTTCGGCGTCAGCACCGACCCGGTGAAGTCACACGATAAATTTGTCAGGAAGTTCAAGCTGCCGTTCACGTTGCTGGCCGATGAGGACAGAAAGATTGTCCAAGCTTACGGCGTTTGGGGGGAGAAGAGTTTCATGGGCCGGAAATACCTGGGCACGCATCGCGTGACCTTTCTCATCGGGCCGGACGGGCGCATCAAAAAGATCTGGCCGCAAGTGAAACCGGACGAGCACGCGGAGGAAGTGCTGGCCGCGCTGTAGCGTCGGGCCTGTGGCCTGACAATCGAGCCGCAGGCTCGACACTACACCAGTCGAAAATCGGCGCTTGAACATGGATTTGGAACGTGCAGTCTAAAGCCCATACGACCGAATGAATTAGCGATGAAGCATTGGTTATGGTTCCTGGCCTGTGTCACCCTCGGTTTGGTGATGCTCGTTTGCGGCTTGCTGGTGCCGGCGCACCTGCGGGCGGTGGATGTCAGCGTCATCCAAAGGGCCGGGAGGAACACGCCGGTCTTGGTCGAACAAGGGCTGGCGCTCGTGAACGAAAATGAGTTGGGAGCGGCCCAGTTGCTCCTGCCGGCGGCGCAGGCGGAGAAACTTTCCGGCTGGGAGAAACTCGGCCTGGCGATTAACAATTCGGCACGGCAGCATCCCGACTGGCTGGTTTGGGGTGGTGACAGCGACCTGCGTTTGGAGCGTCTCTTCGAAAGTGATGCCAGACTGCCAAAGTCCGGCCCGGAGCCATTTACCGAATTCGTTGTCCGACAGGAAAATCGGGGGTTGATACTTGAGCTTTTGCATGACTCGCCGCGTCCCGCCGTGCAGGAGTTGCTGCAATGCCGCGCGCTGAACAACACCGTCCTTTTCCCGCCGTCGCAGTCGGCCTCGGGCCAGGCCTTCGATACGGCGCTGTCGGTTTGCGGACTTCTATTGGAGGGAGGGCATTTGACGACGGGTTTAAGCGACAGTGTGTTCAAGCTGGCCTCGGCCGCCAACCGCGGCGGAAGTTCACTGCCGTTGGAACAGGTGCTGATGGACCTGATGTCGCTGGGCCAGCGATTCAACTGGAGCCAGCTCGTGACGTTTATCGGCCGGATTGAGGATGCCGGGACGCTCCACCTGCTGGCCGATCAAGTCCGCAATACCGGCGGACAATTGCCCGTGCTTTTCTCCGCCGTGTTGCTTTCCGGCAAACCGGCGGACGTGGCGAAATACTTTGCGGACTTCAGACAAACCGGTTTGACGGACCTCGGCTCCAGTCTCCGCTTCGGGGCGGGCGGGGTGAACGGGCTTTTGCAGCGGGACCAACGTCTGGACCGTTCGAGTTTCCAATTTGCGACGGACTTTTGTTTCCGGATGCCGGGACTGGCGATGGTGATGAAATGGCTTTCCTACCTGTTGAGCGGATTTTTGTTTGCCGCGGCTTTGCATTTTGCAAGACCTGCCGTATCATCCCTGGAACGACCGTTGCAGGTGCGCGGGTTTCACGTGGCCCGCGAAATTTTATTTGCGCTGGGTTTCCTGCTGGTGGTGCTGCTTCTGAGCGAGCCGTTTCTCGCCCAGGAGAGCCAGAAAGAGGAGTTTTCCTTTCGACTGCACCTGCCCACAATGGGCAATGTGGTCCCGGCTGGATTCGCCCGCGCTCATCCAACCATTATGAACAACATAATTCTGCTGACACTGCTGCTGTTCTTCGTGCTGCAGGGATTGATCTACATCGCGTGCCTCGTCAAGCTGGCGGAAATCCGCCGGCAGAACGTGCCGCCGCGCATGAAGCTCAAGCTGCTCGAAAACGAAGACCACCTGTTCGACGCCGGCCTTTACCTGGGCTTCGTCGGCACCATCATTTCGCTCATTCTGGTCTCGATGGGCATGATCAAATTCAGCCTGATGGCGGCCTACTCGTCCACGTCGTTCGGCATCATCTTCGTGTGCGTATTCAAAATCTTCAATCTGCGCCCGGCGCGCCGGAGATTGCTGCTTGAAGCCGAAGTCGCCGCGCCAACGCTCGTCACGCCGTCATGAACCGCAGCATCCTTATCGTCATCTGCGATTTCCTGCTGTTGAGCCTGCTGACGTTCTCGACGGATCTCAGCAAAATGGCTGGTGAGAACGAAGGCGCGCAGCCGGGCGTCAAGGTGGACATCGCACCCAAACCGTCTGACACCGGCGGGAATGACCTCGCGGCGGTCATGAGGCTGGCGCTCAACGAGGAGCAAAAAAACCGTGAGCAGTTGCAGGCCGAACTCGCGAAGGTCCGTGAGGCCGCGCAAAAACAACAAGCGGACTTGCAGCAGCAGTTTGCCGCGGCCCAGGCCAACATCCAGATTCTGGACCAGAAATTGCAGAGCAGTTCCGCGGAAGCCTTGATGTCGAAGGAAAAACTCGCGGCGATGGAAGCGGAAGTTAAAAAAGAGTCGGATCTGGCTGCCGCGCTCCAGCAACAACTCGCCCAACTCGCAAAAAACAACCAGATCGCCCAGGACGAAAAGCAGAAGCTGGCCGGCCAGCTCCGGTTGGCCCAGGTCGAGAAGCGCGCCGCCACCGAAAGGGCCGCCCTGATGCAACAACAGGTGCAGGCCGAGCGCGCGGAAAAAGCCCAATTGGCCGAAGGTTTCAAGGCGCTGGCGACCAATTCCGGCGCCTTGACCCAGGAGATCCGGGAGAACCGTGCCCTGGCTCCCAACACCATCTTCAGTGACTTTGTCACCAACCGGGTCCAGGCCCGGTTGCTGGCTTCCCGATCCGGCATGTTCGGCATGGATGCCAGCAAGAGCAGGACCGCCGAAACGGTGCTGGTCACCGACGGCGCCAACATTTATGCGTTGTGCCACGTGCAGGACACGCCGCTGACCTTGTGGGACCCCGGCACGGACTGGGCCGGACTGGATGGAACGCTGGTCCACAACCAGGCGCAGGTCCCCATCCATTCGTTGTCCTTTCATATTCAGGATCCGCGCGTGGTGTTCATGCCGGTCACGCAGTCGGAAGCCCGTCAGCTCGGCTGCAAGGTCTATCCGATTTCGTCGGACCCGTATAAATTCCAGGATGCAGTGCTGGTAGGCGCGCAGGAAGGCTACTATGGTCAGTGCAGTTTCCAGATGGATTTGAACACACCGCAATACGTCAAACTGGACCGCAACCTTTTGAAGGGGCTGTTCGGAAAATTCAATCCCTCGCGCGGCGACCTGGTTTTCAGCCGGACCGGCGAACTGTTGGGGATCATGGCCAACAGCACCTACTGCCTGATGCTGCACGACTTCACGGCAACGGCGACCTTCCAGTTTGGACCGGATGTGCGCGCCCAGCGCACCGGCGGCGCCTTGTCCCGGCTTTATTCATACGTATTCAACCTGCCCCTCAGGTTGAAATAACCGGGAGTCATGCTGCGGCCGGACGCGCAATCCTGGTTTGACAGGGACGCGGGAAATCCTGAAAATGTCCGTAACGAAAACGAATTAACCAGACAACCAAAAACGATTATGCCAATTCCAACTGGATCAAAAGCTCCCGACTTCACCCTCAAATCCAAGCAGGCGTCCGGCCTCGTTGACGTGAAACTCAGCAACAACTTCGGCAAGAAGAACACCGTACTGCTGTTCTTCCCGCTCGCGTTCACGAGCGTTTGCACGAAGGAAATGTGCGATCTGACCGCCGGCCTCAACGCCTACCAGGGCCTCGGCGCGGACGTCATCGGCATCAGCGTGGACAGCCCCTTTGCGCAGGAAGCCTGGGCGCAAAAGGAAAAAATCGGCATCACGCTCGCCAGCGACCTGAACAAAACCACCGCCAGGGCGTACGACGTTATTTTTCCGATGCTGGCCGGCGTGGGCGACACCTCGGCCCGCGCGGCGTTCGTGATTGATAAGCAAGGCGTGGTGCAATACAGCGAACAGACGCCGACGCCGAAAGACCTGCCAAACTTCGACGCCATCAAGGCGGCGCTGGCCAAGTTGAAATAATTTCCGCACCAAACCGGATTCGTTCAGGCCGCTCACCCGGGCGGCCTGAATTGTTTAACGCAGAGGACGCGAAGAGACGCAGAGGATTTTTTCTCTGCGTTCCTCTGCGACCTTTGCGTACTCTGCGTTGAAGTGCGTTTCTTTCAAATACGGTTGCGCCACGCCAGTTTTATCCGCAGTTGATACCTTCGGCTTCGAAGTCTGGGCTACAGAACCGGCGGAACATTCGTGGGTGCCATCCATTCGCTCATCGGTCGCAGGCTGCCGCATTCTGGGCAGGACGTTACGGCATATTGAGTTCCGCAATTGGGACAGACGCCCCGCGTTTCAAACGTGTCAAAAGCTTTCCGGCATTTGCCACAACCCCAGAAGGCGCCGCGGGGCGGGGCGAGCTTGCAATCCGGGCAGGCAAAACCGTCGTGACGCGGCGCATTCGCGACGCGTGCCAATGCGCGAGCGTGAGTCAAACCGCCCCAGCAATTTATCAAAATGAAAGCGGCCATGAAGCCGAACCAGACGCCTGATGACCTGTCGTCTGAAAAAAAGAAAAGCAGACCGGCCAGTGAAAATAATGCCGCCACACCTACGAAGCCAATGATGCTCGCGATGAGCAGGCTTCGCGCCCGGCCAAACAAAAACCAAAGCAGCGACCGTAAAATCTGTCCGCCGTCGAGCGGATAGACCGGCATCAGATTGAAAACCAGCAAAATAGTGTTGATAAACCAGAGGGTCCTGACGAAATGATAAACATCCGGCAGGGTCTCATTCCAACCGGCGGAATATCCCAGCCACCAGACGATTGAAAACACTGGAATGAGCGCCACATTCACCAGTGGTCCGGCGGCGATGCTCCAAAGCATGGCGCCCGGACGTTGCGGCGGGGAGACATACGCCACCCCACCAAGAAACCAAAGGACAATGTCGTGAGTTTTTCCGCCGACGGAACGGCAGGCGAGTTGATGGCCAAATTCATGTATCAACACCAACAAGAACAAAGTCAAATATTCTAAAACACCAAAAACTGGAGAAGTGTAGGTGGGTATTCGGTATTTGATTTGGAAATAGGCAACAATCAACCACGCCCAGTGCAAATAGACGGTGATGCCGAAAAGTTGGAAGAGTCGGATGGAGCCTTTTCGCGTTGGCATTACTTGGAAAATGCCAGATCGGGCGTGATGGAACAAGTTTATTGGCCGGATTTCCGTTTCCATTTCGTAACACTACTTTAACCGGACCGTCATTGAGCCTGGCCCGAGGCGGGGTAAGTTATCCAAAATGGTGCCGCGCATTTTGATTGTGGATGATGAACTCGATTTCGTCGAGCTGGTGCAATATCGCCTCGCCGGGCTGGGTTGCGAATTCATCGTGGCCAACAACGGCGTGCAGGCGTTGAGCCAGGCGCGGCAGTTCAAACCGGATTTGATCCTGCTCGACATTCTGCTGCCCGACCTTGATGGTCTGTCCGTTTGTAAAATTCTGCGCCGCCAGCCGGCCACCAAAAAGACCCCGGTGATTTTCATGAGCGCGCTTTCCAGCCAGGTGACCAAACGCACCGTGGCCGTGCAGGCCGAGGATTTTTTCATCAAGCCGCTCAACCTGGAACGGCTCGAACGCCGCATCGCCGATTTGCTGCATCCCGGGCCGGCAGTGATGTAACTCATGCAGGGCTGGCACCGGGTGCCGATTGGCGCCACAGCTTTGCTCTGTGCTTCCTGCCAAGGCTCTGGAAAAGAAGCCCAAGGCCCGAAGGTCGAAACCCGAAGGAAATCCGAAAACCGAAGCCCGAAACGCGACCCCCGTTCGTGTGACGGGCTGGCCTTCGGATTTCGGACTTCGGGCTTCTTTCGGACCTCGGAATTCGGCCTTCGGATTTAGCACCAACCTCCGCTTCGCTTGACACAACCGCAGGCAGGCTTCATTTTCACATCCGCATAAGCGATTTTTATTGGCGGAATGCACAACTTATTCAACACACTCCAGAAATTCGAACTCGGCGGCGGCAGGCAGGGGTCGTTCCATTCCCTGCCCGCGCTGGAAGAGGCCGGCGTCGGGCCGGTTTCCCAATTGCCCGTCTCCATCCGGCTCGTGCTCGAGTCGGTGCTCCGCAATTGCGATGGCAAAAAAGTCAGCGAACAAAATGTGCGCGCGCTGGCGAATTGGAAGCCGGTCGAAACCCGCACAGAGGAAATTCCGTTCATCGTCGCGCGCATCGTGCTGCAGGATTTCACCGGCGTGCCGCTGCTGGTGGATTTGGCGGCGATGCGCTCCGCTGTTCAGCGGCTGGGCAAAAATCCGAAAATCATCGAACCACTCGTGCCGGTGGACCTTGTGGTGGACCACTCGGTGCAGGTGGATTTCGCCGGCAGTGTGGATGCGTTGCAGAAAAATCTGGAGATGGAATTCCAACGCAATCGCGAGCGTTATCAATTTCTCAAGTGGGGCATGCAGGCGTTCGACACATTCAAGGTTGTGCCGCCCGGCATCGGCATCGTTCATCAGGTCAACCTCGAATATCTCGCCAAGGGTGTGCTCCGTAGCGCAGGCGTCCCGCCTGCACCAGGCGACGGGAATGCAGCCGGGACGGCTGCGCTACTTTATTACCCCGACACTCTGGTTGGCACGGATTCGCACACGACCATGATCAACGGTCTCGGCATCGTGGGTTGGGGTGTCGGTGGCATCGAGGCTGAAGCCGGCATGCTCGGCCAGCCGGTTTATTTCCTCACGCCGGATGTCGTAGGCGTGCATCTCACCGGCGCGTTGCGCGAGGGCGTCACCGCCACAGACCTCGCGCTCACCGTCACGGAAATGCTCCGCAAGGCAAAGGTCGTCGGCAAGTTCGTCGAATTTTTCGGCCCCGGCGCGGCGGCGTTGCCGGTGGTGGACCGCGCGACCATTGCGAACATGGCGCCCGAATACGGCGCGACGATGGGTTTCTTCCCGATTGATGCCGAGTGCGTGAATTATCTCCGCGCCACGGGCCGCAGCGAAGAGCTTTGCCTGACCTGCGAAAATTATTACCGCGCGCAGGGCTTGTTCGGCATGCCGATGAAAGGCGACATCGCTTATTCGCAGGAACTGGAACTCAACCTCGGCACGGTGGTTCCCAGCGTGGCCGGCCCGAAGCGCCCGCAGGACCGTATCGAACTGCCGCAGTTGAAAGACGCGTTCGTGAAAGCGATGACGCGTTCGGTCATGGACAATGGCTTCGGCAAGCGTTACGAGGAGTTGTATGTAACCGCGCGGGTCAACACGGCGCGGGAGGCGCATCCACCCATAAATCACAGCTACGGCCATCGCAAGCTGGGCGTGGAGCCCAGCGAATCTGAAATGCGCGACCAGCACCCCGCGCCCCACACTTCGGAGCACGTGCCGCCCGCAACGTTTCGTGGGGTGCAGTCCGAAATTCGCCACGGCAGCGTGCTCATCGCGGCCATCACCAGTTGTACGAACACGTCGAATCCCAGCGTCATGCTCGCCGCCGGTTTGCTGGCGAAGAAGGCCGTGGAACGCGGACTCAGCGTGAATCCCGTCGTCAAGACGTCGCTCGCGCCCGGCTCGCGCGTGGTGAGTGATTACCTGAACCGGACCGGCCTGCAAATGTATCTCGACCAGCTCGGTTTTAACCTCGTGGGTTACGGCTGCACGACGTGCATCGGCAACTCCGGCCCGCTGCCGGCCGCGGTCGAAGACGCGATCAGCAAATACGACCTCGTCGCGGCCTCCGTTCTTTCGGGCAACCGCAACTTCGAGGCGCGCGTGCACCAGAGCATCAAGGCGAACTTCCTCATGTCGCCACCGCTCGTCGTCGCCTTCGCGCTCGCGGGCCGCGTGGACATTGACCTGAGCCGCGAGCCGATCGGCACGGGCAAGGATGGCCGGCCGGTTTATCTACGCGACCTCTGGCCAGGCCTGCGTGAAATCCGCGACCTCATGCAAACCGCGTTGCAGCCGGAAGTTTATCGCAAGCTGTTCAAGGATTTTGCGGCGCAGAATCCCCGGTGGAACGAAATCCCCTCGTCCACCGGCAATGTTTACGGGTGGGACCGCCGGTCCACTTACATCCAGGAACCACCGTTCTTCGAGAAATTCCAGATGCAAGCCGGGGAAATTCGTGAAATCAAGGGTGCGCGGACGCTGGCCATTTTTGGCGACAGCGTGACGACCGACCACATTTCACCCGCCGGATCCATCAAGAAGACATCGCCGGCTGGAAAATATCTCATCGAGAACGGCGTGACGGCGGAAGATTTCAACAGCTATGGCTCGCGCCGTGGCAACGACCGGGTGATGACGCGCGGCACGTTCGCCAACGTCCGCATCAAGAACCTCATGGTGCCTGGAGTTGAAGGCGGAGTGACCATTTTTTATGGTAGGGACGCCGCGCCGTCGGCGTCCGCGGACGGCCCGGCGGGCCGTCCCCACCTCGGAGAACAAATGTCCATTTACGCCGCCGCCATGAAATATCAGGCGGCCGGCGTTCCGCTCGTCGTGCTGGCCGGCCAGGAATATGGGACCGGTTCATCCCGTGACTGGGCGGCCAAAGGCACCAACCTGCTTGGGGTGAAGGCCGTCGTGGCGCAGAGCTTTGAACGCATCCATCGCAGCAACCTTGTCGGCATGGGTGTGCTGCCGCTGCAATTCAAAGAAGGCACGACAGCGCAGACGCTCAACCTCGACGGCACGGAGACTTACGACATCGTTGGCCTTGATGCCAGCCTCAAGCCGCAGCAGGACCTCACGCTGAAAATCACGCGCCAGGACGGCAGCGTGGAGGATGTGCCAGTGCGTTGCCGGATTGATACACCGATTGAAATTGATTACTACCAGCACGGCGGCATTTTGCCCTACGTGCTGCGGCAGTTGGTGTCGAAGGCGTGAAGTGCGGAGCGCCGAACTCCAAATCGGCGTGATTCCAACAATGCCAGCGCGCCAGCTCGGAGAACGGCGTTCCGCAATTGCAATTGCATCGGGCTTTGCCGGATGTGAACAAATAAGCCTTGAACCCGCGGATTATTTGCTCACATGATGCCCGTGGTTTTTCTTAATCATGATCGAACTCAAGGTTCAATGCGACTGCGGTCAGAAGTACAAGTTCGACGTGGATCCGATCAACGGCCAGATGCCCTTCACCGTGGCTTGTCCGGTTTGCGGTGCTGATGGGACGGAAAAGGCGAACGCGCTTCTGCAGCAGATTCCGCCTGAGCCTGCGGCTCAACCGCTGGTGCCACCGGTGCCGGTTGCGGCGCAGCCCAGACTGCGCATCAGCAGTTCCGCCCCCGCAACCTTGCCGTCGTCACCTCCTCCCTTGGCCCCAACGTCGGCGGTAGTGCCGCCGCCCCTCATCGGAGCGGTACGGGCAGCCCCGCCGATGGCCGGCAAAAAAAACCGTGGGCAACCCAACTTTGGGCTGGGTCTGCTGGGTGGCGCCCTCGGGGCCTTGGTGGGGACGTTGATTTACTTTTTGATTTTTAAATATACCGGGTTTCGGATCAAGTTGCTGGCCGTGGGAGTTGGCGCGCTGGCCGGCTGGGGCGCGGAACTTTTGGGCCGGGGTGAGGGCAGCAAGGAATTGGGCGGGATCACCGCCGTGTTGGTATTGGCAGGCATCGTCGGCGCGCAATATTTGGTGGCCTTGGGCTGGTGGCATGAATTTTCCCCCTCCCAAATCTTCAATTCAGCCTACACCAACAGCGTTATGGAGGCGAAAGAGGTGGTCAAGACGGTCCCCACCGGTTCCGACGAGGAGATCCGGAGCTACCTGGCCCGGGAACAGTCCAAGGAGGATGTCGGAGCGGGTGAGAAGCCCAATCCGGCGTCCATTACGAAAGAGGACATCAAGCAATTCCGGGAAAAGAGCCTGCCGGAATTCCAAGACCTGGCCAGCGGTAAAATGACCAAGGACCAATTCAATGCCAAAAACGGAATTGACCCCACGCGATTAAAAAGCGTGGAGGACAGCGAGGAAGGCACTTTCAAGGGGATTTTCCTGCTCCTGCTGCTGAGCAAAGTCAACCTCGTCTCCCTGTGCGCGGCGGCCGGCCTGGCTTACAAAATGAGCACCAACGCGTGACGGGCGGAGAAATTTTTACGGTTGCCGGACTACGTCTTATCCGGCTTCACCACCGCCACGACCAGCGCGTCCGGCTTGAGATATTTTTGCGCGGCGGCCTTGATTTGTTCCAGCGTCACGGCCTCGTATTTCGCGTCGTCGAGTTCCGCGCGCTGGTAGCCGAGGCCGTAAAGTTCATCGAGTGTGGTCGTGGATGCCAGATGACCCAGGTCCTGCCGCGCGATTTTTTTCTGGCCGATGAGTTTGGCCTTGGCGCGTTTGAGTTCCTCGGCGGTCAAACCCTCGGTGCGCAGGAGTCCGGCTTCCTTGAGAATTTCCTGTTCGACCTGCGCGGCCTGCGACGGCTCGGTGCCGGCGTAAAAGGCGAAGTAGCCGGGCTTGAGTCCGGCGAAATGTTGCGCGCCGACGTAGTAGGCGAGGCCGAGTTGCTCGCGAATCCGCAGAAACAGCCGCGAACCGAGGTCGCTGCACGATTCCTGGATCAATTCGAGCGCGTAACGGTCTTCGTCGTGCATCGTCGTGCCGGGAAAACCGATGACGATCACCGCCTGCTTTTTGTCGCGGATTTCTTCAACTCGCTGCATCAAAGGGGGAGGTGTGTCGGGCGAAATGCGAATCGGTTCGTTCGCCGCATCGCTGGATTTCCAATGGCCAAAAAGTTTTTCGACGGCGGATTTGACCTCCGCCGTTTCCACGTCGCCGTAAATGGCGAGAACGCAATTGTTCGGCGCGGCCAGCTTTTTGTGAAACGATTTCAAGCTGGCGGCTTTAAGGTTGGCCACGGCTTCTTCCCTGCCGGTTGCATCCAGACCGTAGCCGCTGTTGCCAAAAAGCGTGCGGCGCATGGCCAGGCTGGCGCTTTTTAGCAGATTGTCCTTGTCTGCGGAAATGTCGGCAATTTGCACCTCGCGCTCGCGTTCGAGCGCGTCGGCGGGAAAAACCGGGTTCAGCAAAACGTCGGCGAGCAAATCGAGGCCGGTCGCAAAATCGCCGCTCATGGTTTCCAGGTTGATGCCGAAGCTGTTATTGCCGCCGTAGCTGTCAATGCTGCCGCCGACCGTCTCAATTTCCGTCGCAATGTCCCGGGCGCTGCGCTGCGACGTGCCTTTGAGCAGCATCCGGCTGGTCAACTGGGTGATGCCGTTGTTTTCCCTGGTCTCGGCGAGCACGCCGCCTTGGAACATGGCGCGATATTCAACGAAGGGCAGGCGATGGTCCTCCTTCACGAGCAGGCGGAGGCCGTTCGGCAATTCAAATTTCCGGATCGCGTGCTCGGTTTTTTCTTCGACGGCCACGGACAATTTGGGCGCGGTGCCATCGGGCAACAGCGTGTAAAGGGTGCGGTTTTCCGCCGTGAGATATTCGCGGGCAACGCGCAGAATGTCGTCGGGCCTGACGCGTTTGACGGCGGCCAGGTAACGTTCGGAAAAATTCAAATCATTCGCCGCCAGCCAGTTTCCGCCAAGGTTTTGCGCCTGGCCTTCCATCGTCTTGCGCGCGGCGAGTGTGGCGGCAATGAATTGTTTCACCGCTTTGCCGAGTTCGCCGCCGGACACCGGCGATGTCTTTATTTTTTCAACCTCGGCCAGCATCGCATCGCACGCCGCGGTGAATTTGTCCGCGTCCACGATGGCGCTCATGCCGAACAAACCCGGATTGCCGGGGCTGTAAGTCCACGCGTCAACGTGGTGCACAACGCCCTTCTTCTCGCGGACCTGCTGGTAGAGGCGCGAACTGCGGCCGCAACCGAGCAAAACTCCGAGCACGTCGAGCGCCGGCATGTCGGGATGCCGCACTTCGGGAATGTGCCAGGCAAAATGAAAATGACCCAGTTCAATGGGCGCTTCCTCGACGATCTCACGCGCCGCGGTTTGCCTGGGTTCTTCCGGCAACACGACTGATGGGAGCGCCCGGGCCTTGGTTTTTTCGTAGGCGGTGCGGATTTGCGCGATGACTTCGTCGTTCTTGACGTCGCCGGCAACGACGTAAAACACATTGTTGGGCGCGTATTTTTCGGCATAGTAACCGCGGATGTCGTCGGGTTTCAGTTCGTTGAAAATGTCGGGATAGCCGATGACGGTGAAGCGATACGGGCTGCGCGTGTAGGCGGTTTCAAACAGGCGGCGGCTGGCGCGGCGGCCGGGATCGTCCTGGCCCATGTCTATTTCGCGGCGGATGACGTCGAGTTCCCTGGCCAGTTCATCGGCGGGCAGGGTGGCGTGCTGCATGATGTCGCACAGGATGTCAATCGCCGTGCGCGCGCCGGTGGCCGGGACGTCAATGTGATACACCGTGCGGTCGAAGCTCGTGTAGGCGTTCATGTAACCGCCGGCCTCCTGCACTTCCTGGTCAATGCGGCTGCCCGGGCGCGTGGTCGTGCCCTTGAACAGCATGTGTTCGAGCACGTGCGACAGGCCGGCGCCGAGCCATTTGCCCTCGTGAACGCTCCCCGCCATGCACCACGCCTGCGCGGACACAACCGGCGCGCTGTGATCCTCGCGCACGATGATGGTCAGGCCGTTGTCGAGCGTGGTCAACGTGACGCCGGGCGGCAGCGATGGAATTTGCATCGCGGAAGCCCGGGCTGAAAAGGTGGTGTCACTCATAAAACAAAATCGGACGGGAAGGATATGGGGAAACAGGTTTTGGGCAATTCAATTTGGTTCCGTAATTGAAGTCAAAACTGCACCGGCACCGCCGTCTTTGGATTCAATAAGGAACCCATGAAACCATGAACCGGCTTTTCTCCAGCATTCCTGATTTCTAAAAAATTATTTTATAATGGACGACCGGGGCATTAATTTTTAAATTGCTCGCATGAAAATCCTGCTCAGAATGGCTTTGGCCGTTATCGTAGGATGGAGTGCATTGGCCAGCGCCGGGATTACTTCTGTCGAAATTAACGGCAAGGAGTATACGGATATCAGTGCGGTCTATGTTGGTGAAAGTGGCAAGATTATAATCGCCTCTTCCAGCATAACAACGGCTGTAAAAATAGATGATGTTCCAACAAATTTTCTCGATTCGTGGAATATAAATGAACAATCACGCAAGGCAGTGCGCGAAAAGAATGCACGTATCGCTGCACAAGAATTGGAAAGGGCCATTGCATCTGGTCGCTTCCGCACAATTGGAGGAGTAGTTTACGATACGCGGAAACCTCAATCTGGATGGACACGATTCCAGAAGGCAAAAGTGATCCAAGTTTTGGATGATGGAGCAATCCTCGATGCGACACCTGATGAACGTTCGTATTTCGCAATCCATGTGAAGCATCTGGCCGATACCATAGGAGATACGGATGTAATTGGTTTTACCGCTAAGTTGATTGGCAATTATAGCTACATAAACAAAAAGGGCGACGATCGAACAATTCGCGATTATGACGCAGCAGTGCTTGTAGTGGTATGTGTTGTTTCATGGGTTGCCGCGCTAGTTTTAGGAGGACTTTGGATTAGAGGTTATCGTTCCAAAAAAAGCATAATTAAGATCATCAAAAATCGCCTTCCTCCAGAGGGGACACAAATACGGCCTTAATAATCCATTTCACCGCTGACCAACACCAAGCCCGGACGCCGTTTGTAAGTTTGAAAATCTGAAAAGGGAAATTCCACCGCGACAACGTCGCCGGCTTTAAATGGAGTCATAGACGTGGTCGTCCGGCGAGTCGTCCTGGAAAAAGTTCTCGATACCCAGCCGCTGCCAGTCGAGGTCTTCGGCGCTGCGCCCGATTAATTGCGGCATGTCCTTGTAAAGCCGGAGTCGTTCCGGCAGGGACAATGTTCCAATCGCATCTTCGATTTCATGCAATGTCTTTTGCGCGCTCATGATTTCATTATCCGGCAAAATGTGTTTTTTGGCAAGCGGCCTTGCCC
>Ga0074044_10002371_pt1 | contig 16512 bp, 10 predicted proteins | sample BogForMeECP23OM1_FD_94443 | JGI IMG/M metagenome (GOLD analysis project Ga0074044, IMG submission 94443) | Bog forest soil microbial communities from Calvert Island, British Columbia, Canada - Bog Forest MetaG ECP23OM1 | ecosystem: Environmental > Terrestrial > Soil > Wetlands ...
CAAGGATGATGTGGATGCGATCGGCAATCGCAAGGTGGGCGGACGCGGACTGGGCAACTGGTACTCCATCGAAAGCGACATCAAGATGGGGAAACAGTATTCAATGATGGTTGATTCCAGTTCGAAGTTCGTCACCGATCCGATAGTCACGGAATACGTGAACCGACTGGGCCAGAACCTGGTTCGCAACTCGGATGCACAGGTTCCTTTTATCTTCAAGATTATTGACTCGGACGTGGTCAATGCCATGTCTCTTCCTGGCGGCTTCGTCTACGTGGATTCGGCGACCATTCTGGCGGCTGATGGAGAAGCAGAACTCGCTGGGGTGATGGCGCACGAAATTGCGCACGTCTGCGCCCGCCACGCGACCCGGCAATTGACCCGGTCGCAGTATGCCAACTTCGCGACCATTCCACTTATTTTCGTCGGCGGGGGAATTGGATACGCTGCGTACGAGGCGGCTGGTCTGGCTTTGCCTATAACTTTCCTGAGCTTCCAGCGTGGGTTTGAGGCGGAGGCGGACTACCTCGGCTTGCAATATATGTACAAGGCGGGATATGACCCACAGTCGTTCGTCGCTTTTTTCGAAAAACTTCAGGCCATGGAAAAGAAGAAGCCGGGAACGCTGGCGAAGACTTTTGCCTCGCATCCGCAGACGCCGGATCGCATCGCTGCGTCCCAGAACGAGATCGAGAAGATTCTGCCTGCCCGAGCGGAGTACACGGTGACTACGTCGGAATTCGACGACGTCAAATCGCGGTTGGCTTCGCTGGAAAACCGGCGCAAGGTGATCGATAACAAGGACGGCAGCAAACCAAGTTTGCGACGTGCCTCATCGACCAGCAATACGGGCAAGGACGGGACAACCAGCAGCGACGATGATCATCCTACGCTGAAGCGGCGGGATGACAGCAACTGAATGGTATGGAGCGCCGGGCGTCCTGGCCCCGACCGATGGATTCCGGAGTGATGGATTGACTACCGGCGGCCAAGTCCGCCGGTTTTGCTTTGCGGGCGATGCTAGACTCCCCCCATGAGGAGCGACATCCTGCCATTGTGCGATAAGCATTATCGAACCATGGAGTTCCTGCTGGCTCCATTTAACGTCAACTATTCGGTCGAATTCTTCCGTTGTACCGATAAGTTCTGTCAACGTTGCTTCAACGAATCTCTCGGCTACGTAACCCCGAGAAGAGACCAGGCACCCATTGTGTCCCCGGACCAGCCAAATTGCGAAAAGCACGGCCGACCCATGTTTATCTCAAGTCTGGACCGGCAACGGAATGTTCTCAGGTATGTGTGTCCCGAGCCGGGATGCCGAGAGACCTCGCTCAAGGGATAGTCCAGGGCACTCATCCTGGTAAAACTCAAAAGGATGGGCCACCCATCATGGGACGGTGTGAGAACGAGCTAGTTTCTTTCGAATCGCCCCAGCCAAAACCAAAAGGCCGGTTCCAAACAACAGCAAAGTCCCAGGCTCAGGCACTGGATTATAGCCAATGAATTCCTGGGGTAGCCCGCACTTTGTGCAGGACTGCGTGCCGGGGATTGGAGTATAGATCACGTAGTTGGTGAAGAAGCTCTTGGGCAGTTTTGCGGCGAGGGCCAAGGCGGCGTTATAGAGGGCCAAGGCATCGGCGTTGAAATATTTGCTTTTCTTCGCGTTTGGATCGAAGAGTGCCCAGATTGCCCAGTTGGCATCGCTGAAGTTGGCTCCGTGGAATAAGACATCGCTGAAAATTACGGCGGCGGCCTTGTAATCAATCAGGGTGTTGCCTTTGAACAAGCCCTGCGTGGGGCCGTTGAGGATGTTGGTTACGTTGGCCTGCCAGGTTTCGCCTTTGACGTTCAAGTTGGTGAGGGTATCGCAAATGAGGGTGGTGGGCACTCCGTTGATCTGGAAGTACCAGGGATAAACGGGATTCTTATCGCTGCCTCCGTGACCAAGAAACTTCATGGTCGCTTGCGAGTCGGCGAATGCAGAGGCAGCTAAAAACAGTACCAATATGAACGATAGAAGGGCCAGAACGCGGTGAAAGTAGCGCACGATTCGCCTCCCGAACCAATGTCGCATATTAAGGTACCACTAACCGAGAGGAGAGAATAGCTAGAGTTTCGCGGGGGCCGACTGGAACCTTTTGAATAACAGGCCAGCGCTGCAGTGGCATTTGCCCCACGAAGGTGCCATCACGTGAAAAAAAAGTTCCAGACGAAAGGTCAGTCTCACTAACCGCCCAGCCAGCAAGGCAACCCGGCTTCGACTACCACCATCGAAGAGCGCCTAGTGGACATAAAGGGGGCAACTCTATGCCTAGGCCACGGGTAGGTGCCGTCGTTTGTTGTTTGAGTTCGATACTGCTTGTTCTTTGCGGTTGCGGCGGCGGGGGAAGCAGTTCCAGTTTCCCGACTGGCTCGGTCCAACTCAGTGTCAAGGCAGCGGGTGCTGGCGCGGGGACCGTCAGTAGTAATCCCGCGGGCATCGATTGTGGCCAGGCCTGTACCGCGAGTTTTTCCAGCGGAAGCCAGGTGGCGCTGACTGCATCTCCGACGGCGAATTCCTTTTTTGCGGGCTGGTCAGGCGCCTGCAGTGGCACCGGTGTGTGCAATGTGACCTTGATGCAAAACATCTCTGTCATGGCCAGCTTCAGCACTTCGCCGGTTCTGACTGTGGCCCTGGGCGGCACAGGCACGGGCGGCGTCACGAGCAATCCCTCCGGCATCAATTGCGGACAGACCTGCAGCGCGAGCTTCGACCCCAACGCTCTGGTGACTCTGACTGCGACTGCCGCCGCCAATTCATCGTTCGCGGGCTGGACAGGGGGCAGCTGTGGCAGCGGTCCAACTTGTGTAGTGACGCTCAGCGCGAGCGAGAAAGTAACTGCGATCTTTAATCCTGTGCAAAGCGCGCCTGTCTTGACAGTGGGACTTTCGGGAAATGGCACAGGTACGGTCACCAGCCAGCCTTCTGGGATTAATTGTGGAACAACCTGCAGTGCTAGCTTCGGCGCCGGGACTCAGGTAACCCTCACCGCGACCGCCGGCGCGAACTCAACGTTTGTGGGCTGGACAGGGGGCGGGTGCGGTACCAGCGCCACTTGCGTGGTGACGCTCAGTGCGAGCGAGAAGGTAAGCGCAACCTTTAACCTGATTCAAAGCGAACCTGTATTAACCGTAATCCTTGAGGGAACCGGAGCGGGTACGGTGAGCAGCGTCCCTGCAGGAATTCATTGCCCACAAACATGCAGTGCAAGCTTTACCGCTGGAACTCAGGTGACGCTTACCGAGACCCCAGCGGCGAACTCGTCCTTCGCTGGATGGGGTGGAGCGTGCAGCGGCAGCAATTCCAGTTGCGTAGTGACGCTCGGGTCGAGCCAGCAGGTGACTGCGACCTTTAATGTTAACCAAGGCGCGCCTCAGTTAACCGTGACGCTTGCGGGAAACAGCACGGGTACGGTCACGAGCAAACCACCCGGAATTAATTGTCCGCAAACGTGTAGTGCGACCTTTAGCACAGGCACGCAGGTGATGCTCACCGAGACTCCGGAGAACGCAAATTTCGTGGGATGGGGGGGCGCCTGTAACGGATATGCCTCCACCTGCCCGGTGACCATGAATGCGAACCAGCAGGTGACAGCCACGTTTAATGCGCAGGACGTCACTGCCATCAACCACATCATTTTCCTGGCCCAGGAGAATCGCTCTTTCGATCACTACTTTGGCGCATTGCGGGAATACTGGGCGCAGAACGGATATCCGGACCAATCGTTTGACGGCTTGCCGCAATTCAATCCCACGTCCGGGCCACCGCCGCTGTATGGACCTCCGCCGACGAACCCGGGCTGCAATCCCAGTTCGCCGAAATTGGAGTGCGAGTTCGATCCGAATAATCTGATTACTTCGTACCATTTGATCACCCAGTGTACGGAAAACCAACCCCCCGATTGGGATGAGAGTCATGCGGATTGGGATTATTACGATCCAACTGGTGAGCAGCCTGCCACCTTGAACGGATTCGTGTGGAGCGCTGGCACCCTAGCCAGGGACTTGAGGTTCAATGATATAGATGGGATCCGGGCAATGGGTTATTACGACGGCGGCGACCTCAACTATTACTATTTCATGGCCTCGAACTTCGCCACTTCGGATCGATGGTTCAGCCCGGTCATGACGCGCACGTCTGCGAATCGCGACTATCTTGTCGCCAGCACCTCGCAGGGGATTGTGTATCCGGTCGGTTTTGACAAAGGAGATGATCACCTGTTGACGGCAACGACAATCTTTCAGGAGCTTCAAGCGGCAGGCATCAGTTGGAAGATTTATGTGGATCCCGTGGGAAGCTCGTGCTCCGGGCCTCCCTATGAGCCGGCCTGCCTGCTCACCTTGAGCTACATGCGAGATTTCGCATGGGGCCAGACTATTCCGACGCAGTATCCGAACAACATCGGAACCATCGGCTTTGAAGGCTCTGATTACTCCAACGACTTGCAGAACGGAACTCTGCCGCAAGTTGCTCAGATTGAGGCTGCAACCGATGCCGGTTATGATGAGCATCCATCGGATTATGAGGGCCGGCCGAATCATCTCCAATACGGGGCTCATTACGTCTCCGAGCTCATCAATGGGCTGATGGCAAGCAGTTCGTGGAAGGATTCGGCATTTATTCTGACCTACGATGAGGATGGAGGTCTCTACGACCATATTGCTCCCCAACCGACGGTTAGTCCGGACGGTATCAAGCCTGTAGATCTGCTTCCGGGAGATATTTGCACGCAAACAACGGGGCCGACTTGCGACTTCGTTTACACCGGTTACCGGGTGCCTCTTGTCGTTGTGTCGCCATATACGCAGAAGAACTACGTCTCGCACACCGTGGCCGATACGAGCGCAATTTTGAAGTTCATTGAAACTCGCTTCAATGTGTCCGCTCTGACCAAGAGGGATGCCGCTCAAATGGACATGACTGAATTCTTTGATTTCAGCGAGCCGGTTTGGTTGATTCCTCCAAGCCCGCCGGCCCAAAATACCGACAATCCTTGCTATTTGGATCATTTACCTTAGAGTGGCCACATTCTCGTGGGTCAACAGGACGGTCGTAGGGCTTCTTGCCGTTGCCTCGTCCCAGAGCCCACGACACCGAACCGTTCGCAGATACGACACGGAGGGTTGCCGTCACGACATTTTATTAAACTGCAGGTTATAAGGAATTACGCCTGTTCTTCTTGCGATCTGCGGTGTATGTTGCAGATAAGATTGGCGTTTAACCGCGGTGTTGAGTGCGGACGTCTTTTGGAGCCTTTAGTCACTAGGCCCTTTTACCTCTTGCAGGATCTTGCACGGTCGGGTACGCTTGCACCACTTTCGGGCGAAGGACGCAGCCGTATGTCGCCTGGTTTATTAACCGCATAGTTTATAAAGGTTTGCAACTTAAATCCCCCCCCGCACCCAAAATGATTTTGGCCACGTAGAACTTAACGAACCGTTTAACGTAGCCTAGGGTGTCATCTAGCTCGTCGACGACGTGATTTCGGGGTCACGGATGTGACTCAGAGGGCGAAGCTGTAGTTACGGTCCGGAGTTCATCCGGCTAAACGTTGGAACGCAACGGCTCCGATCTGCCTGACTTTGTGAAAATCCGCATCGCGGACATGTTTCCCACCTTTCCATTGAATTGAGTAAGAAATTCACGCTGCCGAATTACCTTCGGGTCAACCAAACACGATGAACGAACTCAATCCAAAAGGCGAGCGCGGAGAGCAGAGCAGTGCCGAGCCGGGTGGAAAACGCCAGGCCAAGAACGGGCTCACGCAGACACCTGCTTCGGCTGCGCCAAGCTCGCAACAATTTGCACTTCGCCTTCTGCGCGCCAAGGCTGAGATCGACGCCATCCGCCAAGCGCTCGAGCAAACTGGATGGAATCGGCGACGAGCGGCGGATCTCCTCAGCATTAGCTATCGTGGACTGCTCTACAAGATTCGCCAGTATGATATTACTGCTTCGACAACTGCATCACAGTTAGCGGGGATGGAGGCCGTCAAAGTCAAGTAACAATGCATCTTATACTGAATCATCCCCATTTCCTTCGTAAAGGAAACAGCAACTGTAACTGGACAGGAAAATTATTATGAAAAACTGGTTACTTCCCGTTTGCGTAGTGTTAATAGCGTTGGCCGGGCAAGTTAAATCTGCGGGGCAGTCGGAACCGCAGCAAACTACGGCTATGACCAATCCGAGTCCAGCGGTCAGCCCGACGGCCCCTACTTCCACGGCGACGAACGAGCCGCAGTTTCAGACCCGTGACACGCGTTACAAAATCGCGCCCGGCGATTCCTTCGACATCACCTTCGACTTAAGTCCCGAATTCAATCAGACCGGGGTCTCCGTCCAGCCGGACGGTTTCGTTACGCTTCATGGAGTTGGCGACATTAAGGTGCAAGGGCAAACTGTGCCCCAATTGACCGCGACTCTACGTAAAGCGTATGGCAAGATCCTGAATGATCCCGCGATTTCAGTTGTACTTAAGGATTTCCAGAAGCCATATTTCATTGCCGACGGCCAGGTGGCGCGCCCGGGGAAGTATGAACTCCGGGCTGACACGACTCTGACCGAAGCGATTGCCATGGCAGGTGGATTCTTGGAAAGTGCCAAGCACTCGCAGGTCGTGCTATACCGTCGCGTGGACGACAACTGGACCTCAGCTCAGCTCATCAATGTGAAAAAGATGGAAGCGGAGCACAGCCTGCGAGAGGATCCTTTCCTGCATCCGGGCGATATGCTTTTCGTTCCCAAGAACCGTCTGTCGAAAGTTAAACCGTTCTTGCCCACTGCCAATATGGGTACTTACGTTCCAATTCCGTAGTCCAGGACACTTATGAACAATCGTGATGTGATGCCCGTGTACGAGCGGGGAAGCTTCAGCTTCTCGTTGCGCGACCTTGTGGCCATTGGTTTCCGCCACAAGCGGATAGCGATGCTTTGCTTTTTCGGGTTGCTGCTAGGTGCGGTGCTGGCAGCTCTTTTTCAGCCCGCGCAATATCGGGCAACGACCAAGTTTCTGGTGGACCGGGAACGTCAGGACCCCATCGTAAGCTCGGAACAAAATGCCTCGGTGGTGATGCGCAGCGAAGTCACGGAAGAAGAACTCAACTCCGAGATCGAACTGCTGCAGAGCGGGGACGTATTGCGGCAGGTTGTAACTTCCTGCGGACTCGATCAGGTGAAATCGCTTAGGGAAGTTATTTTGGGGCCCATGACGCCGGAGAAGAGAATTGCGAAAGCGACGGAACGGTTGCAAAACACGCTGCAAATCGAGCCGATTAAAAAGAGCGACTTAATCAGCGTCAGCTACACGTCCCCGGATCCGCAGCTGGCTGCGCGTGTCCTTAGAGCTCTGGGCGATGCGTACATTCAAAAGCATGTGGACGTGCACACCGCCCCCGGGCAGGTCAAATTCTTTGATGAGGAGACCGAGCGTTACAAGAAGGATCTGAACGACGCAGAAACACAACTCAAGGTGTTCTCCGAGCAGCCGGATGGTGTTGCCCCCCAGATGACCAGGGACATTACTTTGCAGAAATTGAGCGAGTTTCGCTCCAGCTTGCAACAAACCCGGGCGGAAATGGCGGCCACCGAGCAGCGGATTAGTACCTTGCAGAAACAAGCGGGAATCACGCCGGAGCGTCTCACCACTTCCATGCGGCAGCAAGATGACGCGCAGGTTTTGCAAGGGCTCAAGAACACCCTGATGAACCTGGAACTTAAGCGCACCGAGTTGCTGACAAAATATCAGCCGACCTATCCGCTAGTGCAGGAAGCCGACAAGCAGATTGCCGACACAAAGGCTTCCATTGCCGTGGAAGAAGCCAAGCCCCTGAAGGAAGAAACTACTGATCGCAACCCTACCTATGCCTGGATCAACGAAGAGCTAGCCAAAGCAAAAGCTGAGTACAGCGGGCTGCAAGCGCGGGCAGCGGCTCAACAGGCCATCGTTGAAAGATACGAAGCCGAAACTCGGGATCTGGAGAAAAAGGGACTCATGGAGCAAGATTTGCTGCGCACCGTGAAGACGGACGAAGAGAACTACCTGTTGTATCAGCGCAAGCGGGAGCAGGCGCGCATGACGGAAGCCTTGGACCGAACGCGCATCGTCAATGTGGCCATTGCCGAACAACCGGTGGTACCGAGTTTGTCGTCGAATTCTCCCGCAGCGGTCGTGCTGATCGGCATTTTGCTTGCGACCGTGGTGACGCTGGGCGCTGTGTTCATCCAGGAATATCTGGATCGATCCTTCCGGACGCCGGCGGAAGTCTCGGCGGAACTGAACATCCCGGTGTTGGCTGCGGTGCCACAACACTTCGAGGATTTCCGGGGCACCGGAACCGACGGAAAGTACTCGCCATCGATCCCCCTGACTTCCACGGTTGGTGAACGAAGCGGGAACTGAACCAGGAAAGGGAAATCAAAGGGGATCATGAGCAGAAACTTCGAGCTGTTGGACCAGTTGCGCAAGACGCAAGAGATGCTGCAAACGGATTCCGAGCCTTTGCCGGCGACGGTTCTTCCCGCGGAGACGTTCACCGCGGTAGTTCCTGCCCTGGAAATTGATGAAGTAACGCGGGAAGAGGTGGGCAAGTTGGTGCAGCGACTTTTCCTGCTTCCGGGTACCGACGCCGTCCACCACGTGGTATTCAGCGGCACAGAGTCGGGAGACGGATGCAGCTGGATTTGCGCCCGTGTGGGCGAGATCCTGGCTTCGCAGGTTACCAGTTCGGTGTGCATTGTGGACTGCAGTTTGCGCGCTCCTTCCTTGCACGAGCAATTCAGAGTTGATAACCACTACGGATTGACCGACGCGCTGATCGGGGACGGCCCCATTCGTCAATACGCGCAACAGTTGTCCCGTCCGAATCTGTGGCTGGTCAGTTCCGGTGCCGACCACAACAGTTCACAGGAGTTGCTGAGCTCGGGCCGGATGCGCATGCGCATAGCCGAGTTGCGCAGTGACTTCAATTATGTCCTGATGGATGTGGCGCCTTTCAATGTCTGCAATCACGCCATGGTTTTCGGTGGACAGTCGGATGGCTTGGTTCTCGTACTGAAGGCGAACTCCACCCGTCGGGACGCAACTCGAGAAATTACGCAGCAGCTACAGGCTGCGAATATCCGGATGCTTGGGGCGGTTCTGAATCAGCGGACCTTCCCGATTCCTGAAAATATCTACAACAGACTGTAGTCCCCGGCTGGCGACGCGCTGGAGTTCTGCAAGAGCTAGTGCGCAGCCGGTCAGCCGCAAGTTTCACTCGCCGTTATTGATCCCATGTCCAATAAAGACGCTCAATCCAAACTCTCAGGGTTTCGGGATAATCCCGGTTTTCATCGGCTCGAATTACAGAAGGGGCCGGAAGTATTTGAAGGGCTGAACCTTTCCGTGAGGAGATGTAGCGATGTATAACGTGGGACGCCGCACTCTAACAAAATTCATCAGAGCGTTTGACCTGCTTCTGTTGATCGCATCTTTTGGAGTGGCCGCCTTGCCCGTGGCCAGGGCGCAAGGCCTGATCTCTTTTGGCGAGTTTCTGTCGCTCAAAATCAAAGTGCAGAATTTCGTAGTTTTCTTCGTGCTGTTGTGGATCTGGAACAGCATCTTCCTGATGCTTGGTTTGTACAACTCCAAGCGCCTGGCCGGACGCAAAGCCGAAGCCATTGACCTGGTCAAAGCCACGTCGCTCTCGGCGCTGGTATTGGGTCTAGCTTCGGTGGTTGTGGGCTTCCACATGGTGAATGCCACCTTCGTGGCAGTTTTTTGGGCATGTAGTACCAGCGTGATCGTGGTGAGCCGGCTTGCTATTCGCACCTACCTGCGTCAATTGCGTAAGCATGGGCGCAACTTGCGAAACCTGCTGATTGTGGGGACGAATCGCCGAGCCATTGAGTTTGCCCAGAGCATCCAGGCCAAACCGGAAATGGGCTATCGCATCCTCGGCTTCGCGGACGACGAGTGGGCGGGAGCCGAAGACCTGCGGAAGAATGGCTGGTCTTTGATGTCTAACCTGGAGGATCTGCAAAGTTTTTTGCGGCGTAGCGTGGTGGATGAAGTAGTGATTGCGGTGCCTTTGCGCTCGTTCCACGACGACGCTTCCGAGATCGCGACCATGTGCGAGCAGCAGGGGATCATTCTTCACGTGCTGTCCGACCTGTTCAATCTGAAGAATCGCCTCCCGGGAGCGAAAGACGCAGAAGATTCTCACTTGATCACCCATTCGAGCGGCAATGAAAAAGGCTGGCCCACGGTGGTCAAGAGGGTGCTTGACTTCTCTCTATCATTGATATTGCTGGTCGTGCTCGCGCCGTTATTGCTGGTGACCGCGGTCCTGATCAAACTTACTTCGGCCGGCCCGGTCTTTTTCGTACAGAAAAGGATTGGTTTTAATAAGAGACCTTTTATGATTTACAAGTTCCGCACCATGGTCATGGATGCGGAACAGAAGCTACAGGATATCGAATATTTGAATGAAGTTTCCGGGCCGGTGTTCAAGATCAAGAACGATCCCCGACTCACGCGCGTTGGCAGGTTCCTTCGCAAGACCAGCATTGATGAGCTGCCCCAGCTTTTTAATGTGGTCAGTGGGGACATGAGCCTAGTAGGGCCGCGCCCGCTGCAGTTGCGTGATTATGAGTTGTTCACCGAAGCCGGTGAGGATTGGCAGCGATGCCGGTTCAGCGTTCTGCCTGGCATCACATGTTTGTGGCAAGTGAACGGTCGGAGTTCGCTACCTTTTCACAGGTGGATGGAACTCGACCTCCAATATGTGCGCAGCTGGTCTCTATGGCTTGATCTGCAGATTCTGGCCAAAACCATCCCCGCAGTCCTTCGCGGATCCGGTGCTGCCTGATCCAGGCAGCCAGCAGACCGTATGTTGCTTCAGACCCATTGACCTGCTCGACCCCAGCCTTTCTTGAAACTTCGCCCCATGAGTGACATCATAATCGGCACTTCTGTGCCATCAGAAACCAGCCCGACGGGGATGGGCGACCGCACACCAAAGAAGAAGACCTTCGGAATCGGCGCCGAGAGCCGCTCCGATTACTGGCATCGTCAGCTTTGCGGAGTGCCGGTGTTGACTCTGTCCACTCACAAGCGCAGGTCGGCGGTGCACATCGGCCAGCTTGCTGCGCGGTCACGGCGGATGGGGAAAACTCACGCAGAACGCCTTCGGCGGCTTTCGCAACGAGAGAATGTGCCGCTTTCGGTTGTGCTCTTGAGCGCGTTCCAAGCGTTGGTCTTGCGCTACACCTCCCAAGAGGACTTTGTGATCGGCTCTAGGCTTGCGGATCTGGACGGGGCGATCAACGGTGCTCCATCTTCCGAGCACAATGCATTTCTGTTGCGCGTCGATCTTTCCGGTGATCCCATGTTCCGCGATCTCGTGTCGCGCTGCTATGCCGCCACCCTAGAGTCGAGGATGCAGGGAAGGGCTGCATTGGCCGACTTGATGGAAGAACTCACGACGGATCTGGGTGTACAATCTCCGACCTTTCAGATTTCCTTTTCTTACGACAAGGGCAATTTACGGCTGGAACGAGAACCGGATCCGGTAGAAAGCCTGTCCCCAACCCCGGATGTGCCAGTCGATTTGCATTTGAGTGTGAGTGACGGTGGGGAGGAGCTCTCTCTGTGTGCGTTTTATAGCCAGGAACTGTTCGACGCGGATGGCATCGAACGCACCTTGAATCATCTGGAGGTGTTACTGCGCGGAGTTGAGCAGAATCCGGAGCAGCGCCTTTCAACCCTTCCCCTTATGACGGAGGAGGAAAAACGTCAACTCCTGATCGAGTGGAACCAAAATGAAAGGGATTATCCGCGCGACAAGTGCTTACATCAACTGATGGAGGCGCAAGCCGAACGTATACCTGAAAAAGTCGCAGTGGCGCAGGGCGAAAGGCAACTGTCGTATGGAGAGTTTAACCGGCGAGCGAATCAGCTAGCCCATTATCTGCGAAGTCTTGGCGTGGGTAACAACATAAACGTTGGGGTCTGCCTGCGTCCTGAGCTCGAATTTGCGGTTGCAGTGCTGGCGGTGATGAAGGCGGGAGGGGCGTGCGTTCCGCTAGACCCCAACTATCCACCAGAGCGCCTTGCTTATATGATGCAAGATGCCCAGGCGCGTGTGCTCATCACGCAAGAGGACATTTTTCAGGCTGAGGTTCCAGCCGGCTGTCGAACGCTAATCCTATCCCGCCTCACGGAAGTGCTCTCCGGCCAACCGCGAACTAATCCAGAGAGCGAAGCCCGTCCCAACCACACGGCGTACGTGATCTATACTTCGGGTTCCACTGGGAAACCCCGAGGCGTCCTTCTTTCGCATGCAGGTTTGGTGAACTACCTTACCGCAACCTCCGAAATGTTCGGCATTGACCAAAGCGATCGGATGCTGCAATTCTGTTCAGTAAGTTTCGATATCGCGATCGAGGAGATGTTCACTACCTGGATTGGGGGCGGCACACTCGTATTCCGCACAGCAGAAATGTCGCTGGTGGTGCCCGAGTTCCTGGAGTGGGTGGAAAGACAGAAGATTACCATTCTAGATCTGCCCACGGCGTATTGGCACGAGTGGGTCCACAATTTTGCCGAGCTGAAACGACCGGTTCCGCCAAGCGTTCGGCTGGTCATCGTAGGAGGCGAGAAAGCGTCGGCGAAGTCCTTTGCGACGTGGTCAAAAGCGGTGAGAGGCCGCGTGCGTTGGATCAATACTTACGGTCCCACCGAAGCCAGCATTTGCGTTACCGCATTCGAGCCGAAATTTGCTGCGGCGGACGATATACCAGAAAACCTACCTATCGGACGGCCCATCGCCAACTGCCGTATCTTTCTGCTCGACCAACGACTCAACGCGGTGCCCGTGGGGGTTCCCGGGGAGCTGTACATAGCCGGAGTATGTGTTGCTCAGGGCTATCACAATCGCGCCGAGCTGACCGCGGAAAAATTTATTCCCGACCCCTTCTCCAATAATTCCGGTGCGCGCCTGTACAAGACTGGCGATATGGCGCGCTATCTTCCCTCGGGAGAGATCGAGTTTTTGGGGCGTCGCGATGATCAGGTCAAGATTCGAGGTTTTCGGGTTGAGTTGGGCGAGATTGAAGCTGCGCTGGCCAAACATCCTCAGGTATCAGAAGTCGCGGTAGTGGTGAGAGAGGACGTACCTGGAAACAAGCTGCTGGTGGCCTATATGGTACCGGTGCGGGGTTCCTGGCCCACCCCGCTCGAATTGCGCCACTACCTGCAACAACAGTTGCCGGATTACATGGTGCCCTCGACCTTCGTTCTCTTGCAGGGCATGCCGTTGACGCCCAACGGCAAGATCAATCGCCGAGGATTGCCCGTCCCCGAAGTTGAACTTGACCCCGATGCAATCGCCCCTGCCACAGACCCGTTCCAGTCGCAATTGGTTAGAATCTGGGAAGAGGTGCTGGGCAGGAAGCCGATCGGAATTCGGGATAATTTCTTCGAGTTAGGTGGACACTCGCTGCTAGCGGCGCGACTAATGCAACGCATCGGCCAGGCCTTGGGCAAAACTGTGCCGTTGGCGATGCTTCTTGAAGCTCCTACGATCGAGCGGCTGGCAGCGACCCTGCGCCAAGACGGATGGTCTCACCATTGGTCTTCGCTCGTACCCATCCAGCCGGTTGGTTCCCATTCGCCTTTTTTCTGTATCCATGGGGTGGGCGGAAACGTGGTCGGCTTCCGCGAATTAGCCCAGCATATGAAGCCCGACTACCCGTTTTACGGATTGCAGTCCCAAGGATTGGACGGGAAACACGCCTGCCATACGCGCATTGAGGACATGGCTGCACATTACCTAGGTGAGATCTGTACGATCCAAGCAAAGGGTCCATACCATCTGGGCGGCTTTTCATTGGGTGGGTTGGTGGCGTACGAAATGGCATGCCAGCTTCTCGCCCGTGGAGAGGAGGTGGGCTTGCTCGTGTTGTTTGACACTTACGCGGGAAATCGGAAGCCAGCTAACCAATCGTTACTCGATCTGCTGCGCCACCCCACTCGGGCGCAACTACAGCGGCTGCCTGCGGCTTTAGGCAAGAAGGTTCGCCGCACAATTCGCATGTGGCGCTTACCTGAGCATCTGAAAAACGTGTTGCGCACCAATGCTCGCGCCGCGGAACAGTATCGTCTCCAGCCTTACGGCGGAAAGGCAACCTTGCTGCGAGCCGGCGATACCTGGCGTATGTCGGAAGACCCGCGTGCTGGCTGGGACCAACTGGTCGGCGAGCTCGAAACCATTGAAATTCCAGGTACCCACTTCGATATCTTGCGCGAGCCGCACGTCAGCCGGCTGGCGGAATGCTTGAAGGGCTGCATTGACGGCGCCAGTCTAGTTGAGCCAGAGGCTCCCATCAGCAGTGTCTGTTGAGGATATGAACACAAGTACAACAAGGACGGAAGGCAGCGCGAAAGCCATTTTCATGGAACAGCAAGCCAGTTCGTCCGGAAATGGGCTTCCGCCAAAGGGGCGGGGCAGCTTTGCTTGGAACCTGAGTTCGTCAATGCACAAGCTCGTGTCTTGGGGAAGTAAAGGCGGTTTGACAATTGTGGACCAGGGATTGATTTCCGGGTCCAATTTCATGGTCAGCATCTTGCTGGCGCGCTGGCTCATGCCGGATCAGTATGGTGCTTATGCCGTGGCGTTCGGAATCTACATCATGCTGTCGCTGGTTTATCAGTCCTTGGTACTGGAGCCGATGGGAGTTTTTGGCGGCTCAGTTTTCCGCAACAACCTGCGCGGCTATCTGAGATCGCTGGTCTGGATCCACGTAGCTCTCTCGGTCACGATTTGCTCGGCGCTGGTTATCTCCTGGGCTGTGGCCCATCGGCTAGGGGCAGGAGGAGCGGTAACAGGCGCGTTGGCGGGTGTTGCCTTTGCTTCACCTTGCCTGATGTTATTTGCGCTAGCCCGGCGTAGCTTTTACGTGGAGCTTTCGCCAGCTCCGGCAGCTACGGGCGCGTTGATCTACTCGACTCTGGTTCTTGCGGGTCTCTACGTCGTGTATCAACATGCGCTGCTTTCACCGTTTTCGGCATTTCTGCTGATTGGGGTAGGTGCGCTGGTTACGGGAATCGTTTTGATGTTCGGCTTGCGCTCCCGCCTGAGCGGCAGTGGCCCGGCTCCTGCGCTTGGCCAAGCTTGGCACCGTCATTGGCGTTATGGGCGCTGGGCGCTGGCGAGTTGTATTGCGGGCTGGCTTCCCTCCTACGTCTACTATCCCTTGTTAAGCAGTTTTAAAAATATGGCACAGTCCGGTCAGTTGAAGGCATTGATGAACCTGACCATGCCATTTGAGCAGACCAAGGGTGCGCTTCTCATGCTCTTTCTGCCCTACGCCGCCAGGGTGGTGGAACAACAGGGTAAACGTGGCGCTCGCATTTTGGGAGTAAGACTGACGTTGCTGTCGGTAGCCGGAGCGGTTATTTACTGGGCCATTATCATTCCCTTGCATAAGCCGGTATTCCAAATTCTTTACTCCGGCCGTTACATGGAAGTTGCTTATCTTTTGCCTGCATTAGCACTAGGGCAGATCTTCTGGAGCGCAACTTTCGGACCGTCCGTTGCTTTGCGGGCGATGGAATCGCCAGCGTCCGTTTTTGTGGCGCTCGCATTTGCGACCTTTGCATCTCTCCTGGTCGGAGTGCCTGCTACCTGGGCTTTCGGCCTCAAAGGCGCCATTTGGGGGAGTAACCTGGCTGACATACTCTCGCTGGTGGCCGTGGTACTGGTATTACGACGCAAGCTTGCGACCACTTCGGCTGATCTTTCATCCGGGACTAGCTGGTTGGGAGCGACAGACGAGGTCCCTGGGACAATGGCGTTGAAGATCTCCGAAGAAGCTTAGCGCAGGCCGAACCTGTATCGCGAGGACGGAAGCCGCAAATCTCTTGAGTTAGCAGCAAACTACTAGTTAGCCTCATCGAATCTGAAAAACAGCACGCGAGGAGACCGTAATGGCACAACAGAATCACGGCGCCGGTGACGACGCGCACGACGATACGGCTGCAAAGCAGAAAAAGCCGACTTCCGCTTACCGCAAGCTCCGTCGAAGTTTCGCGAAAACCAGGTTAAGAGCGCCTCTGGTCTGGCTGCATCACCGCAATTTATCCCCGGCGGATATATTCGTAGCCTCTTATCCCAAATCGGGAAGCACCTGGACACGCTTCGTATTGTTCGAAATCCTTTCCGGTTTGCCTGCTGGATTCAAGGACATTAATCAATTGATGACTGCAATCGGCCGGCATGCTAACGGTTCGCGCTTGCTGCCTGGGGGCGGACGCGTGATCGGCACGCACCAACAGTACCGAAAGGACTACAACCGAGCGATCTACCTGGTACGTGATGCCCGCGACGTTGTGTTGTCGGAATTCGCGTTCTTGACAGCGCTCGATTATTTCCGTGGTGATCTGGATCAATACATCTCTACTTTTCTCTTCACCTGTGGAAGTGCGTACGG